>Ga0307512_10002735_pt1 | contig 21589 bp, 21 predicted proteins | sample 14_EM_MG_FD_200267 | JGI IMG/M metagenome (GOLD analysis project Ga0307512, IMG submission 200267) | Populus trichocarpa ectomycorrhiza microbial communities from riparian zone in the Pacific Northwest, United States - 14_EM | ecosystem: Host-associated > Plants > Roots > Unclassified | place...
CATATAATGCTCTTGTTTTTTGCTTTATAATAATAGTATGTTATCAAAATCGCATTTTCAACATCCAATAATCACTTTTTGCATGTTTTGCAGATTAAAATATTGATAATTTTGGAATCAGTATTTTGCCATGTCTGTTTTGTGTTTTTGCGTTACAATGCTGTCAATAGTTCTGTTATGAGCTCAAATATGTGCGCGATACCCGGATTACCCTATATGCAATACCAAAAATTGTTGAAGCTCTGGTGACGCTCTCTTCATGCTGGGGTAACAAAGAAATGGTGTACTATTTTAGCCGAAAAGGCGGCCATTACTTGGGATATGAACTTGTCCCACCAAGCGACATTTAGATTAACCAAGATGCAAGACCAAAAATCGTTGATGCTCCGTTGACGCTCATTCACAGAATGAGGCAGTGACCGTGTCGCTTCCTTTTTTGCCTATAAACGCTGGCAATACGATGATTATGTGTATTCGCGACCAAATTCAGTCGTAATTACCTTACTTACCTGACCAAAATTCCTTGACGCTCTGTTGACGCTCATTTTCAGAATAGAGCAGTGACCGTTTCGCTTCCTTTCATGGCTATAAAGGCTGGTAATACGATGGATATGTGTATAGTGACCATATTGCATCACAATTACCTTACTTACATGACCAAAATTTGTTGACGCTCTGTTGATGCTCATTTTCAGAATGGGGCAGGGACTGTATCGCTTTCTTTTTGCCTCTAAAGGATGGCAATATGATGGTTATGTAAATCAGCGACCAGATTGATTTGTAATTACCTTACGTACATGACCGATAATCGGTGACGCTCCATTGACGCTCATTCTCAGAATGGGGCAGTGACCATGTCGCGTTCTTTTTTGCCCATAAAAGTTGCCAATACTTTGGTTTTGTATATTCGCGACCAAATTGAATGGTAATTACCTCACTTACATGACCAAAATTCGTTGACGCTATGTTGACGCTGATTTCCAGAATAGGGCAGTGACCGTGTCGTTATCTGTTTTTCCTATAAAGACTGCCAACACATTGATTTTGAATGGCAGAAGCCAAATCAGTACCGAATTACCCTACTTACAAGATCAAAAATCGTTGACGCTCCACTGACGCTCATTTTCAGAATGGGACAGTGACCGAGTTCCTATATGTTTTGCCAATAAAGACTGCCAACATGTCGGTTTTGTATTGAAGTGACCAATTCAATATTCAATTACCTTACTTATAAGACCAAAAATCGTTTACACTCTGTTGACGCTCATTTTAATGTAATGTCAAGTCAAAATCTGCTGCCATTGATAATTGTACAGATGATTATTTGAACTCATTGGATGCTTTTTGGGCTGATTATGACTGGATCCTGTGGCCTTAGTAATATTCTGGCACGGGTCGCTGTCATTGTATTAAAAGGTATGTATCTCGCTGAACAATAAATTTCGCCTGCTATGCTTGTGTTTATCGACTACCATTTAGACATAACTGGTCAATATTCTTCCATCATAATTCTCTAAGTGAAATTCTCGGTCAAGCAACATAAAGAACCTGCTGGAAACAACTTGTCCCATTCTGTCCTACATCGTTCTGTTTCTACGAATCCTCCTTGTTTTGGTAGCATTGACCGTCAGCAACCCTTCTTCAGTTCTTATCTTTGACCTCCCTATTGGCCGAATCAATCCTGGTATATTTGGAGCGGCACACACATCCTGCTGCTCAGGGCATTCTGGAACCTCGAAGCAATTCTCTGGCTATACATCTGATTCATTGTCTGCATCACAGTCGTCTTCGCTCTCATTTGGATTATCCAAGTCACCGTTCCAGTTGAGCCAGGTTTCAATGTCGGAAACGCTCTCGGGTGCACTGTCGTCATCACTTTGGGCTGGAGGAGGGTTGACTCTCCGTATTCGGTGAACATTCAATACTTGAGTTCGTCCTCCAGCGAGTTGCTTTGCAGACAAAGCTGGTGGCAACGGTGATCTTTCCAACAATGTAAATGCAGCCGCACCATCATGTTGAAAGATTGACGAGGATGCTCTGACGCTTTCTTCCGTATCCGAAATGTATCCTACAGCTGTCAGTTGCTTGTTTTGAGCACGTGATTCCTTCTGTGTAGTTCGTACGTTTTGGCTGCCCTGCCACATCTCCACAAAGTTGTGGACCTTGGCCATTCTATGCAATTTCTTTTCCTCTGCTTCTCTCTTCAATTCCAAGTCGTTATCGGATTCGGACCTATCCAATGCAGGGTCATAGCCTGCCAATATCCCATTATTGGCGTGAGCATACTGCCTGACTACAACCTTTTCCCGAAGGGTTTGGCCTGTGGTTTTTGACTACCTCCAGCCGATAACATCTCGTGCAAGGGAAAAACTGGCCACCACCCAGACACCATGCGGTATGAATGAGAATATGTCGCGTGCCAAAATGGAGAGATCAGCGTACTTTGAGTGCGTTCCTCTTGCTGTCGCCACTAGTCCGGGATATCCGGGATCCAAAATGTACTGGAAATCTCCATCCGGTCGGAGTGGTCATCATTGACATTCGGATTAACTTGTCCCCAGTACTTTGGTGATTCAGGCGGCGAATTCAAATACAGACTGGCGGCGGTCAATCAGTGTGCTGCGCAATCGCTTTGTCCGGGTGTCGTTTCGGCCAAATTTTCAGGTGTTAAGTATTCTTCATCACCACTGGACAAATCATATGGATCAAAAGATGATTGACCAGATTGGGAAGGCATTGCAGAATGGATGAAGTCATTGCTCAGTAGTTTTTCATGTTTAGTGACCGACAATTGTCTGTGTTTGGCGCAGTATTCATTATCCACATACTTCAAAAATGCCTCTTGGTATTGGGTAGTAGAAGAAGTCTCATCCTCAGGATTGATATCGATTCCCTTGTCCCATTTCCTAAACGATCGCAACTTGCGAAAAAGATCAAGAATGTGTGCCGAAATAAGAAGCATACCCGTCGTTGGAGTGACTTCGGCATAGTCTTTGGAAAGCTTTTGTCGCGCAGACTTCACAGCGAAGTATAAATCTTCCTTCCTCTGGGTTTTCTTCTTAACCAAAGCTCGCAGAACGCCATCCATATGATCGAACATGTCAATATAGACGGTGATAACATGATGCAGTGTGACCATATGTCTTTTCGACATCCACAGAGTCCAGTATCGGAATGGCATTAACACTTCCATGGCGTACTTGACCATTGTCCATTCATCCTCTGTTGTGTAGAGTGACTGGTATTCGCTGTATTTTGGATTTTTCAGCAACTCGCTGGGGAATTCTCGCAATCGATAGGTTCGGTCAAGCAACTCCAGTGTCGAATTCCACTGTGTTTTCACATCTATAATAGGAAGGACTGCGATTCGTACTTTGGCTTTTTGACAGTCAATAAACTCGTTTCGACGACCAGGTGTCAATGTAATCAACACAGCTAGCATTCGCTGCTATATGATAGTTAGTTTCAGAATTTTCAGAGTATCTTGAAATACGTACTTTCTCAATTATCTTGGCCAAACCTGGTTTCATAGCGGACACCTTATTGATTCTAGCATTGCCCTCTTTTCGAAGTCCTTGACTCTTCCCTATATGTGTGTTTTCATTCTGTCCAAATTGCTGATAGCGCTCATGTGCTTCCCACGACTTTGTTCGGCCTTTGACTCCGAGACTGCTCATAAATGCACTTACAGCAAGCTGAATGACATGCGCCATGCATGGTACGTGATTTCTCAATCCAGGCCACTCCATTCCTGAGGCTTGAAGTGTGGATTGAAGTTCCCGAGTCATCGAATAATTGGAGGAGGCGTTGTCAGTTGTAATACCGAGCAAGTGGCCGTCAGTAAGCTCAAAGCGATCTAGAACTTCCTTCCAATGTGTGGCTAGCCTTGCTCCAGTATGTTGACCCTTTACCTATCATGCTGAATTAGCTGTTGAAATAGAAAAAGAACAGGCTACTGACCTCATCGAAAGCGAGTTGCACTTCCCACATTGGCCAATTGTGATCCATATAGTATGCAATGACTGACGTTCTTGCCAATTTGTTTGTTGAAGTCCATCTGTCCAAAGCTAAACTAACTTTATTTCTTGTTGGCAACTGCTTCTCAATTGCATCCACAGTCAGTAAGTATTCCCTCCGACAAATGTTACTGAGGGTGCTGGCCAACGGTAGCACCAGCTCGCTGCGTGATGCGTTATAAGACCGGCGTAGCTCAAGATTTGATACAGTGTTCCATGGAATATGAGCCGAAACAAATCCTAACATCAGGTAGCGATTCCAAGTGCCTTGGTGAAATTCAGCAGTTACAAAGTCCTTATTTGCTGGTTTGGAGCGTTTTGTCTGTTAATACAGTCGATATAGGTTAGAAGTCAATGTCGCCAATCAATTTCTCTTGCGAACTTACCATTGTAATCCCAAGACTTCCTTGCCTTTTCAAAATGGCCAGTGCTGCCTCATCAACCGTTGCGCTAGTCAATTCAGTAACCTCCGACTCTGTCAATTCGTTCAACTTTGCGATGTGCGCTTTTGCCAACAAGTGTTTGCCCATTGAGCTGGTCCCATGTTCCGATGGATGGCGAAGAACTGGATGACAAACGATGCATATGATGCCAGGGCTGCTGGTCTCCTCAATTCCTCAATGCAGATAGAACCGCCATGAAGGCGCATGTCTAGAATTCTTCCAAGCAATAGAACGCTTCGAGCCCACATTCATAGAAGCCCACCAAGCATCGAATATGATTTGTAGAGTAAGGTCGTTCAAATCACGAATAAAGACAAGGTCATTTTTGGAAGATATCATTACCTCTAGCAACGAGGTATTCAGATATTGTGAATCCAACATGGCAGTAGGAATTGGATGCCTGCGTAATTGGAATTGAAAGGATGTCAATAGGTACAGTATGGTCAAGAGGAACGCTGGTTCTTAAATATTGACTCTAGAGCTACGAGCAACAAAAAAGTAAGCCCTGTGAGACTTTGCATGCATAGTTGTGAAGTGGTATACGAGGATGTATTGGAAAGACTGACCGTTCAAAATTCAATTTGAGTGCAACACAATGCAGTATGTTGCTGTGTAGGTTACTGCGCCAGCACAAAAACTGTTGACGCTCTGTTGATGCTGATTTTTAGAAGGCAGTAGTGATATCAGCGATAGCATTTTTGCCTATAAAGCCGGCCAATACTTGCTTTATGGATTAAAGCCGACACACAGCCCTTCGATTATGAATGATGCAGAACCAAAAATTGTTCACGCTCCCTTGACGCTCAATTGTAGGAGATAGTCGCAATGTCCTCTATAGCATTTTTGCGTTGAGAGGCGGCCGATACATGCAATGTAGGCAGATGTCATGGCGCAGCCCCTGGATTGTTCTAAATGCAAGACTAAAAATCGTTGACGCTCTGTTGACGGTCAATTTTAGGAGATAGTCGCGATGTTCTCTCTAGCATTTTTCTGTTGAACATTGGCCGATACATTCAAAGTTGGTAGATGTCGTTGCGCAGCCTCTGGATTATTCCAAATACAAGCCCAAAAATCATTGACGCTCCGTTGATGCACATTTTGAGGAAATAGTCGCGATGTAGTCCCTATCAGATTTACCTAGAAAGGCGGCCAATATTGCGATTATGAGTGATAGTAATTGCCCAGTGTTTGGATTATCCAAGATGCAAGACAAAAAATTGTTGACGCTCCGTTGACGCTCATTTCTAGGGTATGGCAACGAGTGTTTAACTTGTCCTTTTAACCAGAAAAAGGTCCAATACATTCACTTTGTTAGGATGTGACCATCTTGCTGTTTGATTGGAGATTGTGAAAGACTATGAATCATTGACGCTCCATTGACGCTCACTTTACACACAGCCTAATTGTCAATGTAAGCTCAATCATTGTGGTCCAAACGTATATTGAAATTATTGACAGCCAATCGTTCTTTTCTACGTATTATTTTTTGCATCCTGATGCTTTGTCGCCCCTCACTATCTGATTCACTACTTCCTGCGTGACATGAGTGATAAATGACGTAGCCACATCCTGTTCCAGCGCTTTCGGCTGGCAATTAGCGGCATGCAGACATGGCCACGAATTTTTGATTATTATCGCCTGTCTGTCACACCATTCCTGATCCGGCTCCTTTTCCTCAATTTCCATGACCTACCATAAGCAATTTTCAAAATCTCGACCATGTTGACCAGCGCTAAGCAGTGAGTTGTGCATTTGAATGCATGGATGAATGCAGCATGACGGCTGTCATGCATACAGGTTCGTAATGCGCTTTGACCGCTCCTTCTATGACTCGTATGACATCACTTACTTAAACGTTGTTGGTAAATTTAGTCCCTAATTTAGTTTTTACTTTCGCACTTAACAGTAACAGGGAAGACGATAACGAGCTCATTCGTCATCTTGTGGTTTGATTTGGTGTTGACCACGTTTGAGTGGTGTGTACGACCCTTGCACATGCACAGATGAATTATCATGTTTCACAACTTGGACACCGAAATCAGGACAAAGCCGACACGTAGCACAATAGAAACGCAAATTGCTTTTCACAGCTCTAAATCGTGAAAAGTTTCAATTTGGCTATCTATTCCTCCGCAGATGCAGGAGCTGTCACCATTTCTTCGTCCGAATCCGATTTCTATATGGTAATTAGCTCGGGAGGCCATATGCAGTGGTAGGCCTTTACTGGTTGAACTGGCGTGGCATACGTCATTAGCAACGAATCGGACTCCGCGCCGGGTGGGAGGGAAGATATGCTTCCGGGCGACATTGGTTTCCCTGAGTCTACTCTTATATGGCTACTTCCTGGTCGAGAAGTACATTGCGGCATTGGCGACATTCCCGGGACGTTATCAAGAGTCTCTAATAGCTCCACAAATGTTGTTGGGGAAGGTGCTGCTGCAACATGATACGTTCGGGACTTGATGACCGCTGGAACCTGCAATTCAGACGGTCCGTTCTTACTATCTCTTTCGCGGAAGTAGTCGGCCGCGTCCCCCCATCCCAGTTGTGTTAATTCGTCAAGCTTCATCTGCTTCTGCCAAAACCTCTCGATGCGGCGTTGTACCGATTTGGAGACTGAGCCCATCACCCAGCCGGGATCGTCATCTTCACTCAGCTTGCCCTGCTCTGTATGATCGTCGTGTACTTCATCTTCCACATCCTCCTCATCGGCGGAACTTGCAAGATCGCTCAGACTGTCTCCGATAGAATTCAGCATCTCTTCAAATGTCTTTTCGGGCTGTCTGGTGGTCAATCCCGCCGTTTCAACATTGTTCATATCTTCTTGCCTCTGCTTAATCGCTGTCTCTGCATCTTCAACTCGCTTTCTTGCCACCGCAGTCTCTCTCTCCACATAATCCTCTATCCATTGCTCTTTCTCTTCATTGCTCAGAAAGTGCGTTTCTTGTTTCTTCTCCGCTGCGAGCTTCTTTTTGGATCGCAAGCTACGCAATGCTCCAAGGGCTCGGACCCTTTCTCCCTCCAGCCCGCTCTTCCCTTCATTCACTTGATGACGTCGTAGTGTAGACTGCTTTGTTGATTTGCCATATTTGCCCGCCGGGAGAGGGGAAAGGTTCATTTTCGGAGCATTGACCATTGTATTTCGTGTTGACTGTTATTGGGAGAGATGTTGGATGTTGCAAGGCATGGACCATATGGAGGCAAGCTGCGTCTTTTATGTCAAGGTTGGTACGCTTGATCAACTCGAACAAAGCAAATTCTGTGTTTTGACCGTCACCAAATTGGGAATATTCATGTTAACCGTACAATTTGACTGGATATTTAGTGTTAGTTTCATGTACGATCCCGTTGATCTTGTGAGACAAACATCACCAGATGTCCTTTCCGTCGAAGAATATCATGTTTATATGTAACATTAATCAGATTTCAGCTATCGTGAACTACCATTTGCCCCTGCAAACAAACATATAACATCGGACCGACTCTCTGCAAATCGCGGGTCTGTTGGAAACCCGTGCAACCTGCAGCGATACGAAGGCGGATTCATCATGAGTAGAACGTCCAAGTTGGTGGTCGTTCAGTCTATTTCAACTTAAAGCTAACTATATATTCTGCAGAACTTCCCACTTCTTTTGGTTATCATCTTCCTCTCCTTTTCCACACCAGCAAGTCATGGCTACACAAAGGCCACAGACGGGCGAGAGCGGATCCGAATCTAGCGAAACGACGGGCGCTTCATCCGTGCCATCACTTGAAGGTACACACCAACAACGCGGACACCAGTTAGTCCACTGTGAAGCTGCCAATGTAGCCAACGAAAACATGACCCAGAACTAGTGTTAGTAACGATTCCAAATTGGCGGTTTGGATCCGGGTCCAGGTTAGAACCTAACTGGAACCGTTGCAACGGGTTTCACCCCATCAAAAAACAGAACGCGATCGAAACGGCGGTTTTTTGGCTGGTTCCACATTTTCGCTAACTCAGCGCTTTGGCTCCAATTAAGTGTTTGAGTTGTGATCGTATCACAATATGATATATACGTAAAAGATGCAGTTTTAGATGCACTTTCACCTCCAATTCTCCAATTTGCTATACAATCACTATTCGTTGTGTCGCTTCAAAAAATGCCGAAATTTCAGCGTTATTTCACAGCAACTCAACGAATAGTTATCGTATCGCAAATTGGAGAATGGGAGGTGGAAGAGCATCTAAAGCTGCATCTTTTACGTATATATCATATTGTGATACGATCACAACTCCAATACTCAATTGGAGCCAAAGTTCTGAGTTCGCGAAATTGATGCTCTGCGGTATGACAAACCCGGCCAAAAAACCGCAGGTTTATGTCCGGTCCGGGTTACAACCCCGCCAGGACAGAGTGGTTCAGTCTTTTGGACAGGTGTGGAACCGAACCGAACCGAACAGCCGGTCAAAACCCGCACCGCCGGCGGGATACCTGGACCCGTTCCTAACACTACCCAGGACACACATTTAAAAATCGTCGGTAAAACCGGTAGCAGCACGAACAAGAAGCAGCACGCAATTGGATGTGAGTATGTCCATATTAAGGTAGACGGCCGTCAATTGATTGAATAATGAACAGCGGGTATACGGAGGGAGCTAAATGTCCAATATCTCGCTGCCCGTAATGGGAAACCGCCATGGTTGAAGAAGGCCTTTGTCCGCACAGTACAGGGAATTGAACATCACGATGTTGTCAGCTCCGGCATTTACGCGGAATAATTTGGTGATAAGCGCCCTCGCGAATGGACCAAAAACGCTTTAAACACCTGAGGGGAGGCTACAGAAGCGTATATGGTAGAGGTAATTGGCGATTCTCACTTTCAGAAGCAGCAACTAATATCTTATACGTTTTCAACATGTCTACGACTATGATAAGGCAAGGAGGTCGGGTACAGCTAGAACAGTCAGACATGCGCCTGGCTTTGAATATGGCGAAAATGGCCAAAAGAGGGTTTTCACGTGCCGTGATAGAGGAAACGCAGCACGTGATTAAGCAGCCTCGCGCAGAAGTCCGTGAAGCGAAGAAGCGGGGTGTCGAATTTCCTGGGCATAGCAAGGTGAAAGCTGCAATAGAACGACACCCGGCAATGGTTTATGAAAATGAAACTGACGGCTGCCTTCCTTGCCATAATGGTACTGCTAAGCATCCACAGACACGCTGGAGGCGCAAAGGCACAGGAGCACCTCCTCAAGTCCGACGCAGACCGCCGACACCCGAACAAAAGCCACCTCCACCCGGAACGCCACCTGCACCATCCGGCGACAAAAATCGCGCCGAAAGTTCCAAAATCTCAAACCTGCCCGCCGGATATGAATATACACTTCCTCCTCTTCCCGGCGCTCAATGTTTCAATCCTGATACATTTGCCGAGGATAGCGAGCACGACGAAGATTGTATTCCAGATTTGCGGAATGATGAAGGAACATCTACTGGTTAGTACACTATCTGCTGCATGGTAATACAGCGAACATCCATTTTGCAGATGACAGCAGCCAATTGAGTGAAACTGCCATGGAAAACGAACATGGATCGTAAGGAATGTAATTTTTGACTGTAGTATTATCTACAATTGCCGCACACTTTATAGCATGTTTCAAAGGATCTATTTATATGTATTGTTAAAGAACAATGTAGTGATAAAGGAGATAGTACATGAGGAAGACAGAAAGGCTGTCAAAACATTGTTAATGATATTTTCCGCCAAATGAAATCATGATATATTGTAAATATGCTCATGGCAAAATGAGCGTCAACGGAGCATCAACGATTTTTGGTGCTGTAAGTTGGGTAATAAAAATGCAATTTGGTAGTGAATATACATAATGGAAGTGTTGGCATCCCTCATAGGGAATAAAGAACGCAACACGCTCCCTGCCCCATGTTGAAAATGAGCGTCAACGGAGCGTCAACGATGTTTGGTCCTGTAAGTCGGGTAATAAAAATGCGACTTGGTAGTGAATACACATAATCGAAGTGTTGGCGTCCTCTATAGGCAAAAAAGAAAGAAACACGCTCCCTGCCCCATCTTGAAAATGAGCGTCAACGGAGCGTCAACAACTTTTGGTCCTATATGTCAGGTAATAAAAACGTGACTTGGTAGTGAATACACATAATCAATGTGTTGGCATCCTTTATAGGCAAAACAGAATGCAACACGCTCCCTGCGCCATCTTCAAAATGAGCGTCAACGGAGCATCAATGATATTTGGTCCTGTTGGTTGGGTAATAAAAACGCGACTTGGTAGTGAATACACATAATCGAAGCGTTGGCGTCCTTTATAGGCAAAAGAGAAAGAAACACACTCCCTGCCCCATCTTCAAAATGAGCATCAACGGAGCGTCAACGATTTTTGGTCTTGCATCTCGGGTAATCTAAATGGCTCTTGATCGTAGACACCTATAAACGAGGAATTGGCAGCCATGATGGGCAGATAAGCAATAGTTATTCGTGCGACAGCCTCCCAGGCAGTCACAACTCGTTTTATTTACAATGCCGCAACCAAGAGTTCATGAGCGTTTTAGCCAACAGAAATGGTCAAAACATCGCATACAGACAATAACGGCCACATCACACTTTGATTGCCCATGATGAAACGCCAAATATCGTTGATGCTGCGTTGACGCTCATTTTCAAAATGGGGCCGGGAGCGTCCAGCTTGCTTTGTTGCCGACAGAGGCAGCCAGTGTGTCGATTATGGATAGCAATGACCAAATCACATTTTAATTACTTGACTTACAAGATCTAAAATTGTTGACGCTCTGGTGACACTCAGTTTTAGAAATGGGCCGGAAGGGTGTCTCTCCTGTTTATGAGTAAAACGGCAGTCAATACAACTCAAACAGTCAATGATATCCCAAAGTGAATATTGTGCAATTAACAGTAGGATATCTGAATGTGACCATAAATAGAAAAACCCGAAATGCAGAGCCCGACATTGGAACCGAGGGGTCTTGCCAAACCTGGCAAAACCCGTGGGTTGACGGGTACGGGTCCGGGTTTGGCCCGCCAAGACTCAGTGGGTCGGGTTTCTGGATGGTTCTGGAACCAAACCGACCTGTTTTTGCAGGCCAAACCCGGACAACTGGCAGGTTACCCGGACCCGTTGCTAACACTAGTCACATGCGACCCCCTGCGTCGAAAACAGTCCTCACCGTGAGTACTAAATCTCATCTCGAGGCTCCGCATTCATGTGGTGCCTGGTGGTTGCGCAAGATGAAGGCTGGGCTGTTTTGGGTTCATTAACCAACAAAATGCAGAATATGAATCAAATCACAGGAACTCGAGTATATATATCCCTTCTTCCCGCCTACACCTCCATTCTCTTTTCCTCCCATATTAAACACACTTCCTGCATCCTGAACTATTTCAACATCACGTGACTTGCCCAAAACAACGCCTCTCGTTCCAATACACACCTGATAAACTACACAACTTCGTACGTTCACTCTGGGCTTCCTTTCGCTATGTTCAACTGTATCAGAATGTGGATGCCTCGGATGTAGATTCATTTTCAACTCGCAGCGATGGTATCAAAGGGTAGCCACAAAGACAAGGGGAAGGCAACTACGAGAGCAAAAATGCCGACATTGGTTATAAATCGACGGCTGTCATTGGATCAGGACGGTACAAAGCAATTCATCCCAGAACGCATCCATGGACCCATACGGATATACAATGCTCGTGGGGTCAAGAATATGAGGGCCTGGGACCACTCTTATGATATAATCTTTCTTGATCCAGTCATGACTGGCCACATTTCACAATTGCAGTTGATCTGGCCGCACCACTGGAGCACCAGTTCACCTTTTCGGGAGTGGTGGGTAGCCATCAGCTCCAGTATGGGGCCAATGTTTGACGAAACCCGCGACTAAATGAACAATTGGAGGAGGGACAACCCTCGTGCCTTTGGGGATCAAGTCGATTGCTCCAATCCAGCGACAACCAGCTCGGGAAACGTTACACGCACTGGCGAACATTTCTCTTGGTATGGTAGCGATCATCACCAGGGTAATGATTGAGCCACCATGCTGCCGGCAGTACTAGCCAGGTGACTTCTTGGCCGTTAGACAACTGAATTGGGATGAGATGATCACTGAGGATGATGATGATGAGAACTGGGTGGATCCCGGAGCGCTGAACAGTGGACAGAGCCGTCCCTGCGATGACAATGACAATGACAATGGCGGGGGTGAGGAGGACACACAGGGCGGTGAGAAGGGGACGAGGAACGGGAGGGGAAAAATGGATGGAAACGGGAAAGGGAAGGCGACTGAGGACGGGAACGTGAAAGCGAAGTGAAGGGAAATGGTAAAGCGAAAGGGATTGTTAAACAAACCCCAGGGAGAGATGATATCTCTTGTGCCGTTGCTTTGCAGTTGCAGAAGGAGATGTCAGAGGAAGACTTGGACACAGAGGGCTAACTACAGCGGGTATATTTAGAGCTGGAAGCATCACCCTCTGGGTCATTTTCTTCAGGTGATGATACCAACTCTACCAAGTCGGACGGCTAGTGTCAGCAACAGGTCCAACTTCCCGGTTCGGTTCCGGTTCCCGTTCCAACCCGGAACCGGACCATTGCAACAGGTTTTCACCAAAACCCACATTTCAAGTCTACAATTTTGGCTCCAATTAAGTATCTGAGTTCTGATCGTATCGTGACATGATCAGTACATAGATTGTGTAGTTTTAGCCCCACTTTCACCTCCCGATCTCACATTTGGGATCGGACCAATATTCGTTGGGTCGCTATCGAAAACCCGCAATTTTCGGCCGAAATATCACCATGTCTCACAGTGATTCAACGAATAATGGTCCAATCGCAAATCTGACAGCCGGAGGTGAAAGAGGGGCTAAAACTGCACAATGTGCATATTGATCATGTCATGATACTATCAGAACCGAAATACTCAATTGGAGCGACAGTTGTTGGAAAAGTAATATGGGACCGCGGTCCGGTTCGAACCCGTCACTGAACCCAGTGGGTACCGCTGTGATCCGGCTGACAACTCGGACTAGACCATCCGGTCCGGTTCCAAACCCGGACGGCAGCCAGGCAACCCGGAACCGTTGCTAACACTGCGGACGGCGAATATGACTGACAATGCGATTCAGATGTGGATATGCACACAGAGGATGATGTGGACGCACCGGACGGCGTTGATTTAGACCGCAATGTGGATATGGAAATGGACGGTGAAAATGAGAAAGATGAAGCTGCTGGACACATCTCGGATGTCGATGTGGAGCAGCAGCTACTCAGCAAATCGGCAGGTGGCGACAGTGTCCCTGATGTCCCGCTCCCTTATGTCCCTCTCCCTGATGTCCCTCTCCATGAGGTGTCTCTCCCGGAGGCTCGCCCTTATACCTCGGTAGGGGAGGAGTGAACCAGTCCTCAGGTTGCGGAGGAGGCGTGCGTCAGGGTTAGGGTCGGGATCTTGTCGTGTGAGCTTCCGTTGCTGTAATCTATTCATCTCAGTCATTAATCAAGGCACGCATGGAGGTGTCTTGTTCGTTTGGGTTAGGGTTGTGGGCTTTTTCGTTTCTTTTGTTCTAATCTATTCATCTTAGGCGTTGATTATTACATGTGTTGCGAGGTTTTTGGATTGCTCATGGTTTATTTGTTATGTATTCATAGTGTGATGGGACATTGCGCATGCAGTGTTTTTGTAACTCCTAGCGAGTAAGGAACCTCCTTTTGATGGTGTTAAGGCTTAATAAATGTCTCAAGTATTGTAATGGCATGGCGGCACGTGACTTGTCCAGGGCCGGGTAACACCCACCTTATATAGTCGGCTCGCCACGAGCCTTTGATCTCTATCGTTAATCTTACATTACTTACCTTCATACTACTCTACAATATTGACATCCACGTTTGCAACCGTATCTACTGATATACCTCCCTACGAGGCCATACCCAGGTGTATTCCTTTACACTATAATCGCACTTACAATTTGAGATACGCTTCGCATACGGGATTTCATGAATTACCCCTTTCTGACGCATCACGATACGCATGATACATCATACAGATTTGGGAGCACTGATTGCATCAGGGAATTGTCTTGATATATCTATTGAATTGAGGTTAACGGTAACAGACAATTTCTTGGGGATTCTAGATGCCAATCATCTAGACACATGTCGCGACACCTATGAATGAGAAATCATACCGACTTGAAATCTACGAATCGCAGCTACAATGGATGCATGAATTGTCCACCCAATTGAGACTAATGATAGCAGAGACAATTGCGAGTTGATTCTAGACACCAACTGGCCAGGAGACGGGTCAGCTACCCAGTCAGTCGAAGTCAATTGCGACCAATTCATACAAGAACCCGAAAGCTACCAATTGCAGCATCAATGAGATTTGATAAGTTACCTCCCAATTCAGTCAATTGACAATTACACGGACGATTCCATAGCCCATACGCCACAGAGAATCACCTCACCGGCAATGCCGATGCCGGTCCTACTTCAATCCACTTTTGATGATAGCCAATTGACGATAAACAGGCCCATAAATCGAACGAAGTGTAACTATGGAGGATCTGGGCGGGTTTACGTGATATGCGCGATTCAAATCTAGCGATGCCCCCGATGGCAATTCAAATCGTAATTACATTCTACACTACTCAATGGAATTATCTACCTTAACGATGATGTTAGGAGTTTACCATAGCTGCTACGGAAGTCTTACATGGTTCTATAGGAGTTCAAGATAGTGGAGCAGCGATCGCGGATCGTGTGGCAGCTCCGAATGGGAAGTATAATAAGCCGCGAATGTTCTAAAGTGGCTAGCAGGTACGATTCGCGAGTACCATTGCCAATTATCACCTTGGGCACCGGATTGGACGACCGAATCGGATCATTGTGTGGAGAGAGAGCGATCTGCGCCAACGCGATTCTATTTTGAAAAACAAGTCAACGAAAGCTGATCGCCAACGAGCGAATACGGATATGTGCCCATCCGATGGCATAAGAAGAGGGTTTTTAGGAATGCAGTGGAAATGATTTTACTTTGTAGCCGGGATTCTGAGGATCCATGGGACTACTGGAGGATGGACCGTCTGGGCACTCTCAGGAGACTAGCGGTCTGTGCATGTATTTAAGGCGTGCGGAGGTTCAATTGATGTGTCGTATCCCCACGTGGGAATGGACGCATTTGGTTGTCAGACAGTCCCAATTGGGTGTGACAAGTATGTGATTCGCTCAGTGAGCTTATTCGTACACATGCTGGCAGCCGCAGTGGATGCACTGTGTGAGCTGGAGAATTAGCGTCGACTTGCAAAGCATTCGACTTTTGGCTCTGCAACCCCAGGGTGAGCGGACGAGGTGGCAGTGGACCGGTCAGGCCATCAGGTATGCCCCGGGAATGTACCTGGATCATGTCTAGGGAGGAGACGTGTTCCGAAGGAGGTGGCGGTGTCCCGGATATCCAAATACTTGGAGCCAATGCCTTTGACGATCAACTGGCCAGTGAGGAGGTCGTTTGGACGTTCCTCCTAAGTGTGGGAGATCTTATAGGGCTGCTGGGAGCGACCGCGGAAGGCATCACCGATGGTGAGTGAGATAGGCCCCAGGCGCTGGACGGGGGAGCAGGGAGCAGCGGCTGTAGTTGCGGCAGAAGAGCGTCCACATGGGAACCTTCAATGACTGCTACCGGCACGCCAAGACACGAAGGGAGTACTGGATGGCGGGGCTTGGCCCTATTGAGGCGAACAGTTTTAAATCTGGGCTGCTGGATATTCCTTCATACCGCTCCATATCTAGTACGAATTGAGAACTAACATTTGCAGATGGAGCTGGCACACCGACACAGATGGTGCCTACAGATGATGGAAGACATATCCCGGCTATATATGGATATTTCGTGGAGGTTATCAGCAAAACCAAGGTGGAGACACTCCCGCCGCATTGGTGAATTGACCATGCAATCGACTTGGAGCCCAGCTACAATTTTGCCATATTGGCAGATTTACAACTTCTCGGAGTTGAATGAAGCGATATTGACGCAAATGCGTGGATTAAGATCAGGTGCTCACGAGGCCAGATCATTGATTTGGACTTAAAGATCCCATGCCATATGGACGGATCGAGGAGTGGGTATTTTCATACGATGGACGATATGTCACTGGATGGATTATGGGACTGCAATGAAGAGTCAATGGAAGACGGACATTATGGAGGTTAGTAAATATGACCTTTAGAGGGCTTACAGAGCTACAGGCGCAGTCACGGAATGCGGCCCATACGAGCACAATAGCGCACTGGGTGGAAACGAATGGCTGAAGCCAGATGGATCGCGAACAGATGGATTGCAGCCGGATATGGATCACGACCGGTTATGGATGGATGAATGGAGCTGAATGACAGGAGACAGATCTCAGGAGATGGATCATGGGAGACAGATGACAATCGGTCTCCTTCCTATATGAAGATGTTGAGGTTATGCGGAGTTATACCATTCTCGAGATCGCGACTTGATTTCAAACTACGAAGTTTCAATGGAACGCAGATTACCATGTATACGATGATGTACTGGTGGTATGGCTCCACCGGGTACGATACCGAGCACTATTCAGAGATGCTGAATTAATCAGCCACATGCCCGAGATACAATGCTGAATACGATCCCCAATCAGATCCTGAGTCACACAGCTACCTCACATCATGAAGCTGTACAAGATTAATCTTTGGCGGAGGAACGATTTTTGAAGAGGGGGATGACAGTGCCGGAATCGCAACAACCCTACCGCGAACAATTACCGTAGCGGAAGTGCAGGAACGAAGCACTGTGAAACGCATTTACCACAATGGAACGCTGGCAGCGGCAACTGCAGATGGAGAAGAAGCAACAATTGTACTCCGAGAACAGTGAAATTGCACCCAGAGAAGTGATCACAAACACACCTACCGATTGATCAAGAAGCCGGATGAGCAGGTCACAATCGTGAATGAGATCCCGACTCAGTCTCGGCGATCCCAACTCAGTCTCGACAATCCTGAGATCCACAGCTGCTACTGAAAATCAACTTCCGAATCAAGCCTAACAAACCGATATGGCACCCGAAGATGCTGTAATGGATGAGTCGTCGACGGAGCTACGACGTACAAAGGGGGGATGACCGTACAGGACGTGCTGGGAGGAAGCACCTTGGAACGCACTTACCGGCAGAGAATCGCACCTGGACATTAGTCAACAAGTTTACATGGAGAAGAGTCAACCAATGCACCTGGAGATGAAACGACAAGTGAATTCAGAAAACGATGATTTGGATACCCAGACCAGTGACAGCAAGCACACCTGCAGAAGGAGCGGAATGCATGCAAGGAAGAAAGCCGGCGAGCAATTGGAGATGATAAGTGCACCAAGCACAGGACGGATGACAAGTGTACCAACAAGTGCACCGACTTGGAGGATGATCAGTGCGACTATACGAGCACCAGAGAGAGGATGAGATGATCAAGTGAGCTTGATCTAGGCCGAACGGGTGCAATTATGTCTACCGAAGCAGTTCCGAACAAGACCGAAAATGATCTCCGAACGTACCAAGTAGTCTACCGAATGGCATCGCGAGAGATAGTCACCGAATGGCATCGTGAGACAGTCAAGACAACTACCAAAAGATGACCGCCGGATTGCCTTGAATGGAAGGCGCAGGAACATAGGATTATCGGGAGCCCTCTACCGAAGGCACAGACTGGGATGTTTTCCAAACGACTTACCAAAAGGAATGCCAAACGACCGTACTGGAGGCCTATAAGCCTGGTTGGCCGATGCCGAAGGAGGAGGAATATAACAACTGACGGGCAGCGTTTGAAAGCCACCGGCTGCAAGATATGATGTCAGATATCGAGGCTAGCCTACAGAGCTATGCACGAGTGTCGGGAGAGCGTAAACGCGCCTAAATATATATGTGGTATAAATCTCCATTTCATGAGAAGCTTACATGATAGATACGAGGTCATATATGATTTGCCATCACCGACGGCTATGATACCGAGAGCAGAAGCTACAATCCACGCCAAGAAGTCAACCCCGCTTCATCCGTGCAGATTGAGGGCGAATATCACTGCCGAAGCAGCTTCCAAAGCAACAACAATGATCGCTGATGGGCTGGGTATATGAAGTTGTTTATGAAGAATTGGAAAAGCTCGAGTACTAGCGCAACCGAATATATATTTTGAGTATGATCGGTTACTTGGATGCTTACAAGTTAGATATACCAATGCAATGGCCGATGGTGATGGCGATAGCGATGATGAGCAGCGATCGGAAGCCACCACCGATGCCGCCGAGTCAACACGAGGCTCATATGATGATTGGGGATTTCACCGAGAATACTGTGTCTAATTCCGACGATGACCTACACTTGGTACGAGTTACGAGTGCGAGATTGGATAGTTGGATGCCGGACATTCCGGAAGTGGAGATATGGAGGACGGTGTCACTTTGGATGTTCCTTCTTTCACTTTTCTTCTCTTTACTTCTTTACTTCTTTACTTCTTTGGATCTCGGCCCAGTACAAATGGCGTCGGCACGGGTTTTGACCACCTCCGTAGATAAGTTAAGTGGAGGTGGAGTTTCCCCGTGCGCCGAATCCACTGAATGGCTACCATACAGTACTAATCGGTTATGGGACTTATGGGTTTTTACATTTGCGTACGTTGAACGGTTGTTTGATTGTTTCCTTTCCTTTTCTACTATTGTATGGGTTGATACAGCCCAGGGGGTTTGCACCTAAAGACGGGGATAATTTAATGGCAGGGCGGCACGTGATGTGACCAGGGCCGGGTAACACCCGCTTTATATAGTCGGCTTGCCACGAGCCTTAGATCTCTAGTGATAATAATACCTTACTTACCTTTATTCTACTCAACAATATTGACATCCACGTTTGCAACCGTATCTACTGATATACCTTCCTACGAGGCCATACACCAGTGTATGCCTTTACAACAAGTGGGAAAAACACCAGCAGAAGTTGTTTTGCAAGTTGTCAGAGTGGGAAACATCGTCGGCTGCGCGCACGTGATTCCAGAGAGAGCTACTAGTAGTAAGACAGATGATGGATGGAATGAGTGATGGATTGTCAATAGCCACATACATCTGGCGAATTGGAATGATGTGTACAATTAGTAAAGAGAGAATTGCAGTTTGCGCGCAGGTAGAAGGAACGCGAGGAGAGGTTTTCACAGCGTCACCCATCACATTGCAATCCTGATGCAAGCATTTGCCCAATGAATCCATTCCGACGTACGGTCACATTTGACCTTCACAGTCAGAGTGTTCCCTCAAAATAGGAGAGCAACAGAGCGAGAAGAAACGGTGAGACTGCGATGGGGGGCGATATGCACCGCGACGCATGGTATTGATGCCGGGTGCGGAGTATGGCGCCACTGGGATGTCGCTAACGGCCCTGACAGACCACGTCCACTCTGTCGGAGCCATTCCGCCCGGAAGGAATTATTTTTTGCTGATTAGGGCTGCTCTGGGTGCCAATGTAAGAGCATTAGCTAACTGCATCCTCAAATTTTGGACCTCCTCCCCAGATTGTTGTCCATCTTGGGTCATCTCTGTGAGTTCCTGACACAGTTCTTCTTCTGTTCCCGAGGCTGTAGGTCTCCTCCTGGCTGTGTCCCTTTCTTCTGTCAAGATCTGAATTCTGTTCTCGATTTCTGCATGGTCACACTAATGGGGCAGCAATTGCGGTGTCTTGTGTTCTGTAATATCCTTCTGTGATGCAATAATCTGTACCAGATGATCTCACACCCTCTCTACCAACTCGGCCAGTTCTGTTTATTGTGCTACCCTTGACGGGATCTCATGTGCCTGCTCCAGCCTCTCTTGTGTCTCCTCGAACCCTATTACTGGGAGGGTGGTGTTCAGGAGTTCTCCTACATTAGCAAAATGTATTTTAGTCACTGGGAGCCTCCAGGAGGGTCTGAGAGGAGGCGGAGTGTAAACTTAGAAGCGTCAATTTCAGGAGAGAACCAGACCCTCGGAGGGCATTTCGGCCGGCCATCTGAGTAACTGGGATCTCTGATGACTGGTACGGGAGCACCATGGGAGCGGTTGTGAGAAGTTTGGGAGCACCTGGGACTGTCGCCCAACCAATGCGGGAATCCCAAACTAACTCTGAGAGATGCCTGGTTCTTGGAGATATTCACTCGAAGGACTACAGGCGATATCTGAATGTACACGAGCAATAAGAATACCCTCCACGTATGATGCATAGATTATTGTTCATTATCAACTTCTAAATCATACAATAGTACCTAGCATCTCATTCAACATTCCATTGTGTGGATCGCTACATTAAGGAGAACCCAAGAAAATGGCAAGAGATTCAAAAATGAAAGCAGGTAAAACTGAAACAATAACCCGACTAAGCGATCGGAATGATATCAATCGAACATAGTCTCAATGTCATCCACTAAATCTCCCATCTCATCAGGGACGACAAAGACAGGAACACACAATTCATCAACGGCGCAAAGAAGCTGGAGGCGCTCCTTGTATTTCAGAATGATTACGGCCTGGCAAGTGGGTGAAATTGAATTCCAATGTCGTTTGGCTCGATTTGTGATATCTTAAAGGTTGGAATTGAGGTTAGCGAGTGGTGAATCAAAATGGGGTTTGAAAGGCAAATATGACGAATTCGGGGGACAATGAGGTGCGCCGCCAGGCAAGGAGGAGTGCCTGATGTGGAGTTCGAGGTGGGCTAGGGGAGTGCTGATGGTGATGGAGGAGCGCAGAATGAAATCGAGAGGCGAAAATCCAGGCCAAGGAGCGCTGACGGTGATGGAGGAGCGCATATCCAGCGGTGCAGCCCATCAATGCTGAGCAGCACTGAAAGGGGAGAGAGGTAACGAGTCTGGAATAGTGTTAGCAACGGTTCCATTTTCGGACCGTTTCTACTATAGCGGTTCGATGCAAACCCGGAACCGGTCGGTTCGGTTCCGGTTTTTGCCAAATGGTTCCCTCAATTAAGTCCACCAATATTGATCAGATTATTTAGAGCTTGGTATGTGAAATATGCAGCTTTCCATGGTGCATCTTTTGGTGGTCTCCAATATTCGATATCTTTAGAACTCAG
>Ga0307512_10002736_pt1 | contig 21583 bp, 26 predicted proteins | sample 14_EM_MG_FD_200267 | JGI IMG/M metagenome (GOLD analysis project Ga0307512, IMG submission 200267) | Populus trichocarpa ectomycorrhiza microbial communities from riparian zone in the Pacific Northwest, United States - 14_EM | ecosystem: Host-associated > Plants > Roots > Unclassified | place...
ATTTGAATGGAAGTCCGAAGTGGCACCATGCCATGCCGTCGGAACTCGAATTTTCAAGTGGATCCACCCGGCACACCACCCACAGATGCAAACTTTTTGAATAACTCTTCCAATACTAAATTTATTAAAAATATGCTCTTGCATAAATTACTTAAATGTACGAATATATATTTGCGCGAGAGCCGTTTTTTTATAAATGGTGTTGTTGGAAAGTTATTCAAAGATTTCTGTTTGTCACGCATTTTGTCACTTTTATCACGTGACGTTGGATGAAACCTTGTGAGCCCTACCTTACCTTACAGTGGACTTTTTCGTACGTGTGGAGAGTCAGTGGTGACAGCGTGGAAAGGCCGGCCTTTGAAGGGGGCGGAACAATTTTCCATAGCTCACCAAGCATGTGTGCTTATTGGACTCAGCATGTGAAGATTGACGTTTGCCATCACGCTTTTGCGTCGCCTTAGTTGGCTTGTGTTGCCATACGTCCACTAGGTAGGAGAGATAGTACTTTTGTAACTTCATCATGATCAATTCTTAGATGCCTGACGCCATATACGTGGCGCACGCGTGCTGTAAGTGGCTGGGATGCTCTATGTATACATGTACATTTTCACCATTGGCGCTGATTTACCGCTTTGAAGAGATGCTCGAGTCCTCCACCGAACTTAACTTTGGAGGACCGCCATTTCTCCAGAGTCAATAGTCAATAGTCAATGGCAACAAAGTGCACGCGGTCAGTACGCGGTCGCGGTCGAATGTCAACGGATTGTTGGTAATACATGTGACCTTGACGCGATCACATGACGCGATAATGTGAATGGTTGAACTTTGGATGCCTGGTTCTTGTGCTATTGACTTCTCACTGTTGCCTGCATCTGTCCTCGCAACACATGTACTAGCTCTATCACATTTCTAACGGAACTCACTCATGTCAAGTTACTCATCCGACGCGTCGAGATCGGGATCTCGCTCCCCGCTCTTCGGCACTGCAACTTTTTCAACAATGACTCAATCCGAGTCCTCCCCCACCAGGTATTCGTATTCTTCGCGCTCAGGTGAGACCATATCTTCCTCTAAAAGGGTTACCGAATCTATTATTTTTAATGTCCTATGCTCGAATGTGTGGCACTCTATAACAATGCCTATCTTTTCTTTGTGCGACGTGATCGTTTTGTTCGTTGCTGATACGGTCTCCCAGGAATCTCTTCTGATGACAGCGATATCTCTGGGAACGACATGCGTCGAATCACAGTCTCCCCCTCGCCACCCAACAGACATCCTGGTTCGGACTTGCATTCTTGGTCCGAGGATGACTCCATTCGAGATGATGCTGAGGTTGAGGCTGCTTTAAGTGCTCTCGACAACGAACTGGACCGGACAGAAGATGCCCTAACCGAATGGTCGCATGGGTCTTCCGTCACTCCGTCTTCTTATCTCAGTGGATCTGCGTCCTCCCCCTCTTTTACGTCCTCGTCGTCTGTTTACATTCCCTTCACGAACACTTTACGGGATGCCCGCATCCTCAGTACCATCACCGAGCGTACCGAGAATCCATCCTCACGTCCGACATCATACAATCTTTCGGTGCCTGGTTCCAGACCAGTTTCTGACGCGATTAGGCGTTCCACCGTGTCGCTTCATTCCCGAGGTGTCACTGAGCCGGCGTCCAGCACCAGCACTTCAAGTCGTCGCACTGGGGACCTCATAGCGTTCTTTGAGGACAAGTCATCATTATCTGATAGCTCCTCGCGTCCTTTCTCCCCCTATGGCCATCGACGGACAGGTTCAGTTCCGGCTGGTCCTCGCTCGCCCAGTCCTTACACCCAAACGAGCCAATCCATACCGACTTTTGGCACTACATCCTATGGATATGGGGGTTCCTCCTCACGCCCATCTTCCCCAACCAAAAGCTGGGTATCTCAGTCGCAATCTTATACATCTAGCACTCCATCACGTTCTTTCCATTCGCCTCCTCCCCGTAGTAACACTACGGGGTTCGAATCAAAGCTTGATAGCCCATATACCTCAAGTGAAACGCCTACCTACTCAAACACGTTCACTTCCACCTCTTATGGGCCCACCAGCACGAGTGCGACGACCCAAATTACGTCGTTGAAACGACCACAGACGTCGCCACGGTCCCCGTTGACTTCGGTGCGCAATGTCGTTGCGGCGTGGAAAAGTCGCTCGCCCTCCATCGATAATTCGTCGCAAGTCGATTCTACTAAATCATCAACGGATGCGACACCAGAAGAGGGATTCTTCAGCATCCGGCGCCGGGCATCGCGGGGTTTCCAACGAGAAAGAGCGTTGATGGGTGGTGAATCTGGTCCTAGCACGTTTGAAAGAAGTGGTTCTTCGTATGATCAAGAGGATGTCAACGTTCCTAGTACTCCAAGGACCAGCACATCGCTTACGCCGAGTGGCATAGTTCCTCCGCCATTTGATCTAACTGAATTAGGAACATTTGCCAAAGGCAGTCAAGAGGTACGTGTAGTCTTCGGTCTCAGTCGATTGTCGATCGCCTATATCATTCGATCCTTGGGGTGGTCCCTTGGCATGCCCTCCTTGTCCGTGCTGTGACTTTGTTTCTATGGACTAACCACTTTCTCTTACAGCCCCTCCGCATCGGACTTCTGTGGTACCTTAACGTGCACGCGTCACCTCCGTATAGGTGGCAAAGATGTCAAGCAGTCCTGTATCCCAACATGCTCTTACTCTCCTGGATCGCCCAAGGCGGCGGGCGAGGAATCGTAACTCTGGATCTGCTTAATTGCACAGAAGTCCGTTCAGTGGCTTCACCAACACACCCGAGTGCACAAGATGACGTTGGCACTATTGCCGCAAGGGCACAAACCGCAAATGCTCAGGCGGAGGGCTTTGGGGAGTTGGGTTTAGTGGAGACGTTGTGTCCCTTTCAATTGTTTTACAGTGATGGCGTGGAGAGGTTGGGTGCTGAGTCGGCTAGAGAGCGTGTGCGCTGGGTTAGCGCCATTTGGTACGTTCTATGATGGTGTTTTTTTTTTTCTCCCCGGACTCACTGCGTGTTCAGGGAGGTTCTCGATCGCTCAGTCACAGTACCCGATCGGTCTGAAACACAATCACCAACTGGCTCCATGCGTACGATCCGCTCGATGGCAAGCACGAGTACTCACTCCGGATCCGCGGTATCTGGATCACGTTCTACGACATTCCTCCCGCCCATGGAAAGCATTCCTGACCTTTCGGACTTTCAATCTCTTTCGGGGTCTAGCGTGGGGTCTTTATCTCGTCAGCCATCGTTGCGCTCGCGCGCTGTTGATGATGCCGCGATCTCCAACCAAACCATTGTCTATCCTGGGGACCCACGGGTGATCGCTCCCAGTCGCAGTAGCTCTCTACGTCGTACAACATCCCTGACGGACCTAGGCGAGGAATTTGAATCGGCCCTACAACGGGCTAAGGATGCACGACCTGGACTGGGCTTTGGTCTCGGACTCGCAGGTGCCATCGTTGGAGAAGGTTCACCTGTTACGGTGTCAAGCGGCCCGACGCTCCGGCGGGACATCATCGTTACACCCCCACCAAGCGCTGGGCGCGGTGCATCTCGTGCGCGTGCTGTGGGCTCAGAATCGGCAGCTTCAGTGTCAGATGACGCTTTCTTTTCGTCTGGAGCGCGGACTAGCGGCGAACAATCCACTTTTCACTCTTTATCTTCTCATTCTGAGACATATGTCACGACACCACTCACCGATACTAGCTCTTCCATACCCACAGAGGAGACATCAGGCTCTGGAACGGTGGTCCCGCTAACGTATCAAAGAGAAGGAACCTCGCATCTCGATAGCTCAGCTACGGCTGGTCATTCAGCCTTTCCCTCCGACTCGCTGTCAAGGACCACCGGACTCACGCGATCTCGCGCTGTAAGGACAAGGAGGGATGGTGCAAGTTCCGTCAGTTACTCATCGTCATCTCTCTCTGGGCTAGAGTCGTCGGACAGAGAAAACACATCAAGGCACAATCATTCCAGGTCACATTCCGAGTACTCGCGTAGCGATGACTTCAGCACTCTGGAAAGTAACTCTAGGTCAACTTTTACGAGATCGGCCAATGGCACACCACCACTACCGAGCTCATCTTCTGGACCCTCCTCTTCCAGTTCTGATAGGCATCCGAGTACTACGGATACGCCAACCAGCAGCACCACCCCGTATGAGACTGCACGTTCTCCCTCCATCATGTCCTTTGCTTCGCTGCCCAGCATTCCCTCACTTTATGAAACCGCCGAGGTGTGTCCCACGGAATCGGAAACCGCGAAGAGTGTCTCGTCGGGCGATTTTATCACAGCGAAAGCAAGCCCGAAAGTCGAATCCGTGTCGGACTATATTACGGCACCGGTTTGCGAGAGCGAACCGACATCGCCGTTCACAACTGCAGAAATATGTCCCACAGAGGTTTCGACTGAATATGACGATGCGGAATGTCGCTGCAAACAGGAAAAAGTCGTCGTCTCAGAAGGCACTGAGGTTGCGGAGCCTGAGCTGGTGGACGAACCTATTGAAGAGATGCCCCGTGAGGGAATGGTTCCTCTGCCTAGCGAAGAGATTGTCCCTCGGACTGGTGAAGATGTTGTCATTGCCATCCCCCCTCCACCTGCTGTAGAGGGGATACCAGTCCCTGTTCCTGTTCCTGTCCCCGTTCCCGGGCCCGCCGTGGCCAGAGGACCCATCCCAGAGCCGCCAGTAATCTACATTAGACCAGGGTTCCTTCCCTATCCACGGGACGGTTCCACCATTAGTTCTCCTTCCGACCTGAGCATTCCATCGATTTCCACGTCGGAGTCGGGGATTGCCAGAAACGTCCCTCTACCAGAGTCTTCCATGTCGAGTCCCTCTGTCCTCTCTACCGAGTTACGCTCTGAGCGGTCCCCAACGCCGCCTCAGCGGCCCCCATCCGCTGCAAGGTCTATAAGATCTATCGCACCGTCCTTGCCTGGTCCTTCGCCTATCGGCCCGCCGGTGACACTGCCGTCGACGACGACGTCTGTCACAGAGTCAACGCCAAGCACCATGACACCTCGAGTGCCTTCTAGTCCCTCTATCCGAGAGTCTCTATGGGCACCTGAAACTGATGACACCTACGAATCGTCCATTCTGCGGGCTTCACCCTCGGTGCAATCCGTAGCCTTTCCCGAGGGTCCAGATATTTCCTTCGATACATCCTTCTTGCGCCCCAGTGCCTCCGCGTATACCTCCCGAGAACAAAGCCGACTTAGCACGATTGATGAGAGCCTTTCAAGCGAGTCTCCATCAATTACTTATTCCTCGTCCTCGTCACCTCTGACGCCAACGGCAACCGTATCAGTCTCGGTCTCTGCGTCTCCCACGCCCTCATCTCCATCCCCTCCTTCTATTGCTCCCTCACCCTCATTGCAAGTTCCGCCTTCCACCATGGTAGTAACCCCTGTACTCTCTCCTGAAAGTCCACCCGTCACCTTGACTAGGACACCCTCCACGGTTTCGACAGTATCCTCTATATCAATGAGGTCGGACATGCTGGGCCCTGGGCCCGAGTCCCTTTATGATGAGCCTATCTTGGAAGATGTTTCGACAGAGCCATCGCTGCTGTCTACTCACAGGTCATATGCCCCAAGAGCGGTATGGTCTCTGTCTGCTATGAAACATACGATGATACTAACGTTGTTCCGCAGATTTCGCCTGCACACATTCCTCTGCCCGGGTCGCCTTCGTTGCTGGCAACACCAACTGCCAGTGTGAGTGTCAGCATGACGAGTCCTCGGGGTAGTACCCCATCCGTCCAATCCGACTTGATCACCATACCATCTGAAAGGACGCTATCAGAAAGGCCGCCGTCTGAGAGACCAAGCGTCATTATCACAGATGACATCAACCGTCTACTCCAGCATCTGCATGGGCTCGAGGGCGACAGACAGCGCGATAATCAAGGCATTCATGATCATCTCGGGGAGATCCAGAACGAACTTCGAAATCTTGCAGATTACATTCATGAGAAAGAGGCGCCGACGGCCGTCCTTCCTCTTGTTCAATACAAGGACCATTCCGTCGGCGGAAGCAGCGTCATATCTCTGGCTGAACCCCGTGGAGCGCCTTATTATCCTGATATGCCTCCCACCGTGACCGGCAAAGCGAGCCCACGGCCCGTTACGCTGACTCCTCCCCCAAGTAGTCCACACTCTCCGAGTTCTTTGAGTTCTAGTATATCGTTCTTGTCGTCTCATCACTCTGACGATCTTAGCCTGATGGAAGGCGAGCCATTTATCCCAGAGCCATCTTCTCTTACACCATCTACTTCTATATCCTCTTCTCCTCCGTCATCTTCAATACCGTCGTCGCCGTCCAGCTCTCCTTCGTCTAGGACCCTTCCCCTCACACCCATATCGCATTCCCCTCTCTCATCAGGCGAATATCTCTCCCGGACTTCGACAGAGGTTACTCGGCGAGACTTTCCTACGGCCGCATCCCCTACACCGTCTGTGGTCTCAAGCGCAACTGTCAGACCAGGCATAGACCGCGACGCTTTGAACCGCATCCGTGACGTATTAGATGCCGTTAAAGCCCAAACCGACGCCCTGCGAGATGGCCAATTGACAACGAACGACATGGTGGATGAGCTCCGTCAACGCTGTCCACTGCCACAGGACAACAGGGAACTCGTCGAGAGGTTACAACGGCTCGAGGACTTAATTAACAGGTTGGCCGATGCACAGAGACGTGCAAGGGGGCCGACTCCTGAAGAGTCGTTGTTCGATTCCGGATCTGACACCTCGACTGCGATTAGGCGTCTCAGGGAAAGGTGGGAGAGAATGAGGGGAGAGCCACCAACACTTCTTGCGCCGACACCGTTGAGACCACGAACGTCACTAGACGACGTGATGGCGGAACTCCTACGTCCTCCTCAACCTCCAGCCCTAGTGCAGGTCCAGCCGCCGCCCGCATTCGTTCCCCTAAGCTTCCGGCCGGATGCTCGTGGACCGCGACCTCGAAGTGCCAGCCCAACACTTCCCACTGAATTACCCCCACTATGCCCACGCCCGCATACTACTGAACCCTTCGTCCCACGTGACTTGCCTCGCCGACGACCATCGCGGGGGGGCAGGCCTCCTCTTAGACCCGGTGCACCAGCAACAGGCCAAGTTCCTCCGTTACCTCCGTTACCTCCTCCAGAGACGCCGGTCACGATGGGCGATGTTGGCCACCGACCACGCGTGGATGACACTGGACGGGACTTCCTTGACGGTGTTCATCAGCAAAGAGTGCGAAGACGGCCTGCAGTTCCGGATGGGTGGATACATTCTCGACGAGAAGGCGAACCTGCAGTTGTATGTCTTATGATTATTATTTTTCCTGCGACGCGCTCTTATGCATCGTGTAGCCTCCTGCACCTGCCGCTCCACCAGATGATGGACGTGCCACTGCGCCAGGTATGATCGAGTCGCGCCCATGGTATCAAGTACCCCCGCAACCCGTATGTAATTCTTGTCAATTGCTGTACCACTAGCTCATCACATTGTAGCCACCTGGTCCTTCTGCACCCGGGCCAGCGCCACAAATTATTCAACCGGGGGTTGGGCCGATGCCTCCGCCATTCACGCAGGTACAGAGGACTCTTGTACTGCAACGAACTTTGCTAACACTGAATCTGCCCTAGTCCGTCATTCTGCCACCTATCTTCAATGATATGATGGCCATGGTTCGAGTATGTTCTCTTGTTGAGCGGTCGAGGAAGCGCGATAATCTGACTTCACACAGGAAAATCGATTCATGCACTTAGCCTCTTTGGAACAGCAACGCGAGCTGATGAGGTATATGAATTCGTTGAATGACTGGCTGGGCCACGATGTGGAAGATCGTCAAGCAGAACTTCGTGGTGTTTCTGCTCGCATCGATCAGCTTCGCGACGACTTGAATCGCCTGACCCGAGGAGGACCTTGTATGTTGCACACCACCTACGCTCTAACACGCCACTAATAGTCATTCTAATCCCCCCTTCCTCAGTCCCGCCGCCAGGACCCGGACTAGAGCCAGGTGGTTTTATACATCCAGGGCCACCTGGTCCTCCAGGTGCCGGGTTCCCTGTCCGTCCAGGAACTGTGCCGGCGAGTAGCACCTATATGCCACCTCCCCCTCAGGTCACGTTCCCTCAGCCTACTCAGCCATATGCCGGAGTAGTACCCCCCGTGGTGCCACGTGGATATAGGACGCCAACCCCAAGCGACTCACCGGTGTTTCCCTCCCCTCCATCACGCGAAGGAGATATGCCCTTTGTGCCTCCAGACCTGGGCCCATCCCGCGCGAGCGTCGCTCTACACCCGCAAGTATACCAGCCTCCTATCCCTCCTGAAGGTGAAGATTATTTCGTACCTCCGGAACCGTCCTACCGCACCGAGACTCCTAGCACTGAGTCCCCCCGACGTTCACCATCTTTGCTCCCTGTTCCTGGTCCCCAGTTCATACCGCAAGGGACTGGACCTCCAATTTTTGTACATCCCCCTTCTCATGTTCCGACCAGACGGAGCAGGACTCCAAGTTATGATCGTTCGCGAACCCCAAGTCCCCCGCCCGTCGCTGGCCAGCCGACAATTATCAACATCCCCCCTCAGCTTGGTGTCGCTGCTCCTGGAGTCCCTATGGCTCCTTCTACGCAGCCTCCATTCGATCTTCGTGACCAGCCTGTTTTAGCTCAGCCTTTGCCACCCTTCCCAATGAGGCAACCTTCTCGTCCCTCGCGTTCAGAGTCCCCTGGGTTTGACGAACGTCGGGGACCTCAGCAACCGGGACAGCCAATAATTATTCATCCTGCGCAACAATCTATGACACCTCAGGGTCCATTCGGTCCCCCAATACTTCCTGTCGGTGCTCCGCCTGTGGTCCTAGAAGATACTCGACGCTCACCGACATATTCACGGTCCACCACACCAAGTCGCAGTCGCAGTCGCAGTCGCAGTCGTTCCCCTCGGCGCTCCAGTTTCGTGGCTGCACCTGGCTTCCCTCAACCTCCTATGATGGGTGTACCGCCTACCATGATGGGCCCTGCCCCATTTGGGCCTGGTATGATGGGTGCCCCAATACCGGTTGGTGTTCAGCCTGTTCCACAGCCTACTGTTACAGTGATGCAACCGTCACGCCGTCCGTCGGAGTATCGCAGTCCTACTCCGGAGTCCCGAAGTCCATATCGCTCTCCGTCTCGTGCTCCCTCACGCTACTCGGACCGCGACCGCTTCGAGCCTGGTTTCCAGCCTGCGCCTGTTGGCGGACCGATGCCGATGCCGATGCCATCTATGCACATTGGGCCCACGCCATATCCAAGATCCCGAGGGACGCGATACTCTAGATCACGGACACCGCCTTCTGAATGGGATCGCTCTGAGTCTCCTGAAAGGCGTCGCCGACGTCGCCGAGGCCGCCGATCTCCTGATTACTCGAGGTCACCGTCAATAGAGTCTGAGGAAAGAGAATCCCGGCGTCGTGGACGTTCTCGGTACTCACCAAGTATGGTTTATCCGGCCCCAGGTCCTGAGTACGGGCCCGGAGTAGTTGGCGGCCCTGCTGTTTTACCCTCGGGCCCAGTAACCCATGTGCACGCATATCCCCCCGGTGGGTCACCGACACGGACTAGCTTCTCACGAACTTATTCACCCGAGCGAGAGGCTGAGCCACCACTACCACATCCTTACCCTCCACCTTCCCAGTACCCGCCACCCTCCCAGTACCTGCCAGAAGAAGTCCAGCTACCACCTGGCAGAACGCCTTCAGGCCGTACTCGTCCATCTCGCGCCCCAACCATTGTCGAAGTCACCGGCCCCGAGCCTATCCAAGTTCTTCCTCCTCCACTCGGGCGGCCACGGGCTGAATCTACTCGCAAGTATTGCATGTATACGCAACGCTTCCAGCTAACTGAAATATATTTCTAGCCTATCAACCTCCTATATCTGGACCTGTGTCTGGAGTGTATGGTGAGGAGGAGAGGCCTATATCGCCTTCGCTTGAGAGCCAAATACGCGGTGCGAGTCCGAGTCGTCCAATCGTCCCCTACCTCCCCTCAGAAGCGTCACGTCGAACTGGCCGGCCACCCTTTCCTCCAATTGGCGAGGTTCCTGAACCAGGCACATATGGTCATATCCGGCCCGAATCAGGGACCCCAGTTTCAGAGGAGCCACCTTACGGATTCGACGAAGAACCACCTTACGGGTTCGACGAAGAACCGCGTGCTGTTCCACCCCCAGGAGTGTCACGGGCTCCCACGAGGGCTGCTCCCGGCGACCCGCGTGCTGCTCCGGCTCCAGGGGTGTCACGAGCTCCCACGGCGAGGACTGCTCCCGGCGAACCGCGTGGTGCTCAAGAACCAACAGAGGGAGAAATTCCAGAACCAGCAACCTGGGGTCACGTTCCCGGCGAACCGCGTGCTGCTCCTGTTCCAGGAGTGTCACGAACTTCCACGGCGAGGACTGCTCCCGGCGAACCGCGTGGTGCTCCAGTGCCAACAGAGAGAGAGATCCCAGAACCAGCAACCTGGGGTCACATTCGTCCTGAATCATCAACCCAGCCCTCGGAAGGGGACCTCGGTGAATACCCGCGCCGCGCTCCAGGACCAGAATTTCCGCGCCGCGCTCCAGGCCCAGAAGTATCACGCGCCCCCACAACAAGGGGACCCCGTGTTGGCCCTCGTATACCATCTGGTCCTGATAGACTGGAGTACGATGACGCCGAACGAGCACGATACGAACGCTTTGCGGATATGGAGCGCCAGTTGGCTGACGCGACGCAAGACGCTGCAGAATCCGAGATGCGTCGTGAACATGACTTCGATGAGAGAGAAGCCGAACGTGCGCGTCGATTCGAGGAGAATGAGGCAAGGAGAAACGAATTACTCTCGACCCTCGCGCGGCAGCCGGTGCCTCCTCCTGGTGCGCCATTACCTGGGGAGGAGTTTGAAGTGCCAGAAGTGCCAGAACGAGCGGAATCCGTCGTCACGTCGATTCGTCGTGCAGCTGCCGAGTCGGCTGCTCGTCACGCAGATGAAATTAGAGACACCGTGCAGGGTGAACGGGAGGAGATGGCAAGGCAGCTCCAGGCAGAGCGGGAAGAAGCACGTGCCGTACGAGAGGCACTCGAGCAACAAGTGCTTGGGGAGCGCAAGCGGGCCGACGACGAACGGGATGCTCGCGTGCGGGAGTTGGAAGAGGAACTGGCACGTGTGCGAGCCGAGTTGGATAACGAGAAACAGCAGCGTGACCATGACGAGGATATGCGACGGGAGACTGAATCCCAGAGGAACCAGGAACGCGACGATGAGATGAGACAGCAACTGAGTGAGATCACTGACCTTCTCCTTGCTCATCGCGAGGAGTTTGCGCGGAAGAAGGAACTCGTGGACGAACGATGGGAAGAGAAACAAGCGTGGCGCAATGAGACGAACGAACAGTTTGAGGGTCTCCGCAGGATGGTTCAGCACATGATTGAGACGTGCACGGAAGAGAAGGAGAGGTGTGAAGAAGAACGTCGCGCTGCAGCGGACAGACCCAGTAAGTCAAAAAAACCCCATTTTGTCCTCATGTATTCACCATTTCCCAGATACACAACATATCATGGATGAGCTGCAACGATTGCGGGAACTATTCGACACATTGACAAACAGTGAGTAACTATTTGCAAGGGGAGCACTCCAGTGCTTAGGAAGATTCACAGCATGGCGAGAGGAAACGGAGAGACAACACGCAGAGCTGTTGGACACAGTTCGGTCAACGGCAAACGTGCAGGTCCCATTCAATGTGCAGGGGGTAGGCGTCCTTCCATTCCTTGACAGTTTTTGGCAAATGACTGACCGAACTCGTAAAAGTATCTTGACGAATTTAGTAAATCCTTGGCGACAGAAGTGCGCATGCTTCTCGGCGAAGTTGGCAAACTCCGCGAGGAAAGACGTAATCTTCAATTGTGGGTCATGTCATTACCGGATTGGGGTTTGATAACTGAACGGATTAATTCTAGTGAAATTGGCACACTCTTGTGTCTACGAAGCAAGTACGATCCCGGCGGCATGTTTGACCCGGATTGGTCAGTTTATCGTTTCGTTTCCATCGCTTTCCTCACTCGCTTGCTCAACTCATATTAGGAAACCACCAAGTGTTACTCCCCTCGCCCCACAACAACCAGGTGGTGGTGGTGACCTACCGCCCGACCCACCTGCCCCTCCTCCCGAACATCGTCCGGGCGGATGGCGTCCCGTTCAACAGCGAGGTGGTGGCTTTAGGCGCCTTCGCAAAAAGTCTGGACCTCGGCCAGGACCTGTTGTCGAAGCACCACCACCTGTAGCACCGCCGCCTGAGCGTGTACAGACCACTGGCTCGTGGGCAACCTGGCAAGGTACATACGCCCGATTTTACCTGCTAAGGGTGGTAACTGACATGTGCCAATAGTGCAACCTGGCGTTGAATACACACCACCTTCGAGTGAACCGTCGGTCCATCTCGCACCAGAAGCACAACCATCGCCTCGCGGTCTCTTTGGCCCGCGTTCGCCCCGCGCGTAACCCAGCTTTAGACATATCTTTTATCTACTCTGTAATGTATACTTGTGACTGATACTCTGGTGCTCACGACTTACGGACTTTGCTGATATCCCATCTATGTATTACTCATTTGACTTACGTGCCACATATATACTTTATTTATACTGGATCAATTCTTACTATGTCGTGACTGAGCAGCAGCGGCGTTGACCATCACTTTCGGGGATGCACTCTTATTCCCACCCTCCAACTAGGGGCCCAACAGTCCCGCAACCGTTCCAAAACAATACCGGCCGGAGAATAGGAATGCAAACACTCCCGCATTACAACTCCTGGCAGAAATCGATAGCTTCTAACCATCGTGGTTGTAAGAGCCTGGGCCAGTACGGGATTTGGAATAGGCAAAAAATGCTATGCAAGGTGACAATTAGGACATACAGACTACGCATTGTAAGACAATCTATGACGAGCAAGTGACGTCGAACTTGAATTGCAAGAGAGGGTACACAGTTCCCGGGGGTGTATATTACGCATTTGCCGTCCTACTCTCCTCACGTGCGCGCATTTCTAGAAGACCGTGCAGCTTCGATGCAAGCCCTTCGGTGAGCTGGGTGACACCATGAGCAGTGCAAAGGCGATAGGAGGGCATGGCCTGGTACGTCTCCGCGAGGATCTGTAAATGCGCGTCATCACGATCCGTAGGTGCCAGACAAAAAAAAGAACTGGGCTCGGGAAAGACGACCTACCTTTCCGTCTTCCACCCTGACGGAAGCAAGAATGTCGTCCGGATCACCAATGCGATTTAAAGGTGGAACGTTGCGCTCATCTGTGTCACGATATCGCACAAGGTGGGGGTGAGCCGCGCCGACTAACCAAAGAGACTTTCTCCGAGCAGACGCCTACCATGTATGTGCATCCAGCCCTCGCCCAGTTGAAGAGCGCCTGCCACCTGGATGTCATCGACGGCCTCCGCAAGTCCCTCGGATATCGCCTTGTGAAGAAGCGCCAGGAAGCGCGCTGTGGATCACCAACGGGAGCGAGCAGTCAGCAGCTCGCCGAGAAGCATGAGGTGTCACGCGAGCGAGACGGGAGGGGGGGAAGCACGCACGATTCTCTACAAAGTCGTTCAAGCCCGCGCCACGGTCGTCCCCAGGCGTCTCTGCGGGGAGCCAGCCGAGCACGGTGCTCGACTCGGAGGACGGCGGTGGGTCCGCTAGGAGGGAGACGGCAAAGACGGGGCGCGAATCTGAGAGCGGCGTCGGCGGGGGGACAAGGTGGTAGAATAGCCTTTTGCGCGAGGGGTCTTCGAACGAGGTGGTCTGTGTCTGCGAGGACGAGGACGATGGACCGTCCGAAACGACGCGCGCGGATGTGAAACGCCGGATCGAGAAAGGAGAAGAGAACGGTGGTGCTCGTCGTCGTCCATGGCTCGCAAGTGTTGTGGGAAGGGGCGGCCGCGGGGGCAGACGCAACCGGGTACGTCCACTGGATGATATGATCAGGGTACCTGTACCCTGTTTGCCTGAGACTCGGAGGACATTTGCCCACATCCGGTGGGAGCGGTGGGAGCGGACGCTGGGAAAGAAAGAGTGCAAGTGGCGCTCAAGTCGACGTTCCCACGGCTTTCATCTTCATTTGCACGCGACACGCATCCCTGGCCTGGCATGGCGTATGTCGCCGTTGAATCAGACGAGGTATTCCCTGTCCAGTTCTTTCTTCTTTACACGCTTTTACAACCAAGTCCTCCCTCTAGCGCCTCGAGGAGAGCGATGGTAAAAGTCAGTGCTCACTCGCTTAGTGCGCTGCGCCGTAGCGTTCCTTCCTGATCGTTGACGTTTGCCCCTTCAGCATTCAGCCAGCCTCCTCCTACAGGCAACATCGGTGGCCCTTCTCCCAGAGAGAGTCAAGGAAGAGGTGCGGTCCCTACTTTTCCGTACTAACAACATGCGTCTAAACGTCCTGCTGCAGGCTACATCTCTGACGCTAGCAACGCGTCCTTCTGGAACGTAGATTACTATCAACACCACTTCGACGTCGACACCAAAACGGTCGGTTTCCTCCTCCCGCACTCCGGTTGATCCAGAGAAACTGAATGTCCACAACCACTTTACCAGGTAGTCTTTCGCTGCATCAACACGCTCAATCCCCTCTCGCCCACATACACGTCCGCCCACCTCACGCCCGCGCCCGACCTCTACGGGCCGTTCTGGACGCTCACCACGCTCATCTTTTCCCTCTTCGTCACGTCCTCCCTCGCGCATTCCATCGCCTCCTACCTATCCTCGGACCCGGTCGAGTATGACTTTGCATTGCTGAGCACGGCCGTCGGGCTCGTATATGCATACGGCCTTGGCGTGCCCGTGATGTTCTGGGCGGTCATGCGCTACGCGGGCATCAGCGAGGGTTGGGCCATGGTCGAAGCCATGACGGTGTGGGGCTACTCCATGTTCGTCTGGATTCCGGTGTCGGTGCGCAACCTCTCTCGCTCACAGCCTCAGGGACATTCGTCCTTTAACAATGTTGTTTCTTTTTAACCTCCAGATCCTTTGTATCATTCCGATCGCCATCCTTCGCTGGATACTATCTGGTATTGGGTTCGGTCTGTCGGGTTATTTCCTTGTGGCGAACATCTACCCGGTCCTTGTCTCGGTACGTCAACCTTTGCTTTTTGTGATATGTAAACTCAAATCCCTTTAACGCAGGCGGACCAGAAGCCAGTGCGGCTTCTTATTGTTGTGATTGCAGTGCTGCATGCGGTCGTTTCGCTCTTATTCAAAGTCTTATTCTTTAGCTACTATATACAAGACAACATTGGCCCAGCCGACCCGACCCTGTAACTAGTAGCGCCCATAGCTCGCATGCCGCGATGACACTATGATATATTCTCTGTATATTCGGCTATGCGTGACTGCAATTCCTTGGTTTATGAGAGTATTAATCAGGTGTATTTCCATACCAGTTCTAACGGCACAATAACGTTTACATTTATTTATCTCCATCGTGTCCATCGTAGAGGATGTCCTTTCACCTCACCTACTAGCGTTTCCTGGAAAGACCGCAGATATTCCAAAGGGGTCCCTTTCGGAAACCTCCCGGAATCGCACGTCTACATCCGGGACTGGAATAGGGAAACGGTGCCCGTCTTGCTCTGCGACATCGCACGTCGTAGAAAAAAGGTTTGGAGTTGGGACACATCAGCCAAGGGAGAAAACACTGGAACTGTAAAAAAAGGCAGTACTCACTCTCCGTTGGCGTGGGCGCAAACTGAAATAGATAGATCATCATGGGCTCGTCCACGCATACACCGCACATGTTCATGCTCCAGTCGTCCCATTCGATCGCGACGAGGCCGTGAGAGAACTTCTCGCGTATCGCGCGTGGCGGCAGCGCGAGCTGGGCGACTGCTGCGGGACTCTCACGTCTCTTGAGGGCGGCATCGACCCACCCGCGCTCCGCCTCACCCGCCGCGCGGCGCTCCCCGTCCTCTGGCCAGCGGGCATGCGGCGCAGGCGGTGGGACGAGGTCTGCGTACGCCCACAAGTCGTGCAACGCGGGCGACGCACGCCGGTCGCCAGCCTGAATGCCCACAAGCAATGGCCGGGTCGTCCCTGGCAGTATGCGCAGCATGCCGAGGGTCGCGTTCGCGCTGTACTTGTACGAGATGATCTTGAAGAACGGACCATACAACTGGAAGCGGAAGGTCGTGTCATTCAGCGGGACAGGTGGCGGCGAAGGAGGTTGAGGGCTCTGGTCCTGCGGCGTTACGGGAGGGGTCAATTCATCGACTGCCATGGCGTCATCGTCTCCTGGGTTCCCTTCAAGGACCGCCGCGACCTCACCCTCTTCTGCATCAGCAGCGGGGGCTGCCGCCTGCATCTCGGCCTGCCAGTCGCTGTCGGAACGGAACTGGCCGACTTCGGCCTTCGATATGCGCTCCGGCCACAAACGGAACTGCACTGTGTGCCAAGGGTCTCGCATGACAACAAAAACCGAGACAGGCGGTGGCTCCGCATGTGCCGTCAGTACTGCAGCCGCGTCCTCGCCGTCAGTAGACGAGGGTACGGCAGAGATGGCGACACGTATGAGGTGTGATGCCGTCGCAATGGTGTGGACAGAACGCGGCCAGGCAACTTGCACGTCGTCGGCTTCGGAGGACTCTACGTCCTCAGGGATCTTGTACAACTCGAGAGCCAAGGGCATTGTGGCATCTTTCCGGTCCGCGCGCACGACGAGGAGTTCCCTCTGAAGTGCGAGGATGCGAATGGCACGAATGTCGTACGTGAATGAACCCTGTGGCAGAGCACAGGCGTCTAACTACGTAATCGAGGGTGAAGTGGGCTGAAATCTCACGTCAGGGTGGAGTTCCGACACCTCCTCCTCGTAACCAAACAGTGCACCAACTCGGATGCGGTGGACGTTGCGGGACACAAGGTTCTTGAATAGTATCAGCCGTTCTTGAACAGCGATCAAGTAGGGCGCGCCGTCGATTGCATCGAGGTCGGTAAAGTCGAAGGCGGTGTTGGAGCGGATAACAGTGACGCTGTGGAAGGGTGGCAGTTGGTTATCGATGCGCGCCGTGTATGCGTTTGATCCAGGAGGAAACCGTGGGTCCTCGGCGACATGGAGAGCAGAGAGGGGACAGTAGAGAACGTTAAGTTCATAGCGCACTGGGACAGGGTAATCTATGGCGTGATCTTCGCTGTAGTCGGAAACGTCTACCCTGTAGAGGATATGATGTTCAGTTAAAGGTGTCAGCACAGTCCGAGGGAAGATGTACCCTGCCTCACGATCTGAGTTTCGTTTAGGCTCGCGACGCACGTAGCTAATCATGATACCCATCTCAGCCCCATAGCGCATATATTTGGCCTCGAGCTTGTACGCTTTTGAGGGAGTGGCTATCTTTGCCACAGGATAGGCTGTCTTGACGCGATGTTCCATCATCAAGAGTACCAATGCATACCGATTCGTTCCTTCGCGGACTGATGCGACAACGTACTTTCCGCCGGGGACGATCTTCATGGACATCACGTCCGCAAATACACAGAACCTCCATGCTTTATAGGCTTTGGGCATGGTACTCCGCCAGTTTGCTTCCGAGGCGAGAGCACGGATGACTAGTCGTTCGGCCTCGAGGCTGCTGAGAGCAGGGAAGGAGTAGCGAATCGTGGGAGGAAGTGGTGGGAGTGGGAGATGGAACGTCCGCAAGATGCGTTTCCAAACCATTGGCTGATGGGTTAATGCGTAGAACAGCCTGCATACCTGAGATAGACGATGTCAGCAGAAAAGTAATGCTATGCATCGCGAAAGTCATACAGTTCTTAGACGTAGAATGTCCCGCACGCAGAGATGAATGAGAATAAGGTCGACGAGTGTGTCGTTCGGGAGAGACAAGAGCGTCAATTTCCTGCGCGAAATCGCGTGACGCATCACTGTGCGACGTATGAGAGGGTGAGGCGCAGACATTGTGAGTTGAAAGACTATGAACCGACCTGAGATATTCGATGTTAAATAGGCCATGGGGAGTGTCCAGGATGATGGTTAGCGAAAGAGTGCCCATGAAGGACACAATAATCTTCTTGTATTTTTTCCATAAGCGTGGACACAAGGAGAGCGGATGGTAGAACCTCGTATCCAGGCCACTGCTTTTTCTTTGAACATCGAGAAAACAAAACCTGAAAGCGGGGGCCAAAGGATGATAAACGACGGGCCCAAGCACAGCCGCCATCCGTTTCCAGTACAACAACTCGGCCCGACCCGCGCCGACCCGGCCACAACTTTGGCTCACTCAACTTTTCAATTAAATCTTCTCACTCAACTCTCAGCCGTGCTGTCATGTTGTCTGCCCTCCGCTTCACATACAGTCGGTCTCTTATCACAATTACAAGGGCCATGTCAACCGTGGCATCTCCTCCGTCTAACAGAAGTCCTTTGTCTGCTCTCGCGGCTGGCGCATCAATACCTTTTCCTGTCGCTTCACCAACGTCGCCACCTCCCATCTTGGACATACCCCCAGCGGAGGATCCTCTCCTTCAACTCATGACAAATACAATCATGCGCCACGGGAAACGCAAGCGCGCATCCCGCATTGTTTCGCATATGCTCCTCTGGGTGCATTCCCTTACCCGCGCGCCACCACTCGAGATCGTCCGCGAGGCCGTGTTACTCGCCGCCCCTGCCGTGCGCAGCATGTCGCATACCCATGGCGGCAAGATTGTTTCCCGTCCTATTGCGCTCAGTGAAAAGCAGCGCACGCGCTATGCCGTGAAATGGATCCTCAAAGCGAGCGAGAACCGCACGGGACAGACCCTCGAGGAGCGGCTTGCGAGAGAGATTATTGCTACCATCCAAGGAACCAGTTCAGTCTTGGCCGAGAAGGAGAGGGCGCATACGTTTGCTATGGTTAATAGGTGCGTGTTTGCGGATCAGCTCCCGACGCTATGTCCGAGCTCACGGTCTCTTAGGGGAAACGCGGGTGCGCGAGTTTAAGGAAGTAGACCTTTCAGCTGTCCTTGGCCCTTCGCTTCAATAGACATGGGACTTAAGTGTTTGGCAAAGCCTGCATAGCGCATATTATCGCAGACACTATCCCAATCGTATTCCGACGGCAATACAAACCCCGAAATACCGTGACACGACGGAGGGTTCATGTACTAAGACCTTTCGGCAGCACCTGGTGACCAAGCTCGTATGAAGCGTGCTTCACAGACTTGAGAATTACTTTAGATTGCTAAGATACGTAATAACAAAGTATTAGTGCGCTTTATACGTTCGGCGGTCGATAATACACTTGATATAAGGGATAGAGGGTCATCTGATATGGAGGGCGTGGTATGTAGATGACGAGCGGTCGCGGCATATAGCATGGCACTGAGGCATCGTGTGATAGAGGCAGAGGTGGTGCTATGTTGTGAGTCACCTGGCTTGCAGGCACGACGGTAGGTGTGGGGGCAGGACCAGGTGGTGCTATGTTGTGAGTCACCTGGCTTGCAGGCACGACGGCAGGTGTGGAGGCAGGACCAGGGTGAATAGGAGAACTAATGACTGGAGCAAAAGTGATGGTAGGGGCAGAAACAGGAGTTTTGTGGCTATGGTGGCGACAACGCTGTGGGGGTATAAGAGGAGGAAGAGCAGCTGCCTGAGCGGCTAGATGAGCAGGTAAATGGTGATATGTTTTTCCATCTACGGATATCGGAGTTGATTCCGCACCGGCTGTAACGCCTGGAGAAGACACCGGGTGACTGGCAGGCCCAGGTGTAGGAGTCCTAGGGTCGGGGCATCCGTTTGATTGCTCGTCAGAGACTTCGGGTTTCACATCCACTTGACTTGACCCAGCCTCGCTGACATCTTCGGCTTTGGGATACAAGAGCTCCTCGACCTCTGCGGGGCTGTCTTCAGAGCGCTCATAACCAGGCTGGTTACTCGAAATAGGTCGGGCCACCGAGCCTTCCTGCTCGATAGTCTTCCGTATTCGATATATATCATCCATTGTAATGTAGTGGCCTCGTTCATGTTCGCCGTGCTCGCTACGTACACGCATTAACTGTCGGGATCATCAGATTGAACCGCAGATAAGCTACGTGTGCCTTACCACTTCTTTTGGGTCCATATGCCTCCGGAGGAGACTCGAGGCATAAGCACGGGTTGAGTCCTGTAAGCGCGTGAACCTCAGGTTGAGGATACCCGTGGCATGATCGTGCTCAGCTCTGTACCAGCCAAGGACGGTAGAAGTGTGGGGGTATGTCTTGACGGTGACCCCGCTCCTGCATCCCGTTCGCTTGTTTGGCCGCGACCTGATCCTTTCCGGGTGTTTCTTGATGTATTTGTACTTGCCACCAGTCCCTTGACGCGAACAGACGTAAATTCGTTTCTCATGCCAAAGTGAGCTGCTGGCAGAGAGTGTTCGGACGAGAAGCAGTTCGATCCCGTGGTCGAGTTGCTCTTTCATGCGCCACGTTTTGAATTCATCCAGAGAGTTCCACTCGTGAGTAGGACGTCGCTTCCTGTCGTGTGTAATGCCCCCTTTTCGCTCGGAAGTCGCAGGATCAATAACTCCAACCGGAGGAGTAGCAACAGCAACTATGGGATGAGCGACGCTGGCGGGACTGACAGGCCGGGAAGGGAAGCTTTGAAGACAGCTTTCAAAATCCGGCGTGGTTTTTGGAACTGAGGGATCCGAAGTGAGCTCCAAGCGGTAGCTTGGAAGCATCGACATGGCACAAGAAAGAAGTGTGTGTGTTGGGAGGAACAAAACATTCGGGACCTCTGAACCTACATCAAAGCCCGGGCCGCGGCTGCTGTGGCCTAGTTGAGTCCTAGTTGTGGGCCTCATTTCCACTAGTTTTGTCTACGGTGAGAAGTTTATTTTTGTAAGCATCTAAGTCATTATCTGTATTCATTTGGAGAGTGGACGAATATGTGGACTGGGTGTTAAGTGTCAGTGAACTAGAAGGGGTACTATTGTAGTACACGTCGTTACTGTAAAGAGGCCACAAAAGGGTTGTGTACTGTGCCATCACAATATGGGTGGAATTGCGATTCGAATGAGTTTCGAATGCTCACGCCAGGTTTCTCCCTTTTGTTGGTTCATTGCATCAACACATTCAATTGTCGTGCCTAGGCCTCGGGGATGATGCAATTCATTTCACGTTGTCCCCTTTCTAGGGGAACAGCAAATCGAAGCATGACCGTGAACGTGGTGCATGAACATGGCTTTTTGTGTGTGATCGCAAGTTGGGTGGGAAGAACTTGTTTTAGTTCTCGATTGCTGACATAACATCGATTTAAAGTGCCCATGTCCTAATTTGGTCCCAAAGTTTCTCCTCCGTCTGACCAGATACGTACTACCCTGCCATGAGCCCGACATTTGTTTGTGCAGTTGACTGCAACGGTGTCCCTGGGCGTCTGGACAGTGATTCCCCTAGCGCCGGCTTGTGTGGTGCCACACAAGGATGATGGGCCATCATTCAAGACCTTCTCGTTGCCCACCCGGCCGTGCCAGCCAATGCCGTTTAGATACCTCCTAACAAAGGAGAAACGGATTGCGTCGCTCCAATCTATGGCC
>Ga0307512_10002737_pt1 | contig 21582 bp, 16 predicted proteins | sample 14_EM_MG_FD_200267 | JGI IMG/M metagenome (GOLD analysis project Ga0307512, IMG submission 200267) | Populus trichocarpa ectomycorrhiza microbial communities from riparian zone in the Pacific Northwest, United States - 14_EM | ecosystem: Host-associated > Plants > Roots > Unclassified | place...
CCACCATCTCGCCGCTTCCTCCGCGTCTTCCAACGTCTCCGCCTTTCCGTAACACAATTCCTTCCACACCACCCGTATCTTTCTTCAATTATCCCCAGGTATCACCGTACCTGCCTGCGCCGTGACAACGGGTCCGGGTCCAAACCAAACCGTTGCCAAATTGGCGGTCCGTGGTGTCGATAAACCGGAACCGTGAACTCGGGTACTGTTGAAAGGTTAATTCCCAACCCGTCTGAATTGGGCGGGTTGTCCGCGGGTTGCCCTGTGGAATCATCTATAGATTCAAATCAGGCTCTTGTTTTTGGAGTTTGTTAATTGTATCTTATCAAAATGGCACTTTCAACAACCAATGATGTGTTTTTGTTTGCTTTGCAGCTTGCAATATAGATTAATTTGGAATCGGTATTTTACTGTTGGTATATTGTATTTTTGCCAATGATGGTGGTCAATAATTCGATTATGAATGCGAAGATTAGCGCGAAGGCTTGATTACCAAATATGCAACAACTAGAACTGTTGATGCTCCGTTGACGGTCATTTTCAGAATCCGGCAGGGAGCATTGTGCTGTTGTTTTTGTCAGTAAAGGCTGCCAATATTAGATAGATGGATGTATGCAACCAATTGGAACATAAATTAACCAAAATGCGAAGCTAAAAATCGTTGACGCTCCGTTGACGCTCATTCTCAGAATGTGGTGATGACCGTGTTGCTGTCACTTTTGCCAATAAAGGCTGCCAATACATCGATTATGCCGAACAGCGACCAAAGCACTGTTTAATTACCGTAGTAACATAACCACAAATCGTAGACACTCCATTGATTCTCATTCTCAGAATCGGGCGATGACCGTGTTGCTGTCTCCTTTGCCAATAAAATGTCCCAATACATGGATTATGCCTAACAGCGACCAAAGCACTGTTTAATTACCGTACTTACATAACCACGAATCGTTGACGCTCCGTTGACGCTCATTCTCAGAATGGGGCGATGACTGTGTTGCTGTCTCTTTTGCCAATAAATGCTGCCAATACATCGGTTATGCATAACGGCTACCAAAGCACTATTTAAATACCATACATCCATGACCACAAATCGTTGACGCTCCGTTGGCGCTCATTTTACTCTATTGTCCATTGAACATCTCCTGCCATCGACAGTAGTTTGCATCGTGATTTGAACTTATTGGAAGTCTTTCTCCCAGATTAAGACTTGGCCCTGTGGCAACGTAGAGTGCAGTAACATTCTTGCACTGTTCGCTCACACATGACTAAAATTTATGTGTCTTGCTAAAATCATGATTGCGCCTGCTATACATCTGTTTATCAACCGATATTTACACGCTTCTGCTCACCATCCGCCCATAATATATTTCTAACCAAAACACTCAGTCAACATACATAAAGAAGCTGGTGAAACATTGACGCATTCTGTCCTACATTTTCTCCACTCCCTTGTTCCTTCTTGTTTCGATTGTATTGACCGTCACCTACACCTTTTCAGCCTGTCTCTTTGACTTCTGTGTAGGCCGAATCAATCCGGGAACATTTGGCGCAGCCCTCACATCCCTCTGCTGTTGGGATTCTGGATCATCGATGGTATTGTCTTGGTCCATATCGGAATCAATGTCCGCCGCGCAATCATCTTCACTGTCATTTGAATTATCTAAGTGCCCATTCCAGTTAAGCCAATCTTCAGGGTCCAGAATGCTTTCAGGTGCGCTATCCTCGTCACTTTCGACTGGATAATGGTTGAATCTCCAGATTCAGAATACATTTAAGATTTGGGTTCGTCTTCCAGGGAGGTCCTTTGCAGACAAAGGTGGTGGCAAAGGGGATCATTCTGACGATTCGAATGCAGCCGCACCATCATGTTGAAAGAGTGACCAGGATGCTTTAACGATCTCTTTGTTGTATGAAATGTATCCCACGGCAGTCATCTGTTTGTTTTTAGCACGAGATTCCTTCTGTGTAGCACGTAGGTTTTGGCAGCCATGTCACATCCCCAAAAGGTCGTGAACCTTGGCCATTCTGTGCAGGTTCCTTTCCTCCGCATCTTTCTTCATTTCCGAGTCACTTTCTGTGTTCGCGTTATCCAATTCTGGATCAGTGCCTGCCAAAATCCCGTTATTGGCTCACGTGAACTGCGTTACCACCACTTCTTCGACAAGTGTCTCGCCGGTGGATTTTGACTGCCTCCAGACGATGACATCTCGGCCATGGGAAGAACTGGCCTCCACTCCGACAACCTGAGGTATAATAGAGAATATGTCGCGCGCCACATTGGAGAGATCGGCGGACATTCAGTGCATTTCCTCCTGTCGACGTCACCAGTCGGTTATGTCCTGTATCCAAAATTTACTGCTAAACTCCATCGGGTCGGAGTGGTAATCATTGAGATGTGGATTAAATTTGCCGCCAGTTCTTTGGTGCATCAGGCGGCAAATTCAAATAGAGCCTGGCAGCTATCAATAAGCGTGCAGCGTGGTCGCTTCGTCCTGGTGTCGTCTCAGCCACATTGTCAGGCGTCAAGCCTTCTTCATCATCGCTGGACAAATCATATTAATCAAAGGATGATTGACAGGATCGTGAAGCCGTTGCAGAGGAGATGTGATCGCAGCTCGGTAAGCTTTGGTATTTATTGACAGGCACCCGTTGATGTTTGGCGCAGTATTCATTCTCCACATACTTCAGAAAGGCCTCTTGGTATTGGGTAGTATAGGATATCTCGTGCTCAGGATTGATATCCATTCCTTTGTCCCACTTTCCGAACGATCGCAACTACCAGAAAGGTTCAAGGATAGTTGCAGAAACTTGAAGCATGCCCGTCGTTGGAGTGGCTTCGGCATAGTATATGGACAGCTTCTGTCGAGCTAACTTCACCGCCAAGAACAAGTCTTCTTTCCATGGAGTTTTGTTCTTAGACAAAGCTCGCATCAAGCCATCCATGTGATCAAACATGTCATTGTACACTGTGATGACATGATGCAATGTGACTGTATGCCTCTTCGACATCCAAAGGGTCCAATATCTGAATGGCCTCAATACTTCAATGACATACTTCACAATCGTCCATTCATCTTGAGTTGTGAACTGTGGCCGGTATTTGGTGCATTTTGGATTGTGATGCCATTCACGTGTGAATTCCCACAATTGGTAGGCACGCTCGAGTATCTCCAGTGTAGAGTTCAAACTTGTCTTCCCATCCATAATCGGAAGTACTGCAATGCGGACTTTGTCTTGTTGACAGTCGATGAACTCGTTTCGACGACCAGGTGCCAGCGTAATCAATACAGTAAGCATTCTTTGCTTTTTGAAGGTCAGTTTCAGGACTTTCAAAATATCATGAAATACATACTTTCTCAATTATCTTTGCCAAACCAGGTCTCATGGCCAACACCCTGTAGATTCTAGCATTGCCCTCTTTTCGAAGTCTTTGCCTCTTCCCAATGTCTATACTTTCATTCTCTCCAAATTGCTGATCGCACTCATGGGCTTCCAAAGACTTGGTGCGGCCTTTAACACTGAGTCTGCTCAGGAATGCACCTAAAGCCAGCTGTATGACGTGCACCAAGCACGGTATGTGGTTCCTCCATGCAGGCCACTCGATTCAAGTGCTCTCAAGTGTTGATTGCAGCTCACGTGTCATCGAGTAATTTGAGGAAGCATTATCCGTCGTAATACCGAGGAAACGGCCGTTGGTCAGCTCAAAATGATCCAGCACATCCTTTAAATGTACAGCTAGCCTTGCTCCAGTGTGTTGGCCTTTGACATATCTTCCTTAATCAGCTTTCAAAATGGGAAAATAATAGGCCATCGACCTCATCGAAAGCGAGTTGAACTTCACGCAATCCCGAATTTCAATCCATATCGTAAGCAATGACCGACGTTATGGCCAATTTGTTCGTTGATTTCCATCCTTCCACAGCTAAACTGACTTTGTTTCGTGATGGCAATTGCTTCTTAATGGCATCCACTGTCAGTGCATATTCCCTACGGCAAATGTTGCTCAGGGTTGTAGCGGATGGTAGCACATGGTCATCACGTAATGCTTCAAATGACTGCCGTAGCTCGAGATTTGACAATGCGTTCCATGCAATAGGAGCCGAAACAAATCTTTACATGAGGTATCAACTCCACATGTCTTGGTGAAATTCGGAAGTCTCAAAGTATTTATCTGCCAAGTTGGAACGTTTTGTCTGCGATTTCAATTAATATGGATTAAACTGGATGTCAAATCTGATTTTCCTCTGCATACTTACTATTGTGATTCCTCGACTTCCTTGCCTCTTCAAGATGGCCAAAGGTGTTTCATCAACCATTGTACCGGTCAATTCGGTAACTTCTGTCTCTGTTGATTCGTTAAACTTTGCGATGTGAGCTTTTGCAAGCAAGTCTTTCCCCATTGAGCTGGTCCCATGTTCTGATGGCTGGCGAAGAACTTGATGACAAATGATACATATGATGCCAGGGCTGCCGGTCGCTTCAATTCCGCAGTGTAAATAGAATCGCCACGACGGCGCATGTCTAGAATTATTCCAAGCAACAGGCCGCTTCGAGCGTTCATTCATTGAATCCCACCATGCATCGAAACTGATTTGCAATGTAAGGTCACTCAAATCAAGAATAAAGACAGGTTCATTTTTGGAAGAGATCATAACCTCGAGTAAAGAGGTGTTCAAACATTTGGAATCTGACATGGCAGTAAGAATTAGAACACTGGTTGATCCGACTCGAAAGACTGGCTCAACTGACGATACAGTCAAGCAGACTGCGACTTCTTACATATCCACTCTACAACTACAAGCAAAAAAATCAGATCTGTAAGACATTGCATGCATATTTGTGGAGTTATAAACATGGATAGATTGCGAAGACTGACCATGTGAAACTCGATTCAGGAACAGCACAATGCAGTACATCGCTGTGTAGCGATCTGAGCATCCACCAAAACTGTTGACACTGTGTGGGCGCTCAATTGTAGGAGGCGGACGCCACATCATCACTAGCATTTTTGCCATTAAAGGCTGCCGATGAGTTCATTGTGGGTTATCTGCGTTCCATTGCCGGTAGATCATCCAACATGCAAGATCAAAAATTGTTGACACGCCGTTAAAGCTCATTTTGGAACAAGGTCCCGATCTTACCGGAAAGATTTGTGCTTAGAATGGCGGCCGATAGTTCGATTATGAGTCAATGTCGCCGCACAACCCTTGCCTTTTCCACGATGCAAGGCCAGAAGTTGTTGAGACTCCGTTGACGCTCATTTTCAGGACATAGTAGTGATGATGTCGCAACCATTTCCACGTAGAAAGGTGGCCGATAGTTCGATGATAGTGCAATGTCGCCACACAGCCTTTGCATTATCCATGATGCAAGGCCAAAAGCTGTTGAGGCTCCGTTGACGCTCATATTCAGAACATAGTCCCGATGTTGTCGCAACCATGGTGTGCCTAGAACGGTGGGCGACAGTTCGATTATGAGTCAAGGATGTAGCGAAACCCTCTGAATTTCCAATGATGCAATGCCAAAAATTGTTGACACTCCGTTGGCGCTCATTTTTAGGAGGTAGTAGCGTTACCGTCTGTTGCGCTTTTACCTATAAAGGCTGCCACAATTATGATTATGGCTCAATGCCGTTGCACATCCCAGCAATGATCCAGGATGTAAGACCAGAAATCGTTGACGCTCCGTTGACGCTCGTTTCCATGACGGGGCAATCTGCGTGTCGCTTGCTATTTTCCCTACGAAGCCGGCCAATACTTCTTCTTGGGATGGATGCGACTATGCAGGCGGGTGATTGCTGGATAGATATGACTATAAATTATTGATGCTCCGTTGATGCTCACCTTTGAGGTTACCTTAGAGACCTACTGACAGTCATTGGGTGCACAACAATTGTACAAAACATGCATACGGCCTCTATTGGCAGCAAGTATACAGTTTCTATGTAATATCATTTGAATCCAAAATCTTCGAGAAATCTCAGTTTCTGAGCCACTACTATTCACTGTATTTACATGATTAATGACGTAGGTCCATTGAGTTTCAAAGCTTCCAGCCAGCAATTTACAGCATAACACTCCATGCACTGGTTTTAGATATTTATAGCCTGACTTCCTCACCATTCCTGATCTAGCTTATTCTCCTCGATTTCCGTGACATACCATACGCAGTTTTCAATTTCTCGACCATGTGCCGGAGGTCTGAGCGAAGAGATATATTGTTGGCTGCATGGATCAATGCAGCCTGTCGGCTGTCATTTGTCCGAGTTTTGAATGTACTTTGACCGCTCCTTTTATGAGTCGTATGACATCACTGACTTAAACTCTGTTCGTAAATTTCGTCTCAAATTTAGGTTTTGCTTTATCATTTATCTGTAAGAGGCAACATCATATAAAGATCGTCGTTCGTCAATAAACTTGATTTGGAGTTTAGAACATTCGGATGGCCTGTACAACCCTTGCACACACACTGACGAATAATCCTGTCTCACAATTTGGTCACTGAAATCCAGAAAAATCTGACACGTAACAAAACAGGTTCACAAATCGCTTTTACACGAGATACATCATCCAAAATACCGATGTGGCTATCTGCACCTCCGGTGACGCAGGAGCCGTCACCATCTCTTCGTCCGAATCCAATATCCATATGGTAATCAGCTAGGGACGCTATACGCAGGGGTAAAAGCTTACGGGTTGAACTAGCTTCGCAATGGATATCTGCGACGAATCGGGCACCGCGGCGGTCATCGCCGGTACTATGTGATTGTCTCAATGAGGTTTTTCCGAACCCAGCCTCATTTGACTACTTCCCTGTTCAGAAGTCACTTGCAGCATTTGTGATTGACTGGGGACGATATCAAGAGCCTACATAAGCTCTCCAAATGTTGTCGGTGATGGTGTGGCTGCAGTCGAGTCTGTTTGGCGCTTCCCAACAGCCTGTACTTTCAATTCAATCATCCCGTACTGCATATCTCTCTCACGGAAGTTGTCAGCCGCGTCCCCCAACCCCGGTTGCGTCAGTTGGTCAAGCCTCATCTGCTTCTGCCGAAAGCTCTCCATGCGGTGCTGTACAGTTTTGGAGATTGTGCCCATCACCCAGCCAGGTTCGTCATCCTCGCTCAGTTTGCCATGCCCTGTATCTTCTTCATCATCATCCTGGTCTTCCGCATCCTCCTAATCTTCAGAACTTGCAAGATCACTCAGACTGTCTCAGATATCATTCAACATCTCCTCAAATGTTATTTCAGGCTTTGTGGTTGTCGATCGTCCCTTTTGAACATTACCCATATGTTCCTGCACTTGCATTATTGCTGTCATTGCGTCTTGAACTCGCTGTCTTGCCACTGCGGTCTCTTGCTCCACATAATCCTCGATTGATTTCTCTCTCTCTTCATTGCTTGAAAAGTGCGTTTCCCGTCGTTTCTCGGCTGCAAGCTTCTTTGTGTGCCATAAGCTGCGCAATGCTCCCAACGCTGAGACACTTTCTGCCTCCAAGCCAGTCTTGCCTTTATTCGCCTGATGACGTCGTCGTGTGGAATGCTTTGGAGATTTGCCATATTGGCCCGCTGGAAGTGGCGAAAGGTTCTTTTTCGGAGCATTGACCATTGTATCGTGTGTTGACCTTGTTGTTGGCCGATATGTTGGATGTTGCAAGAAATGGACCACATTGAGGCAAGCTGCATCTGTTAGGTCAACGTTGGTAGGTTTGATCAATTCGAACAAAGCAAAATCAGCGTATTGATCTTCACTTCATACGGAAATGTCATGCTAATAGTACATTATGAATTGATAGTTAGTGTGTGATTCGTGTAAGATCCCGGCAATATCTTGAGTCAAACATCACCAGACGTCCTTTCCGTCGAAGAATGACCTTTTTTTATCTATCAAACATGAGATATCAGCTGTCGTCCGTCTCGATGTATCCCTGTAAACCATCAAACAACGTTGGACCGACTGACTGAAATCGCGCGACCGTTGGAATCCCCTTGAGCTATCCGCTGCAGGATTCAGCTTGAATTGAACGTGCAAGTTGGCTGTTACTGATTCCATTTTGACTTGTAGCTCACTATATAATCTTCAGCACTTCCCACTTCTTTTCGTGATCATGTTCCTCACGTTTCTACAACAGCAAGCCATGGCTCCCCAAACACTTCCTCCAGCTGCTATTGGAGCCGAATCAAGCCGAACAACAGACGCTTCGCACAATGAGCCACTTGGCGAGACACAGCAGCAACACAGACACCAGTTAGTCAACCGCTGTAACGGCGACACGTGACCCGAGGCCGGGTAAGCGCCAATGTATATAGGTCGCCGCTACGGCACTTAGATCTGTATCGAATATCTTACCACTCTACCCTCCATATATACCCACTCGCTCTCGTGTGCAACCGTATTACCATATTATACGTCTGCCGGCAAGTGTAGGCGTACGTCCCTTTACAACCGGGACGCTGCAATTGTAGCCACTGAAAATATGACCCAGGACGCTCATATGAAAGAGGTACGTAAAACTGGAAGCAAGAAGAATGAGAAGCAGCATGCAATCGGATGTAAGTCAATCCATATCTGTGTAGACGACGGTCAACAAAGAAGATAATGCACAGCTGGCGTACGTAGAGAGCTATGGGACCAATTTATCACTTCCCCTAACGGCAAATCTCCATGGTCGACCAGGACATCGGTCCGCACAACCCCCGAAATTGAACATCACGATGTTGTCAGTTCTGGGATTTTTACAGACGAATTTCGTGATAAACGTCCCCAGGAATGGACAAAACAGGCTCTGAAGACCTTAGAGGAGGCTACCCAGTCGTATATGGTTGAGGTAATACCCGGATCTCACTGTAGAAGCAGCAACTAATTCCTTGGGGGTTTTCAACATGTCAGCTAGTATGGCAAGACAAGGAGGTCGGGTACAGCTTGAACAGTCACACATGCGTTTTGCCTTCAATATGGCCAAACTGGCCAAAGGAGATTTTCATGAGCCGCGATAGAGGAAATGCAACAACTAATCAAGAAACCTCGCGCCAAAGTCCGAGAAGAGAAGAAGCGGCGTGTCGGGTTACCCGGGCATAACAAGGTGAAGGCTGCAATCGAAAGACACCCAGCAATGGTTCGCGAAAATCAAACGGACCACTGCCTTCCTTGCCAAATTGCTACCGCCCACAATCCACAGACACGCTGGAGGCACAAAGGCAAGGGTGCACCACCACCCAGACCGGCGCCACCTCAGCCCGAATCGCCACCTGTGCCATCTGATGACAAAGAGAGCTCCGAAACAGAAGGTATGCCACCCTCATATATACATATACAAACTCCGCTTCCCAACGCTCGATTTTTGCCAAAGATCGCATGCGCGATAAAGATTCTATTCCAGATTTGCTCACTCATCATGGTCCATTCACAGGTTAGTACACTATCAGCTGCGTGGTAATGCAGCCGACAGCCATTTTGATGACGAGGGCAGCCATGTGAGTTAATCTGACAGCGAAGACGAGAGTTGACTGAAAGGAACGGGAATTTTGAGTATTATCATTATCTACAATTAGCGGACACTTTAAAGTATATTTTAAAGGGTATATTTATATGCATCATTAAAGAACAATGTAGGAATAAAGGAGAATGTACATGAATAGCACAGAACGACTGCCAAAAGAACATTATTGATATAGTATGCCAAAGTGAATGGTTCTATATTGCGGATACACCCGTGGCAAAATGAGCGTCAACGGAGCTTCAACAATGTTTGGCTTAGCATCATGGTTCCTCCGCATGGCAATTGGTCGCAGAGATGCGTAAATGACGTACAGGCTGTTTTTATAGGCAAAAGAGACATCGATACACTCCCTGCCGGATTCTCAAACTGAGAGTCAACAGAGCGTCAACGACTTTTGGTCTTGTAAGTCAGGTAATTAATCAGAGACTTGGCCATCCTGATGCATACGGAGAGTATTGGCCGCCTTTATAGGCCAAAAGGAAAGCAACGCGCTCCCTGCCCGATCATGAACACAAGAGTCCACGGAGCGTCAACGATTTTTGGCCTTGCATCATGGTTAATCAAAGCGCCATGTGGCCGTTAATGGCTATATACAAAGTTGTGACCGGTTTTATAGGGTATAACACACAGTATCACTTGGTTCCAGCTTTGAAAGCGAACTGAATTGTGGTTCTCTGGGAGGCTGTTGCGCAAAGGTTGCTTGTTATCTGCCTATGAAGCCTGCCAATTCCCAGTATATGGATGTCTGCGATCATTCGCCAATTGGATCACCCAAGATGCAAGACCAAAAATCGTTGACGCTCCGTTGACACTCAGTTTCAGAATGGGGCAGGGAGGGTGTCACTTTGTCTTCTGTGTATGAAGGCAGCCAATTAGTCATTTATGAATGTCTACATCCAATTGCCACTCAGATTACCCAAGGTGCAAGACCAAAAATCATCGACTCGCCATTGACTGTCATTTTCAGGATGGGGCAGGGAGCAGTTTTCGCTTGTTTTTGATCATAAAGGCGGCCAATACATCAGAAAAGGACAACGATATACCAATGTGAATATTTTGCAATTAGCAAGAGGATATCTGAATGCGACCATGAATGGAAATAACGGAATACCGGAACCGGAGATTGGAACCAACAGGTCTAGCCAAACCCGGCAAAACACCCGGGTTGACGGGTACGGGTCCGGGTTCGGCCCACTAGGATGCAGTGAGTCAGGTTTTTGTACGGGTTTGGAAGCGAACCGAACCTTGTTCGCTGTCCGAGCCCGGACCGCTGGCGGGATACCCGGACCCCTTGCTAACACTAGGCACTTTGCTCGAGCCTATGATGGGATTTTGGCAGGTGCTGACCCATTATTGGATACAATGAACGCAGAAATTGACACGGAAATGAAGAAAGAGGTGGAGGAAATGAAATTTCACCGAATGGGCAAGTTTCACAAATATTTGGAGATGTGGCAGGGCAGCTGAAACCTACGTGCTATCCGGAAGGAATCTAGCTCTCAAAACAAGGAGATGACCGCCATGGGATACATTTCGGTCACGGAAGCCATTGTGAAATCACCCAGGTCACTCTTTCAACATGATGGTGCGGCTGCATCTGAAACGTCAGAATGATCTCCTTTGCCACCACCTTTGTCTGCAAGGGACCTCCCTGGAGGAGAAACTCAAATATTAAACGTTTGCTGAATCCGGAGAATCAACCTTTATACAGTCGAAAGCGATGATGATAGCATATCTGAAAGCATTTCGGATACTGAAGATTGGCCGAACAGGGATGTGGACTGTGATATTCCAAATAACAGCGAAGCCGATTGCGCAGTGGATGTGCAATCTGATATAGACCAATGCAATAGGATCAAGGATCCAGAATGCGCAGAGCAGCGGGATGTGAGCACTGCACCAAAAATTCCCGCATTTATTCCACCAACGCAGAAGTCAAAGACACAGGCTGAAGTGGTGCTGATGACGGTCAATGCAATCGGAACAAGGAGGAATCACCGAGTGAAGAAAACGTAGGACAGAATGCGTCAATGTGTCACCAGCTTCTTTATGTACCTTGACCGAGAGCTTCAGTTAGAGATCTATTCTGGGCGAATGGTGAGCAGTAGCTTGTAAATATCGGTTGATAAACAGATGTATAGCAGGAGCAATGAAGCTTTTGTCAAGATACATAAATTTTGGTCGTGTGAGAGCAAACATTGCAAGAATGTCACTGCGCTCGGCTTTGCCACCGGGCCAAGTCTCAATTTGTCAGAAATACTTCCAATATATTCCAATGATGATGGAAACCATTATCAATGGCAGCAGATGTTGAATGGACAATACACTAAAATGAGCGTCAATGGAGCATCAACGATTTGCAGTTTTGTAAGTATGGTAATTCACCAGCGATTTGGTCACTGTTATGCCTAACCGATGTATTGGCAGCATTTCTAGGCAAAACTGACAGCAACACAGTCACCACCGCTTTCTGAGAATGTGTGTCACCGGAGCGTCCATGATGTTTAGCTTGGCAGCTTGGGTAATTTCTGTTCCAATTCGTTGCAGACACCCATGTATAAGATATTGGGAGCATTTACTGGGAAGAAGTACCGCGACATGCTCCCTGCTGCATCTCAAGAATGAGTGTCAACCGAGTGTCAACAACTTTTGCCTTCGCATCTTGGGAAATTCCTGTTCCGATTGATTGCAGACATCTGTTTTCAAGATATTGGCAGTCTTTACTAGGAAAAACAACAGCAACACGCTCCTTGCCGCATCCTGGGAATGAGCATGAACGGAGCATCAACAATTGTAAGCTTCGAATCTTGGGCAATTTATGTTCCGATTGGTTGGAGACACCCATTTATCAGATAGTGGCAGCCATTACTGGGAAAAACTACAGTGACATGCTCCCTGCCGCACCCTGAAAATCAACGTCAACGGAGTGTCAACAGTTTCAGGTGTTGCATATTTGGTAATCAAGGCATAGCGCAGATCCTCGCGTTCATCACGGAATAATTGACTGCCCTGACAGGCAAAAATACAATACATCAAAGGTAAAACACCAATTCCAAATCAATGGATATTGCAAGCTGCAACGCATGCAAAAACATATTATTGGTTGTTGAAAACATGATTTTGATAAGATATTATTAAGAAACTCCAAAAATAAGAGCATTATATTAATCTATGGATGGACCCGCTGGGCAACCTGCTGACAACCTGCCCATTTCAGACGGGTTGGGAGTTTACCATCAAACTTTACACGACTTGATGGTTCAGGTATATTGACAACCTGGACCGGCACTTTGGCAAAGGTTCGGTTTGGACCCGGACCCGGACCCGAAGTGACGGTCCGGAACCGTTGCTAACACCTTGTACAATCCGAAGCTCAAAACACCCGAACTTACACAGCCTCGGCCTTAACACCTTTAAGAATACAGGTTAGGGTTGTGAATCTGCAACAGGATAATATCATGGCAACCACACAAAAATCACACATCTACCACCCAGAAGACTCCCAAACACTCAAGATTTAAATTAATGATAGCGTAGAAATTACTAGGAATTAAATATACACCGATAATGCACGGAGTGTAACTTTGACCTCTCCATTATCATTCTCCCCACAGGTGTTAAGCTTGAGCGTGAAGGGAGGTGATGTATTTTCAATAGCCATCGTGGGTGGTGGTGGTTGAGGTTGAGTGGGGGCGATTGTGGTGGTGGTAAATTGTCATTCACAGCAGCCGGACGACCAAAAAAAATTATGATTATGATGGTGGGAGAATCAATTATATGGGCGGTGATTAACATTGAATGCAATGTGGTCACTTGAGGTGGTGACAACCGAGTTACTGCACAGAAACATGGACAATCTCATCCTGTTTGCAGATCTCGTAAATGGGTGCCCCACACAGGGAAACCACCCCTTCCACAGACAGGGTGAAACCACGGAACAAGTGCACACAGTAAGTGCCCGGCGAAGGGGCATAGTCATGAGACTTCTTGACCTCGCAACCGAGCTAGACTCACATCATGCGATCCAAAATCCTTCGACAGTTCGTCTCATCCCTTCGTCCGAAGTCTTTGGCCACTGCTTTCTTCCTAATTGAGTATGCTTCTCTCGTACCCGCTACATCTGCCGCACGCAATTGGAAGCCATCGGCATAACTACAACCTGCACACTCTGGCTGCATGTGTTTGTCATTACATTTATAGGCGCAATTCAAGTCGGAATGTAGGGTGTAGTTCAACCACTACTCCCGCGATGAAGATATCAATCAAACGAAATAAAAAGCCGGGTGTAACAAATGGTTTCTATGGAATCGGACTATACATGCTTCAGGGCGGATCACGGTGCAGATCGCACGATGCACTCCGTAGTTCCACTACTTCAACTCCGGACGGATATCCGTAGCTCCGACGACATAGCACCGCTACCGAAATGCTGTGATGATCAGGGCACTCCCAAACTCATTACTACTGGGATCATAAAGGTGAGTACCAAGGATTGACAAAAATAGTAGACTACTCCTATGTCCATACGATGGTATGAGGGTGGCATACTCATAATAGCTCTCACAAAGGATAAACACACCAAATTCGCATACGCAATTGCACTATGGCAGTGGAGGAACTAGAGTGTGAATGATTGAATGATGAGATGGTGGAGATCGATTTAATGTTAAATTTAAGGTTCATTTCTTTTTGTATGGATGTTCATTTCAAACTAAGGTAATACACTTTCTATGGTCACTTTTCTGAATTTTATGGAAATTACAATGGAAAATACCAGCAGCTTACAAACATTTGTTTCATCTTCTTGTTTATGTGGATATTTGGAGGATACAGTGGTTTTTGTTTCATGGAGTGTAACAAGAGGGTGACGCTGTTATAAGTCCTAGAAGTCTCAATTGGCCTCTCAAAGTCACAGATACGCCACTTCATTATATCTCACCCATGCTACATACTACTCTCTGTTACTCTACACTTGATACTCCGATTGCCACTCCGCCAGCAGAAACTGCTGTTCTCTATATACAAAACTTGGATTCAACAGTAAGATAGATTCAGAGTTATCATCAATATCTTACAATTGAGGAGATACCAATCGGTTATAGCACTTTTGTGATGGAAGTGACACTCGTTTCAACTTTCGGAATGACGTCGTATCAACGGGTGTAAGACGATCTCCTTGATGCGATACGGAATATGCCCACCTACTGGACATCAATATCTCCTCTCCCTCAGCTTCCCTCTCATCCCATCACTTATTTCATCTCGCCGTAACATTCGTCTGCTGCTGTATTTCATCATTGTGAGTTTGGCAGGCATGTATCGTAAATGTGCTCAAGCTATGGCACAGAAGAAAGAGAAAGAACACGAGACATATACAGAATCTGTCGGGAAATGGTCGGGTATGCCAGTGCTAAGTGATGGTGGCAGGAGCTTGTGTGTAGGCAACTTTCAAAGTATACATTGTGGATCTCGTGAGGGGATGACGGCACTATGCACAACTGTTTTCTGAAGTTTTGTCTTCTATATCTAGGTAACAACTTAGTGTTGAATATCCGAGTGACGAGGGCAAAGGATTGCAACGGCATTCCAGAAGATACACGAAGAGTCTCTGTATATATCTTGATTACTTGTCTTCTCTCTGTATAATTGTTTATGAATACAATTCTCCTTTTTGCATTTGCAACACTTATGTTGAAAGTGAACTTATTGATCAATCTAGACGAGACTCAAAGACCGTATATGTCCAATCTACCATATGCGTACACGTATGCACTTCCTGACATGAGACGCATAACCCTGGTCCTGATGCATATTCTCATACAGTCACCATCTTCATACAAGTCAATATTCTCATACAAGACTTCAGACGATGCTGAGACTCACATGCAACAACTTAGATTACCCGACATGCGAGTGATGTTTTGTGTATCTTCAGCTCTCTTACCGAATTTGTCATAGAAAGAGAGCGAAGTCATGGTTATTGAGAACCCGGGAGGTACTACGCCTTCCACCCTCCTTGTCCAGCGGTTTATCAGTGCCGATAGTACTTCCCTATCTTATAATTGCATGCTTGTTTTTAGCTATTCTTGAACCGGGCTAGCAACGCTTATCACCGCTGAAACAGTTCATTAGTACAGTTGTTGTCCATAGGTCACACTCTAGAGTATTAAGGAGCCTTCATGTGAACTACGTAGATTTCCCAAAATAAATAAATAGTAAATGAAATGTTGCTAGGGGCCTGCCTCTCATGGAAACCCCAATGTCCAGGTCGAACCAATTCCCCACACCGCAGTTACTGTCCTTCGCTCTCTAGAAATATCAAGGAACCTACTCAATTTTGGAAACGGTCATTTATCGTCTGAGTATTCGTGGCTATGATACTGCTAGTACGATGGAATAGCTTTGACAGGAGTTTTGAGGATTCTCTGTGGAGCACTCAAAATGCATTACCGGATGCTTCATCAGCAGTGACAGGAAAGGTCGAAGCCAACACGTTTTCAAGACAATGTTGGAGGATAAAAATAGATACCTCTAGATCTGCGCAGCATTGCGTTACTAAACTCATTCTGAATAGAACATCTTACGCAGGTACCAGGGTAAATGATCGGACGCGCCATTTCTGGTAGTAAATTTGGCTGGTAGAGTATGGTGTTGACCAGGAGGAAGTGTTTGTTGGAAGTTAGTGTACTCTACTTCCTTACCCCTGCCACAGTATTCCCTTTTTATCACATCCACTTTCATCTGAGTGCATGCTACACAAATATACAGTTCAGAGCCTGATTCGAGACCAGTGTGGTATGATCGAGTTTTGCCGGTTTTGTATGGTTACCTGCCAGAATAGGAGCGTCCGATCTGTTGTTGTTGTTTAATCATACTGTATTGACTCTAATTAGAGTATGACAGGACCCTGATATCCCCTCCGCCTCCGGGCGAGCCGGCTAGATGGCGGAGCTCCCCCCCCGCTACCCTTCGTGGAGCGTCCGATCTTCTACCCTGGTACCCGAGCACTGTAATTGTCATGTCGCTTATCTGCTGATCTCGGTTCGCTCCAAGCTCACGTTTAAACATTATCCTTATCTTCAATCTCAGGATAGTTCCGTACCTGAACCGCTGGAAACATTGCGTCTGAACAGCTGCCCGGGACCGGCCCGTACTCTGAAGCCCCGAATCACTTTAGCCCGATTAGAAGTTTCGTTTGTTCTATTCATAGTGTATGCACTCTAATTGGAGTATGACAGGACCCCATATCCGCTCAGCCTCCAGGCGAGCCGGCTAGATGGTGGAGCTCCCCCCCCGCTACCCTTCATCCCCGCTGACAAATGAATAAGCTAAACTAAACGATAGACCACAACAGAAAGGAAAGGAAAGGTAAGGATGTAAGCCCACTGCCGCCGTCCCCCGCCCTTGTGTCAGCCTCTGCGCCTGCTCCAGACCGTCCCTCATTTGGGCGGGAACTTCCCGACCTCAGTAGCCGCAACGAAGTCCATCACCGCTTGGTCGCATTCTACTATGGAAAACAGCTCAGAGATCTGCAGGTGTCTGCATCTGCCCGCCTTCCAGCCCGTCGCTTTTCCCACCGCCTTCCATATTGTCTGTTTTTGGACTCTCCACCGCCTGCAGTGGCGGAAGACGTGTTCCCACGTGTGGGCCGCCATGCTGCCTCTGCCTCGGCCGCACCACCAGTATTTGTTGTCCCCTCGGTGGCCGAATCATTTCAGGTAGACTCTATTCGATTATAACAGCGAAAGTCCGAAGAGATCTATTAGAATCTCAGAAGAAGTATACGAAGAATAAGTATTGCAAGTATAACGATTTTAAACTATTCGAAAGGCAAGCATATACTGAGAAGAGGATTCGAGAGGAGATATTGTAGTACAAAGGAAAAGAGATGAAATCAAGGAAAGTTCGCAGGCTCTTATTCCTCCACCCGTAGCCCGCCGGCTCTCATTCCTCCGCCCGTTGCCCGCCGGCTCTTCCTTCTCCGTCCATTTTGGGCGGGAACTTCCCGACGTCAGTGGCCGCCACGAAGTCCATCACCGCTTGGTCGCATTTCTCTATGGAGAGCAGCTCAGAGACTTTCACGTGTCGGCATCTGCCCGCTCTCCATCCCGTCGCTTTTCCCACCTCTTTCCAGAGCGTCTTCTGCTGGTCTTTCCATCGGCTGCAGTGGCGGAAGAGATGCTCACGGCAGGTAGCATTCCCGGCTGGGTGGGAAGCTCATGCACGGTCTGGTGTGGACCTTAGAAAATAAATCGGAAGCTCACTTGGAGTAGTGACTTCGTCGAAAAGCATTCCCCGGTGGGAAGCTAAGAACGGAAGGTCTGGTGTTGACCTTAGAAAACAATGGGGGTGAAAGTCTTAGACTGACTCAAGCGCTGCGCTGTCCGGGCTCATAACCTGTTGGAAATGGTAGCGGACGCTGTGAGAGAGTCCAAAAGCGATATCGTTCTCTCTACTCTAGCGGTCTCTCTATATACAGAATGACAAGGCCACATTGGCCGCTCCGCCATCTGGCGGACTCGGGCGCGGGGTTGAGCGGATTTCCAATAATTCCCACTTTTTATGAACTCCTACACCCAAGCTCACAGCCTGAGCAATACTATAACAGTTCTGTCTGGATATTCAGTGCATTCGGGTATATTTCTCCGTTTTCAATTCAAAAAACGCAGAGATAAACTTAACCCTGAATACAGCCCTGCGACTGATCGGGCAGAATCTTTGACTGGTCTGATCCCTGTCTAAAATATCTTCGCACTGGACTGGTCTGTACTACTCGTCGGAAGATTAAATATGGGGACACCTACCTTGGAATATGACAGGGTAAAGGATTCCGATGCCCCAAACTTGATTTTTCGACGAGGGACGGTTCTGGTCCGGACTGATCCCTGGCTGGACAAGTAGAATCATTGAAGCAGTCTGGTGTTCAAGTCGCCGCAGCTCCAAATATATTGATTTGGTTTTAGCTTCATTTTTATGAGCAGATCAAGCGGGCTTTATCCAGAAGATCAGACCATTTAGTAAGTTTCCTACAATTATTCACTCATTAATCACTCGGTATCACTCTGCCTAGTCTTGTCTCTTCTCGTCCTACCTGCTCGAAGCTATGTTTAAGTCACAAGCTCCGCTGGCTTTGCAGTAAGTTTGGAAAACCGAATAGATACATGACATTTCTCCGCCAAATAAAGAACTGATTGTGATAGAAATAATTTCAAAACAACCTCAGAGTTTCCAACCAGCTTCCTATCTACTCAAGAGAAAAATGAGCGGAGAGCATTCACAATGATTTGAATCCAACTACGTTTTGGCGGAGGTGGAGGTGGAGGTGGAGGTGGAGGTGGAGGTGGTGGCACCCCCCCATTTTCTGGCTGTGGAGGCACATATTCTGTCCTTCTCCGCAAGACCGTCGCAGCCCTGGTATTCATAATCGGCACATCCCTCCTCAGCTCTTTCTGAATCTCCGGTGTGATCGTTTCAGCATGCAGGAAGTAACTCATCATCTCCTTCAGATCCTCCGCAGCTTCCCTACGGTCCCTTTCAAGCTCGATCATCTCCTCACCTGATAACTTCTCCCCCTCTGCAGGCTCCTCCACGCCATTGTGTCGGTGAACTTGGGTCCCACCATCGATCATTGACTTCCACGCAACTTCTTCCATCTGTTTTTGCCTTGCCTGGGCGGTTCTCGTTGGTCTACCAGGCTTTATGGTGGACCATTTCGTCGTAACAATGATGATGTTTTTGTAGAACGGTTCTCCGCACATAGCGGCCAGCATATCCAGGTTGAGTTTGGCCGATGCGGTAAAGCGAGAAGTGGTAATATCGTGGACATAAAGAACGCCAGAAAGGTCGCAGTAAGGGGTCATGGTACTAAACCAAGTGAGGATTTCTTTAAACACATCGATATCAGTACGTGCAGGGTCGCGGTCATCGAAACCAGGGGTGTCGATGAAAATGTATCTCTGGCCATCGATTGTTGCTGGGAACATAGCGAAGGAAGTAGTACCTGCAGATAGTTAGCACGAAGCCCTTAATAGAAAGGAAGGTCGTACCCCCGTTGATACCATGAGCGACATGTACGTCGAGCTCAGTCAGCAGTCTAATAGCCGATGATTTGCCAGCACCCGTCAACCCGATCACAGCTATAAACTTGATCGAAAGCCTAAAAATTCAGTTCCAAAGTGCAAACCAACTGCGCGATCGAGAATGGATAGAAAAACCCTTTGGAAATCTGCCGTATCACTTCTGCCATCGACAGACTCCGACTGATACTCCCGACTCCTCCGGCCATTGATTTGACACTCTGAAGCATCTTGTGACCGATCCCACGAGATTCGACGGTCATCGAACCCACTGTTTCTCTAACTGATTCCTTCTCGAGTTCGTTCCCCCAATCAGATCCCCATTCGGGTTCCCAACCTGGAGCAGTTAACGCTAACATATTTCTTGTTGCCATTGTTGAGGTAGCTGACAAGCCTAAATGCTACGTAAATTCGGAGGTCGTTGGTGGAGGAGTGTTTGGGAAGGAGCTCGACTTATCCGTTCAGTGGGGAGTATGTCAGGCCAACGACAATAATCCGCGTTCTTTCCTCCAATTCATATCTTTGTGTGCGAAAGTGGTGGTGTAGAACGTGACGCTGTGATTGGGTAATAGTCATTCAGTGAAACATGACAGAATTGGAGCCACACAGGATTGTGCAGATGAAACTGAGCGAATTGGATTATTTAACGGATCCATGTGCAGAGGCAGGCTGAGCTTGCGGGAGCATAGACTTACTATTAGGGTCCCACAAAGCGTGCGCGGTGCGCCTGCATGTAATGGCGTGCGATGGGGAGCGATAATTTGTTCACACAGACGTGGGTTTGCAAAACGTCATTCTCAGTTAGCATTGAAAAACAGGAAAAGGTGAAGTAATTGGTTGAAGATAAGGTTGTTAAAATAGATATGTTTCATACGTTGCGCGACCTACGACGACTTGCGTCTCCCAACAGAAACCCCGTGGCTGTTTGCATATGCGAACCAAGTAAGAAATTTAGCGGTCTGGTGATAGTTTGGTGCTCACAAAAACTACACATACAATCGACTGTATGAAAGTTCGCAGCAGCCTCCACGCATCTTGACTACCATGAGTATGTATCTAGGTACATCACATTGGAGAATAGTGTCACTTCAAGCTGGTAAATAGAAAACAGAAACTATTAGTTTGTCTCTAGTCAAACTTGGTAGCAACTTGAAGTCATAGGTAGTAAGATAAAGCATCCAGAGAGGCGGAAAGTAACAGAAACCTTGGGACCTCATAAGAGACATTGTAGAAGACCGCATATATTAGGGGAGGTCGTGCGGTGCTTCTCCGGATAGGGCGACTATACGGCGCTAATGCGGACTGTTGCACTCCGCTAAAGCCATCAATCAATTTTGACAAGAGTGTTGATCGGATTAGCGACGCAACATTACAATTTCCAATCAAATATGACCGATGAACGAAAGAAATACCTCATACATGCACCTAGCTCAGATTGATCCTTTGACGCTTGATTGCACGGATTGGTGTAGGTTGCGCAGTCACAATTCCCATCTCACCAAGTGCTGCAACAAAACTGCCATGGTGATTCGAAGACACAGGAAATGAACCTAAGACTGTGAAGAGACTCAAAGAGGAACTAAAGATCGAATGATGAAAGAGGTGCAGTGACACATCGATAGTAAAGGAAAAAGTGCTGCCAAAGGTACTCTAATTTGCATGGATACTTTGTAGGGTGTTCTAGTCCAGCCACGGAGGATATCCCTCCGCGGAGAGACCGGTCCATTCACGGAGTCCCACCCTCCGTGACTGGACTGGTTCTTTCGCAGAGTGTACCCCTGCACCCCACCTCCGTGAATGGACCAGTCCATTCACAGAGTGTACACTCGGTGAATGCTCTACACGCATATATGCCCACGCATGTATGCGTAATCAGCTGGCCATATCCAGCTGAATTAATCAACGCAACTAATGGCATTCAGCCCAGCGCAACTACGTGCCTTCAGCCCAGTGCAACTATGCACCTTCAGCCCAGCGAAATGATGGAGTTCAATGCACAAACAAT
>Ga0307512_10002738_pt1 | contig 21575 bp, 21 predicted proteins | sample 14_EM_MG_FD_200267 | JGI IMG/M metagenome (GOLD analysis project Ga0307512, IMG submission 200267) | Populus trichocarpa ectomycorrhiza microbial communities from riparian zone in the Pacific Northwest, United States - 14_EM | ecosystem: Host-associated > Plants > Roots > Unclassified | place...
AACCCCCCACCACCCTCTCTCCGCCACCCCCCACCGTTCCCCGCCCCGCCATCCCCCCTACCCCCTCCCAATCCTGCAACCGATCAAAAAACTCATGCCTCACCCCCAACCCCTCCATCACCCTACACCGCCGCCTCCACATCCTATCTACCTTCTGCGTAAACCAACAACACCCTCCATCCCACCTCCGGAGGGCAAGATGGAACCTTGAATCCGCCACCGCAGGCGGGGGGGAGAGGTATGTACTCGTGTCCCCCTGTGCGGGATACAGCAGCTCCGGCAGGATGTGCTGCAGGATAGTGTTGAACACGGCGGTCCGCTCGATGTCGATTGAGTAAAGATCGAGACGCTGCTCCTCGAAAGAAACCTCGACGGACCCGAGGCCCCAGTAGGGGTAGGAGCAGGAAAGGTGGAAGCGGTTGGTTATCATGTGTGTGGTTCGGGAGACGTCGAGCGGGGGAGGGTCCAGGATGTGGTGCTGCTGGAGGCGGAGCTCTTCGAAGGAGAGTTCGCGGGTGCAAAGCCCCCAGGCCGGGTACGCACTGGTTAGGAGGGTGCCGTCGGAGATCATTGCGGCTATGCGGGAGGCATCGGAGCGGCGTGGGCGGGGTGTTTGGGTTGGTGATAAGCGAGGAGTTGGCGTGGGGGCGGCGGTGGTCATGGTGGCGGTGATGGTGTGGTAGAGGCATGCATGGCTTTATTAGGGGATGTTGAGTCATGCGTGAGACAAAGGGCGACGTGTCACGGCACGAATGCATGCGATCGATAACTTTAAATTTCGGGAAGGGTTAGGGGTGGCTAAGCACGAGACGGATTGCCGCATTCGGGGGAGTTCCGCTAGATGACGTTGGACGCCTGGACTCAGACTCACATTTATTGGCACTCGCAGCGGATTCGCAAATCGAAATGTGCAGACACTGACCCTAGTGCCGATCTGCACCTGATTCTGTACCGGCCTAGAAACGCAGACGTGACCACCCAGACGAGTGAGCGAACCCGCGCTAGTTTCACATCGCGCAACACATTCCCAAGCTCCCTCCACACAGTCATGCCTATCGGTCCTGATGGCAGGAGAAGGGAGTCAACACACAAAGAACCCATTTGTGTTATTCAGCTAAAGTCTGTAGGTTATTCCTTTCGCAAAATGCAACAGAAAACTAGATTAGGCAAAACAGCCATTCATCGCATTGTCGATGACTGGAACACAATCATCAATGTATGGTCTATGTAGAAAATGTACTTCAGAAAAGTAATGCTAGACCCTAAACAACAAACTCATGTGCATGAGGAAGTTATTGTTGTCACACAACAGTTGTGGGAGGAGTAGCTGGGAAGGTGTATTTACCGGCGGATTGTTACGGGGGTGCTTAATCCCAATAATCAATACAATATAAATTAAGTTTAAGTACAACCGCCTATCTATTTCTTTTTTGTCCTCGTCTTATCCCAAGACTCAACCTCTTGAATCAGAGATCCAAGAGCGATCCAAATTAAACCGCCGCCAAAGTCCGTCTCCCTCGTATAGAAAGATTAGACTTCCCTGTCGTGCAACCACTCCTCGGCCCACTCCTCGAATGGTGCTAACCCAGTATTCAAATACCTCAACACCAGGTAATCGATATTCTCGAGTTCGCAAAAACATAGTACGTCGCGGTAGGTGTGGGTTAAACCAGCCTCTTCCAGCTGAGTCAGTAATTCGGCGAATAATACGACACTCCGTTGCAGAGCGTATTTGTATGTAGTCAAAGGTTGACCAGACATAGGTTGCCTGATCTCGGAGGTGAATAATGGATGAAATTGTAAAGTATTTAAAATAGATAGAATTCTTAATAATATTTTAAGATCGTCTTCGGTGTTCTGATTGTTGACTGTGGATTGCTGCTTCAACTCCTTTTCTTATTGCCGGGACAATGCCATCTCTTTATAGTCGTGTTCCTGGGTCATTACACCCGTACTTCGACGCTATGACTACACTGATAACAGATACGTATTACGTCAATGAGGTATTAAAGCTTTAGCGCTCCTGATAAGAATCAGGCCATCCATTGCGTGAATTACACGTCATGCAGTGTGTCAGATGAAACTTGAACTTAGACATCTCACAATCCGTTTGCATCAATAGTTGAAACACCTACCGATCTTGGTCGGCAGTGCGTATCGCAAATTAATGCCTCACCTTAAGGCTATTTGGCTTGCGTCATAGATTTAATCGGCAACCAACTGATACTATGCCAACATAGGTTTCGACGCGTCAGCTCGTATAAGATACGAGTCTGACGTTGCAATGCATACTAACTCAAATCAATGAGCAGGGTTGCTTCTGGCCTCATATCATCAGCCGACGTCATTAATCCCTCAGTCACGCCATGCTTAGACCGAGACTATTCTCTTTGGTCGGGGAGTGCCCCGATTACTCTTATCGCCTGAGGCAATAAGTCGGAGATCCCTCGTAATCGCATATTGGCTATCGACTGTTGTGTCATTTAAGACAAGTCCCGCTAGTATCAGAAAGATGAACGTGGTTGAAAACTATGCGCACGGCTGAAAATAGTTCCCCGCTATGGCGACATAGTTGCATCATCTTAAATGAATCCGCTAAGTGTACTTGGTCACTTATTCAATCGACGCGCAACTCTTATGTATATCCGCTAAGATAACATAAGACTGGTCCTTCATGCATGCCATGAATAGGTGTTGTGCATATCACGTGACTAGACCGAGAGTAACTCCGTGACATGTATTCATTTAGTCAATGCAAGTACCATTATCGCTGCTTGGGGAGAACCCCTAACACGGATAGATGGCATGCCTAAGAGGGTCTGTTCCCTGCTTCACAACAATCGTGGTCCTACATGATGGTAGAGGATCTTATATATGTATACTACTTGTTATTTCATTCTTAATCAAATTGACCTGTGTTGTGTTGAGGAATTGACTTTCAAACGTTGCCTGTGAGTCGCGAAAATGCCAAGCGTTCGGTCACTTTCTTCACTCGTCTGCCACCCTAGTGCGGGTGTAGGAGAGGGTACACAATTAAGGCTACATTTCCTAAACCCTCACTCTCTGGCGGCCCCAAATATTTCTCTAACACCACTCAATCTACGACAACCTTCTGCAGCACCACGCTAAGCTCCAGCGCCAAACCCTTCAACGTCTGCTTCCCTGCCGCCTTTACTATATGCTTCGGAGGAGGCGATGTCGATGAAGGCGATGTTGTGCCCCGGTGGCGTGAAGCCCCAGTCGACGGATACGCTGACGGTTACGTTGGTGGTTCCAAAACGGTTTCGGCTTCCGAGTAGTGAATGACGCCGTAGGTTTTAGGGTCTACCAATTCGTACTTTTGGCATGCGGCATAGAACCCGTGAGCTCAATGATGTCGGCTATCTCTTTCGCGAAACCTCCTTCGAATTCCCAGACTGCCCATACCCTCTCAATTTTGTCAATTCCTACTCAGGTGTTAAATTATATGTAAGGTTGAGATAATAGTCGATAGGCAGCTCGAATAGTTTGAGATCTCCCACATTCACAACTGAGATCTGTCGTGCATTTGTTTGTTGTTTTTGTTTAATCATACTGTATTCACTCTGATTAGAGTATGACAGGACCTTAATAACCCCCTCCGCCTCCGGGCGAGCCGGCTAGATGGCGGAGCTCCCCCCCCGCTACCCTTCGTCCCCGCTGACAAAAGAAAGATCAAAAGAAAGAAAGAAAGAAAGAAAGAGGGGTATGACCCCATTATCGCCGCCCCCTCCGCACCTGAGCTCCGCGCCCGCTCATGGGCCCTGAGCCCTGAGCCCGCTCCACACCGTCATTTCATTTCATTTGGGCGGGAACTTCCCGACTTCAGTGGCCGCCAGGAAGTCCACCACCGCTTGGTCGCACTCTTCTATGGAAAACAGCTCAGAGATCTGCACGTGTCGGCACCTGCCCGCTTTCCAGCCCGTCGCCTTTCCCACCGCCTTCCATAGTGCTTTCTGCTGGTCTCTCCACCGGCTGCAGTGGCGGAAGAGGTGTTCCCGCGTCTGGGCCGCCGTCCTGCCTCCGCCGCTGTCGTGCATTTGTTGCTATGTCAAATGAAATGTTCCCAGGACTTTTGAAGCGAAAGAGTGTTGATCCATTTGTAATTTCTTGGATTGCTGGCATTTACCATGGGCGATTTGGGAGGTACAAAATTAACAATACAATAGAAGTTTACAGTCAAAATGGTAGTACATCCCTACCGGGTTTGTCTCATTTGCTAGAGAAAGCTGTCTGACATTGCCCCAGCTGTCACCAGTCCACAGCAATGTGACATCCTCCGGCACCTTCATGCCGTCTTCATAGTATGCTTGAATATTAAAAGTCGGTTATCTGCAATAAAATTCGTGGCGGAGGATGAAAGCGCGCATCTATGTACAGACACTAGACCTGCGGCAGTCATTACATCCTCCACTCCGAGCACTTTGCTTAAATTCCCCCTTTAATGCCCACAACCTTCGCGAGAAGTTCGATAACGACAGTTTCTCCCAGGTTGTAGCACGTCCCTATTTCTTCGCATGCCAATGGCCCACATATTCTCGTAATCTTTTGCCCTTCTCCCAATATTGGTAGATAGCATCAGAGTACGATGTATAGTCCCACGTGCCATTCCTGAGAGTATTCCACTCCTTTATCGACATTTGTAAGGGCTCAGTGTGTGACATTAGCATAACGATACCATACAAATCTACAATCACCTAGATTTAATATCGTCATCCACAAACATCAAGTTCCACATAGCCAACTGTAGGAAATTTGCTTTCAAGCGGAGAAGCTCAAACACTGGTGGTGATAACCAGGATCATACTCGCCGCGTGGGGAGTGGTCGTTTGCCCAACCGATCAGTGCGGGCTGCTCATCGTTGAGAAACCTATTGTGGTATTTGACGGAGAGCTCTCCTTGGATGAGCTTGGTGTTAAACACATACATGCTACTGTACTGACGAGATGCTACGTCCGCCCAGTAATACCTTCTACATCATAGTTAGTCCGCATTCTTCGTATTACACTCAGGTGAAACACATACAAAGAAACTCCAATCTGTTCCAAAGCCTCGTAAATACTATAAATGGTTCCACATTTGTCACTGCTGGCAATATCTAACGCTAGTGACACACTAGAAACGGGGTTCTTCACGAACTGTGTCTGGAAGCATCCTCATTCCCTTAATCTTGGAAACATCCAGCGTCTTCGATGAAACCAAAGAGTCAATTAATGCCGATTTCCCAATTATGCCAACGATAATGGCGGTTTCCACTCCACCTGCTTTGGTGATGGAATTAATGATTGAAATCGTTAAATTCTGCCCCGTCACTCTTCAGAAGTCTGCGGAAAGATCATGAGCTGCGCGGATGACGCCAGGGGTAGTCTGGATTGGACATTAGACATGACGCAATGGTAGCAGAAGTGGCAGACATGACAAAACGAACGGCTAGTAGCGTATATATAACTGTTGAAAATTAGGTAGCCCTATATTGTCGTACGTACTCTTTTCTGTAGCTCCTCGTTTAACCCTTACCCGCAGCAGAATGGGTGTGCTAAAACAGGGGTCACCGACCCCGTCTACGGAATCTGAGAGGAGACCCCCATATATAGAAATGTCCCCATCTATAGCTAGGATGATTCCGCGCATAGGATGCAACCAGATCGGTGAAGCGAAAGATCTTCAAAAACGTTTCCGCTCTCGATGGGGAGTCCGGTACCAAAGATAATCTATTGATGTTCCTTGCAATTCGTGGGGTGGGTATATCATAAACCTCCTAAGTAGAAGATGGAAGGTGATAAAATGTTGAACTCGGGAGTCAGAGTAGAGCGCTAGTGGTTGAGTTGAGGAGTACTTAAGTACATTGGAGAGATCAAGATTCAACAATGGAAAATACAGAGAAACAGACATGAAGTTTGAACGGAACGCTGATCCCGTAATCTCGCGTCATCAACTCAATTAATCTAATCAATCTTATCTCATCTCATCAATCCAACAGGCACATTCCAACCCACTTCGTCTTGTCGACCAGTGCCCTTACCCAAACACCACCAAACCCACACAACACCTGATTTCATTTAACGGGAGAAGTTTTGAGGGATACAATCCTTCAACAGGAGTTAACTATCCACGACACCAGCTGCAAAGAGGAGCCCGATTTAGAAATTCTCCCTTGAACTAGAGCACGGGCGGAGCACCCTCAGCTCAGAATTCCGGAGTCACTGGAAGGGAGCGCCGAACGGGGATGCCGAACGGGGGTGCCGAACTGGTTTCAACGTTGTTTTGGAGAGCTGAAAGAAACGACCGACCAATGGCGTTTCGGAGACGGATAAACTTGGCGCCAGCCACAACCTCTACCTTTAGTAGCAGCCATAGATCTCTACGCAGTACAGAGGAGAATGAAAGCGAAGAAATGTTCGGTAGGAGATCTGTATATTCATGCTTGTGAGTAGACTCTCAGAGAGAGAAACTCACCCAGTTCTTCATCTTAGTATTTCCGGGGTTTTGTACAACAGTACCTCGATCATTCCTTTCTTTGTTTCAAATCGATGAGGCCAGTGAGAATAGCCTCCGTCACTGTCAATCCTTTGTTCATACCTGCGATAGTCAATCCACTATAATATGGTCTCCCAATTTGCGCCGCTGAAGCGCGGCAATCTGGCCTTTGCGACCTCTTTTCTCCCCCGATAATTTTTTTTCTATACTAATCTCACAGAGGTGCTACGGTATTGCAAGCCGGATTGACTACCATACGCCAAGCAAATCTACTGCGACTATCTCAACATACTGGAATGGATGGAGGTTTTATCGGGTTTGGAGGATAGTATGGAAAGCTGCGAAAAAACGGAGATCAGCACTACCAGCGTGGCGCGAGAGCCAATTTTGCCTGAGTCCACCAGTCTTAATGACGACTTCGATTCGGACAGAGAGTACGATACTGGTTCTGGAGACTTGGCCAAGTTGCCGGAAAGCTTACCGGCAGAGGGAATTCTTTTGCTGGGGGAAGAACACAATGCTGCCGGCGCCGAGGATGTTGCGCCAATCTTGAGGGAACAGTCGAAAACTCAAGCGATGCACACTACGGAAATTTGCGGCGGTAAACGTAAGGCCAACAGACTATTTCTTCCCTATAGCTCGAAGCGGCATAAGATCGACGCCACATGGTGCCGCACGGGAACCATACTTCGATTGCGTGGCGGTGCTGGTGGACGTCTACGGCCCGAATTCAACGGATTAAAATACGATGGCGGCGAGCCCGCCCAAGGAGATCCTGGTCCTCCACAAACACTACCGTATTTCTATGGCCCGCGACCATGGCGCTGCCGCGAGGAGATTGTGTCTGGCGCTACGGAGATTGAAAACACAACCCTGATCCAAGATACGACTCTCTTGAACCGAATCCTGGCACCTGAGGAGTTTACGGATAGACACAAGGCCAGACGGGTACAAATTTTTGGACCGTGGAATCTTGATAACTACTGCGTCAGCTCAGTCACTTTCGACGACGAATCGCAATTTCTGGACTCGAACCCTGCGCTTAGGTTGGAGAAAACACACAAGAAGTGGGTGACAGAAGTGGGCAACAGGAAAACCTGGTTGAGTTCGGAGCTTGGTCCCATCGTGTTTGACGAGGTGTTGCGAAAGTTGCTGGATAGAGGAGAATGTGATGTTCATCTTATTGGCCGGCAAGATTTTATGAATCATCCGTTCAGAGTTACGTTGACACAGAAACGCTCCGAACACTTTCGGTATTATATGTCTGGACTCGAGGATCGGGTAGATGAAACCCCGGATGTTCACATCCAACAATTACGTCAGCCAGGTAAACGGTTCTGGGCCTTCTTCATGCACAATGGGATCGAAGTAGCGGGTTGGAACGACGATCTCCGGGTGACATTTAAGGTTCGCGGTCATGAACAAGATCAGTGTAAGTCATCAAACTGACAGCGAACTTGCGTGCCATCGACTGACATACTGGCAGCCAAACAATGGCGGGTTAATATTCAAGTAAAAGACCAGTTTAACTTCGAAAGGGTCAGCGCAGAGCTCTCTAAACTCGGCGTGGACATGAAGGATAATTTATACTATTGCATCGAAGAAGAAGAATTCCGTTACAGCATTCTCGGCATTCCCCCTGATCGACAAAGAGTCTTCTACAAACTCGAGAACGACACGGATGTGAAAGTCCTACGCTATAAGCTACAGCATCTCGTAGCTTCTGGAGCCAGCTACCTCCGAGTTGTTGTTGGACAACTGCCAGTTGGAGCCCGAGTAGAGGAGGTCGACACTGAATTCGACGTGGAACAGAAAGGCCGCGATAACGACCACTTTTGGCTCGCAATCTTCGATACGCACACCGGAGAGCTGTTCGACCATAATTCGCTAGATGAGGAGGGTCGTGACAGGGTGCTCATGGGAAACCTGAGACGGAATATCAACCGTCTTAGCGATCATTATGGTCTGCGGTTACCACGGGTTACCAGAATCATAGATGCCCAGTACCACATCCAAGAAAACGGTTATGATTGCGGGTATATTGCGTTGAATGCTTTGCTTCAGTTCATTGTTTGTCGCATTGCAGCACCTAAGGCTCCAGCCACAGGTCCTATGGGCCAAAATAATCCCGCGGCTAAGCTACTTACTGTTCCAAAGTTCAGCGAAAAACAGGGCGGTGCCAATGATTTCAGGCGGACGTTGAGTTCCATAGTACACATATGGAAGAGGAAGCAAGAAGGGGTGTTTAGAGGGGAGCCTATTGAGGACGCAGAAGTTAAGGAATCCGAATTTGAAACCGCACTCGCGGAAAAGCAATACTACAAGATTCCTACACGGAAATGGTATGTTACCAATGATGAAAGATGGTTAGAGACGGAAGATCCATTTGAAGAATACTGCCAGCTTAACTATTCTCGGCTTGCGGGAAAGATCGAAAGGGCTTCGGAGATGGCTCTTGCTTTGGTGGATCACCACTTGGGACATTATGGCCAGATGGAACGTGTGCGCTATCATCTTGATCATGCTGGGGGAGTGGTGTTCTCGTTCAAGCGTTCGCCGGATCCATTGAGTGTTGCGCAGGGAGAATGTCCGGTACAATGCCCTCACCTCTTGGATATCGTGCCAGTGCCTATGAATTGCAAAGTTATTCTGCAGCCGTGAGTGACCCTCCAATTCGAAACATTTCCATGCTAACCGGAAGACAGATACAAGCCCCAACCCGGTGACCGCACCGCCTCCACTGACCAAATGGCGCGATTCCGCGTCAACAATCTCCTCCAACGAAACGACAAAGTGATGATCGGCCACTGCGAGTCCGGCTTCTTTGCGCAAGCCAATTCTGGCATGCACAACAACCGTACAACACTCGAATTCAACGGCTACCCCCTAGCAACCGGTATCGACAAGAAGCCTGACATCTTCCGCGTCCTAAAACTCCCTCAAGTCGGCTACTTCCAGGTCGGTGATGTCTTCTGGGGCTTTGTGGGCTGCGGTCTCCCACAGGATACAATCCCAAACGACTGTCTTCGGATCCCCGATAGGATATTCTCCGCCAATCCCGCTCTCACTAGTTGCAGAGAAAACGACCTGCTTATTGGACGGTACTTGTCGCTCCAGGGAACGGGCCCCGCGCTCAGAGCGTGGAAGGCTATCGGCGGCGGAGTGTACCCTACCGATCATGCGCGCGGGGTTAAAGGCCTCCTTCTACCCGAGGGAATAGCGTGGAAACCAGGATCTGACGACTCTTCTGACTCTGAACCGGAGCCTAGTGGCGACGGAAATCCACCAAAGATCCAGAGACCAGATAAAAAACCCGGTAGCAGCAGAGGCGATAGTCTTCGCGACATTCCAAGCGCAATTAGAACTTTCCCTACTACCCGCGTACAACAAGACGCCGATGAAGACCTCGACGCTTCCCAATGGGATATCGATAAGTCCTCAGAAGCTCGGCAAGACCGCATCAACAGATACCGCGAGCAGGCGGAACGCAGCTGGAAACGGCAACTCGAGAGACGGAGGAAAGTGGAAGCCCGCACACCCGAATATGATTCCGAAAACTCGATTGATCATGCGCTTGACAAGACCTCGCGTGGAGGTTTGCGCCCGAGGAAAAGTCCCCGCAGAGATCCGGATACAAACGCGGTGATATATGAATTTTCAAGCTCGGATGAGGATGATTGGACTGGAGAGACAAGAAGGAAGAAGAGGGCGAGGATCGCGGAGACGCTACTAGGCGCCGCGCATCCAGCGATTCAGAGGGATGTCGATGTTACGTCGGTCGTTCATCCTAGTCATCCGCTGAGGTTCTTTACGATTATGGCGACGGATCAGATACCACCTCCGGATAGCAGACCGGTGAGGCCATCAGGTGGAGATAATGGTACGACGTCATCGCTGAAGGATAAACCGAAAGATACTACTTCGCAGCCACCCAAGCCTAGTCCTGAGGGGGATAAACAGGTGAAGGAGCCCGTGAAGAAGCCGGAAAAGGAACAGGGGGTTGTAATAGACCTGACACAACCAGTGACCAAACCAGTGAATGAACCAGTAACGGGCATCGTAATAGACCTGCTAGAACCAGAGAATGAACCGGAGACGGAGCCCGAGAAGACTCCCGAACTGCAGCCAGAGCCAGAAACACCCAGGCCAGTTACACCGCCAACGACGAAAGATCCACAGACACCTATACCTCCAAAGAAGGACCCGAAGCCGCCCAAGCTCGTCGACAAGGAAGATATTTCTGAGGATACCTTCAAGGCCGCTAAAGCTAAAGGGCTCGTTTTCTGTCCCGCCTGCGGAACCTCTTTCAAATCCCAGAAAGTTGGCGTAAGTGGCTATCCCCCCCCAAGTCTTTCAGAACTAACTCTCTCAGCCCGCTATCAAAAACCACGGCCCTGACACGCTCTGTTGCGTCCGTAACTGGAATCATTTAGTCAAGGCGAAAACCGCGGAGATAGACGCGAGGAAGAAACGCTTTACGGCGCTCAGGAAGAAGGGGATCACTAAGAAGAAGGATATTCCAAAAGGAAACCCGGATTATTCACCCCCCGCTAAGCTGTCTGTGGTACTTATCAGCGATGATGAGGGTGGTGAAGAGAGTGCGAGCGATTATTCACCCGTGAAAGAGCCGCCCAAGAAAGACCCTCCCACGAAGCCTACCACACAGAAGCCACCTAAGAAGGACCCTCCCAAAAAGAACCCTTTCGAATTCCCCGAAGATGACCCCCGATCCGAGGCGGTATTCATGGCTACACGTGCCGGAAAGAACGGGAGGAAGATTTGTCCACACTGTGGAGCAAGTCTCGCATCGCAGGCCTATAATGTAAGTTTTCACGCTTTACCTAGGATGTAGGATGCTAACAGATGATAGGCGGCGATGATGAATCATGGTCCTGGTACGAGCTGTAATGTCACGGATTGGAATATGTTGGCCGCGAAGGCGACGCAGAAAATGAAGGATAGGAAGAAGGAATTGGATAAGGAAAAGAAGAATAAGAACAAGAAGTAAATGGTAGGGATGTGGGATTATTTTTTTTGGGTTGTTGCTGTTGTGTCGATGTTTAATTTGCTGGGGAATAGAGAGATGGGAATAAAGAGATGGGAATAGAGGGTTTAGATTCGCAACTGGGCGGCAGGTGATAAGTGTTTCCGACCCTCAAGGACTTGCCCTCATGGTGTCTTCCACGCAGTGCGTACTCTAAAACCGATGAACATGGGTGTGGTTGCAAGGATACGAATGTGACCACCGACCCTAACCCTGACCTCAACACCCTTCTAATGCCCGTGATGTTAGTGTCTAGTCCGTGCATGTGAGGCTTCCCCACAGCGGCAAAAACGTGCTCGGCGCCTTGCAGAACCCCAAGCCCTACGTCGGCTAAAATCGCAACGTTACCCTGCGTTTCCACACCTATATAATCCCATCTTCCCTCACTTGTTTCCGACCTTTTTTCTTTAGCTCTCTTTGGTACGTCTATTCATACCCCTACTATCACCACAACAACTGCTAATCATTCCCTATAGCCTTTTGGCTTAGATCAAGTGTAGTATCTGTTCTTTTCAGTTTAATATCTGAAACGTCACTATATGTGGCTTCTTTTATTAATCTTATTTTTGCACCTCGGGGGCTGGCCGCTGTGCTTGCGCATGTTGGCTCCCACTGTGTCACCGGTATTGCACTGCCTCCGGTTGATGCGATTTCTTTCATTGTTGCTTTGGCTTTCGAGCGAGAGGACGAGGAAGGAAGTAGGAGGCTGAGGAATGTATCTGTTTTTCAGTTTAGTTTTTGAAGCACTAGAATTGTCCTGCTCGCGATTGTTTATGATTTGGAATTCGGGGCCTAGCCGCGCTGTTAATGTGAGGTGAGGGGCGCGCAAGTGAGATGAAATACTATACACCCCGCTCTTGCCAAGCTTCTAAGTGCCCCAGCGCCCGCCGTTACGTTTGTCCCTCACATTGCACATGACGACTCATTCTGTGTTACCAGCATTACCCTTTTTCATTATTGTCTTGGCTGCATGCGAGGAAACAAGGAAAGAATCTTCCTATCCCAGATTAGTTTTATCTCGGGGAGTTCCGTCTGCCCCGCCCATCAGCTCCTCGGCCGCGGCATTGAGATAAATTGTAAAAATCAATTACCTGTTTAAATACTTCGCGCCTCCCCCTCCCCTATGTAGTCTCAACCCTTGCTCTAAAGTTGGCGGCCGAAGCCAAAGTTGATCATTGAGTGCCTTGGATGTGCAAGTCACGGCGTACTCAAGCAACACCACTTCTCTTTCTCGCTCTTCTTTCTCTCATTTACATAGATTTTTCTTCCTTTCACTGCTCCTCAGTTGATTGCCACCTCCGTATTGTTCTGTTGTCTTTACAAGACTGATCGCTACCTCTGGCTCCACCACCGTTCCAAGAGCAGAAACGATATTGGGAATGGATTAGAAACCATATGAAGAACATAAATTTGTCGTAGGAAGTTAATCAGTGGTGGGGAAAGCAATGGTAAACATATTTTTGGTGGCTTTCCAATAATCCTCAGGGTTTTCTGTAACGCATCCGCGCCAACCACCGCTAATCATCTGAAGTAAACGCCAGAACTGGGCAATGTCAAGATTTGCTGATAAATTACTTCCAAGCACCTAGGCCTCGGTAAATCCCCTCGTACTTAGGCTTTCATGATCATCGTCCATGATAATGCCAAAGATGTAGCGACATCAGCATAGTATAACTCCATTCCTACGTATTCTATAGCATATACCATAGATACACTGCCTCCTCTGCTTGAAGCGATAGTTCACTTTTGCCCGTTTTGTTTTCATGACGAAGAATCAGTGTTCCAGTCAGATCCGGCCGGGCTGTGGGAAAGCCGCCCTTGCATAAACCGGTTAGATCAGGCGTCAAACAGTCTGGATATCTGAAGATGGCTGTGGCATCTGCCTTGGCGATGATATCTTTGGATATCTGTAGATCTCTGCAGGCATTTGTAGATATCTGGCGGTTATCTGGGAGATGTGGGCGGAAAGTTCTCCTTTATATAGAGGTAAAGCCGAAAGTCAGTGCTCTTAGAATAAGTATTACTACAACTTCCTAACGTCCAAAGCTTCGCGTTCAGTATAGTAATATGAGGAGCAGCCATTCCAATGAACAATGCAGCACTGGTTTGTAGCTATCTACAGGCTAGCTAGATCGATAGCGGTAGATCAATAGATCGGCTAGATGTGAATTCCAAAAGCCACCCTTGGCTTAGACCGGCTTGCTAGCCGTCATATCTGACCGGACTGACCGGTTAGGAATACTTCGAGAAATACATATTGGTCTACTCGGCCTATGTGCAAGGTACCCCAAAGACGCTCTGTCCCGCCATCGTATATGCTCGGTAGCTTTTGTACATAGTGCCCTAACGGGCTAGGCCAGCTGGATTTCTCCATTTTGAAGCTGGCCGCCCTTAGCGCGGGCTTAGCCCGGCCGGCCTGCTGTTACAGGTGTACTTGTACCGGAGACATGTTACAGGTCTGATACACGGTCACTGCTGCAGGGGCTGATGCCTCCTGTATATATCTCGAGTCTTTCTCCTTCTCTCTTCTCTGTACCATAGATTACACGCACACGGTTCTCCCCAACTTCCATATCGTAACACCTGCGGGCACTAGCGAGCCGAGTGACCACCTATGCCCACTCCAAAGCTGTATACCACTACTAAAAATAGTACATTTTCCACAGAAAATAGTCCACCTACCACTAAAAATAACATCGTGTGCTACCCATACAGGATAATTGTTTACCGATTTTCATGTTTCAGATATGCAGGCTAGCCTGCGGGCCTGCCGCCTTTTCAAAAGAGCTGGACCCCGTTAGGAACACTGTACAATGGCTACGCATAGTTTGTTACTGACAACCGGAAGCATTTTTCGACAGTTGAAGGCATATTGACCAGCAAGGGTTTTGCTTGGTGGCGGTCTTAAACCTATCGAATCATGAGCCTGAGTATAACTCTAGAACCGTTGTCAGTCTTCCTAGCTGCCCGCAGTGGTCTGGCTTCGGTAGAGTCAGTTAGCAGCCACGACGATAGAGTTGTGTTAGGGGGAAAATTCTTTGACTTGTTGGCGTAGGGCTTGTCAGGGACAGTGTTCCTAACCGGTCAGATGCGGCCGAACTTTTTGCAGCTGCCCTTAGCCCAGACCGGTCAGACAGAGGACCCAGAAGCCTGGATATCTGGCAGAAAACTGTAGATATCTGTGTGTGACAGTTGATATCTGCACTGGCGAAGATAACTACGGATGGCTGTCAATATCTGCAGACGGTAGATCAGTGGCGGCAGATCCGTAGACCTGCCAGTGTTCCTAAGCGGCCAGGCCGGCCTTAGCGGCAGCTTTTTTATTCAGGCCGGGCCGGCCTGCAAGCTTTTCCAGCTGGCCTACAGGCTTTTCCGGCTTTTCAAGCTTCTACAGGCCGGCCGCCGCTAGCGCAGGCTTTGGAAATGGAGGCCTGGCCGCTTAGCAACACTAAGACCGGCAAGATGTGGTTTATGAAAGCCGCCCTTGGCACAGACTGGCCCGGCCGTTGTCGTATCTGACTGAACTGACCGGTTAGGAACACTGGTCAGAGATATATGCATGACATCATGGATACGGAAATGGAAGTCGCCTAACGTTTGTTTCTCGGGGGCTATAAGGAAGATAGTAAGGATGGACGAATTCTGAAGATTTCAGCTTCCGCCTGCGCAGTCCACCGATGTAAAGTGGTTGGTGCGACATAGCCGATGAACTAGTACATACATAGGGTCAGTTAGTTTACCTTGAATCAAAAGTCATTAGCAAACTAGTTTGTGATGGCAGAGATCAACATACGAGTATGCAATGATAGCTTGCGTCCGGTTAGTAAGAATCTGTACCAACATCGACGGACCACTTCTCCCATCATGTACCACTTCGGCGTTCCCGAGGTAACTTAGTTAGGAGTATGCTTTAACTCGCGGGTCAAAGAAATGTTGAAGCTATACCCATCGCACATGCCGGTTGCTCTTAGTCTTCTTAACCGCTGAGATCCATTCATCTTGCATCTCGAGTTCACCTCCAAACTTGATGTTTGTGCGAGGAGGCGGCGGATATCGTCGTGTAATTGGGTCAGATGTTTCGGAATCTGTTCTGATGGTACGAGCTATCGCGAGACTGGGAAACTATCGGCGAGATGTCCCAGGGTTCTGTGGTTGTGAGGTAGCCGGAAACAGAGGGTAATCGCCTTCTACCCACTGGGTGGAAGCAGCACCGCCTGACGTAACTGCTGGTGGAAGAATGCCGCGGTTGATTGCGAAGAGTGAAGTTCGACATCTGAGTGAATCTGTGTGTGAGACACCTCTCGAGAGTTTCTAATATCTTGTTCAAGGCTGGGACTGTTCGATGTTGGATTTTCGGATGCTAGGAGGGGCTTGCTGGTGAGCTGAAAAAGCATTGGGGCTAGCACTAGTCGTTGGTGTCGTATGTACATACTTAAGTACTTCAGAAGTATGTAGGTACTTGTAGGTATGTAGACTCGGTTGTGACCTTAGGATCTTAGTGGGGTTAGAACCCTACATTAAGCAATATAAGCGCCAAGTAGAAGCTGGTGCACCAGTGAGGGTTGTCTCGCACCCAGACGTACCCGGCCAGCGGAACCCCCCAGCCCTAATTCGCTCCGCTGGGCTGAAGATTTCTCTTCCGGCGAACGTAGTTATTTAGCGCCGAGGTACGAGGCTCAAATCACGTGAGACAAGGAGGTGCGAGACAACAGTGGGGGGCATCTAGTCATCCTCTATCACGACAGTCCTTCTAAGCGCCACTAAGGGCTGGTCACACCACACGTGACCCCTACTCCGCTCAGAAATCAGATCGATAAGTGAGATGCCTCGCAGGAGGACGCATCGGCAGTGATCCATATTACAAAATGCAATTGGCCCGCTGCAAAGAAGAGGGGGTTTGTCGCTGGTTGTGCTTAAGTAGGCCGGAAACTCCTTTCTTCTCCTCTCACTATTCCGCATCAGCGAACAGCCTCAAATAAAGCGACATTCAGGGTTCGAATTCACCTCACTCTAATTCTCCAACAAAACGATAGCGAAACAAAGGATCTGTCGGTAAAAACATTATTCTTGATACCCCGGCCTCGATATGTCTTGTACAGGTTCGTGTCTATGTCCTGCAAGCAGAAGAAAAAGCTGACATCATTCCGTCATGTAGGTTATTGCAGAACCGAAGTCACCGAGCTTTCCGCCGAGAATACTCGGTTAAATGACGAGAATACACGACTGGCCAAAGAGACAAGTCGACTGAGCTCGGAGGCCGCGTGGTATGCCCGGATTTCCGCCGAGAACATTCGGTTGAATGATGAGAATGCTCGGCTAGGCGCTGCAACGAGTCGGCTCACTCGGGTTTCTGCTGAGAATTCACGGTTGAACGAAGAGAATACAAGGATAACCGAGGAGACATGTCGGCTGAATTTGGAAGTTGAGAGATTGGAGAAGGAAGTTTCCAGGCTACAGGGGGGGTGTTCAGGTGGTGGAGAGAATTCTACGCGATCAGTGCCGCTGGAAGATAGTAACGATCAAATTTGGATTGGTAGGATACGGCGAGCCGACATTGACGGACTTTCAGATTCAAAGAAGCTGGAATTGGATGATGGGATTCGTTCAATTATGCAGACGGAGGTTTCGGCGACCAGTGATAGTGGGGAGAATGTGAAATTGCTCTCCGATAACCTTTTCAATAGTCTCGGTATTCCGATCGATTACTTCTGGAAGGGAAAGCGTTCTGCGATGGTAACGAGTGCGAATACGGTTCCACTTAAGTTTGAGTATCTAGCGATATTTTGTGGTTACGGTTTGGATTCATTTGATAGTCAGAATTGGTATAATCGAAGTATTGCGATATATACTATGCTTTTGGTGGGTCGGTATAGAGGAGTTATTGTTGATCAATGAGTGTTTTGGTGAGAGCTAGAGGGATTTTAATTATTGGTACCAATAGTTTTGTATACAAGTTTGGATTAATTCAAGATTGAGGTTGTCGAGATTAACGTTACTTGTTCTACTTTGAAATGAAGGTTTGAATTTCTCGTCTGTATATAATTTTGGAATACTTTTGTCCTACTTGGGAATCAACGTTCTTTTCTGATCACCTACAAAACAATAATGATCATGTGAAATACGTATGGACTAGATACTTGCTCTAATACTAGTAGCCAGAAGCCATTGTAACAGTATTCTCGCTCGGGAGTTCCTCCTACCTTCACCAACCCTACCATAGCATCTCGTTCCATTCTAGGTAACTGGCCCGTACTATTGCCGTCGCGTTTCTCCAGTTCTACTGTACCCATAGATGGGGTTCGTATGGCCTGGTGAAAATGGCCGATTTGTCTGCGTCTAAAACCAAAATGACGAGTTCGATGTGCGTAAAGAGTTCTAATATACACATGAGGTACGAACTTCATTCTGGGCTGTGTCCAACTTCTTCATTACGCCGCAAAACCCCTGGTATTTTATCTCTATGCAGGTCACCGACTATGTATATTTAACGCTGCGTGCAAGAACCTATCTAGCCACACACGGAGTCAACCCGTCACCGGGTTACAGAGTCTTCGGCCATTTGTATGCGGCTTAGATATGAATTTGCGAATGGAAAGGTTTTGGTTCCTGCGGTTCGGTAATGACATATATAAATGAATAAAGCCGGGAAGATAGCAGCAATATTCTAATACGCATTAATAATGAGATATTTGTGGGACGTAAACCGTTGTAGGTGAACGTATGTGTGCGGGCGGTGCAAAGCGAGAGAGGGTCGAGTGTATCGTATGTTAAGTAAAAGTTGCCTTGCATCGTTTTAAACTGCGATGAATCGATCGAAGCCTTCACTTGTGAACGCTTCCTAGCGTGGTCTATCTTCAATCGTGAGAAATTATGGGATAACGTAAATTGATCATGCGTCACTTTCCCTAGGTAACCTCGTCCTAGACCAGTCCCCAGTGATTCGCGAACACACTTGCCCACTCACCCAGTTGGTCCAGCGCAGCCGGGACACTACTGTACCGGCCGAGCAAGTAGGTACGGACGTCATATCCCGGACTTAAGAACTCCTTGGCACTACGGGGAGATGACCTAGGACTTTGTGAGTGATATACTATAATGGCAACGCCATGCAGTAGCCTAATTTCACCCTGTTATTGCTGTAAAAAATAGGTGGTGCTTTGTATTGAGGGCCGTTTATCCACCGGGTGGAGACAGTACTGCCCGCCAGCAGGAGGTGCACAGAGATATGGCACGCGGAGGGATGCCGCGGTGGAAAACTTGCGGGGTGTCGAATCTGGAACTGGGTGACTGTTGAGGTGAGTTTGTGTGCGAAATATCGCACTAATTTCTCCGATTAGCAGGAATATCCTGTCAGAGGCTGGGACTGTTCTGTATTAGATTTTCGGATGTTAAGAGGTGCAGCTGGTAGTGAGTATTGAGCTGAAGTGTTGAAGCTGCAATGGTTATAGATCTAGATCAAGTTGTGGAGGATCTGAGGACTCAACCGGCATTACAACCCTACAAGTGATGTGCCAGCCAGCGGCCTGTATGGCGGATGAAAAACGGAGCAAATCGCTAAAGGTCGTTTATGCCAACTTCAATGGCGAATATTTGAGTGTTTTGGTTTTTGGTTTGCGTGCGCCATTGCAAGAGAGGTGATATCCTGAAGCCAGTTAATGATATAATTCCCACGAGGCTTTCAGTAAGAGGGGCTGATCGGCCACAGGGCGGCTTCCAGTCCCTCGCACCTCCACCTTTGTACTCGGGACAGGCAATAACGATTCGGACACACCTTTTTGGGTAATGGATTTTGCTGTGAGAGCAAGGTATTGATCAGGGGGAAGAGGCTGAGCTTGACGTGAGTGCACACGTACTATGTTGTTTCTGGTGAAATTCAAACCGTTTTACCCAAAATTGCATGTGGCGCTCTCAATTATTGCCAGATCCGCGTGGTTACTGCCAGAACAGGTGTGTCCGAATCTTTATTGCCTGCCCCGAGTACCACATTTCAGTCTCGATTCCAATAAACGACTTATACTTGTACGGTGGTCTTGGAGAAGAGTCACATTTCATGATCCGTGAGGGGGTAGTTAAATAGGCTAAATATGTACGCATCGGAGTCATTCTAAGCTTATAAATTTTAGATAGATTAAGTCCTCTCCTGCAACCACTAAGCAGCAACGGGTACATGTATACATTGTTGAAATACTGATTGCTAGAAGCCTTAATTGTACTATCTAAGAGGGCCACAAGGCCATATATATACGGTACGAGCATGTACGTACTCATCTAAATGTAGAGACGGCTGAGCTCAGTCAGCCCGTATCAAAGCCATCTCCGTCAGCCCGTATCAGAGCCAGCCCAGTCAGCCCGTATGAGATCTATTTATGCAACATACATGCTAATCGTCAAATCATCACTTGTGCTGCACCGTCTTCTAGGCAGCACTGAGGCTGGTTACGTCACAATAATACCCTTGCACCGCAACGGAATCAGATCGATAAGGATTGTGAGCGGCTAATCAACAGCGCGTAACGCGGCGGAAGCCAATTGGGCCATATAACGAGACGTGGTTGGCCACTGAAAAGGTGGGGCATAAGTTCTTAAATAGGCCGTAAACTCCCAAGAACCTTTCTACTCCTCTTACTATTCCGAATCAGCGAATAACCTTAAATATAGCGATACTCGGGGTTTAAAATTCACTTCACTTTGATTGAGTCCGCCACTCCTCAAAACGATAGCGCAGCAAAGAATCTTTGTAACATTCTTAATACCAAGGCCGATATGTCCTGTGCAGGTGAGTACCTATGTTCTGTAAAGAGATGAAAAGACTGATGTCTTGTAGGTTATGGTAGAACCGAGGTCGCCGAGCTTTCCGCCGAGAATACTCGGTTGAATGACGAGAACGCACGACTGGCAAATGAGATAAGTCAATTTAGTGTGGAGGCTGCCCAGTATACCCGGATTTCCGCCGAGAATATTCGATTGAATAACGAGAATACCCGACTAAGCGCTGCAACGGGTCGAATGAGATTGGAGGTCGCTCAGCTTACTCGGGTTTTAGCCGAGAATTCTCGGTTGAACGATGAGAATACTCGGCTAGCTGCAGAGACAAGTCGATTGGAAAAGGAAGTTAGCAGGCTACAGGGGGGGTATCCAAGAGGTAGAAAGACTACCACAGAAGCTATACCTCCGCAAGATGATCAGGTCTGGATTGGCAGGATACGACAAACTGACATTGACCGACTATCGGTTTCGAAGAAGCAAGAATTGGATGATGGAATTCGTTTGATTTTGCAGTTGGAGTTCGATGCGTCTAGTGCCAGCGCGGAGAAATTTAGACTCCTCTCCGATACACTTTTCAAAAGCGCCGGGATTCCGATCGATTATTTTTGGAGGGGAAAGGGTGTTGAGGTAGTAACGGCGACTGGTAGTGTTCCGCTCAAGTTGGAGTATCTGGCGATATGGTGTGGCTATGGTTTGACTTCAAGCAATACTCCGGGTTGGTATGACCAAAGTATTGCGATATACACTATGATTTTGGTGGGTCGTTATAGAGGGGTTATTGTTGATTAATGAGGTGTGTGTTGAAGGAGAGGCTTTGTTTATTGGTACCAATTGTATTGCATTGGGGGTGAGATTGAGGTGGTTGAGTTTTCGTGTCCTACTTTGATTTGAAAGTTCCTGTCTACTTATATATCGTTTGTGTTACATTTGTCTTGGGTATCAACGTTCTCTTCTGGTTACTAGTAAAATAATAATGATCATGTCGTGTGGGCTGGCCGATTGTGCTGGTAGTAGTAGCTAGAAGCCATAAACCATGGCCGTATGCCCGTTCTGGAGCTCCTCCTACCTTCACCGGCCCTACCATAACATTCCATCTCATCCCACGTAACTTGCCCGTACTATCTCACCGATTACCACTCGAGCTCAATAGCAGCAGCTTACCGTATGCCAGACCTCCCAACGGTGGAAACTGGTTGGAAAATCGGCACCAAACTGCACTATATTGTTTATACCAACTGTTTAAGAATTGAAACTGGACTGCATGCGAAAC
>Ga0307512_10002739_pt1 | contig 21565 bp, 23 predicted proteins | sample 14_EM_MG_FD_200267 | JGI IMG/M metagenome (GOLD analysis project Ga0307512, IMG submission 200267) | Populus trichocarpa ectomycorrhiza microbial communities from riparian zone in the Pacific Northwest, United States - 14_EM | ecosystem: Host-associated > Plants > Roots > Unclassified | place...
CGCCGGGATGGATGGAATCCTAATGCCGAATGTTAGCAACTCCTATGAACAACACTCTGTACGGATGCAAGAATTGGAGGTTGGCTAAAGCCAACGCACATAGAGAATTGAACCAGACGCACCAGAAGATAACTCACGACATCAACTAACCCTTGGTGCTGGCCACAATCCTCGCACTGAGAACCTGAATGAAAGCATGAGCCCCTGCATATGACTACTGTAAACATAGTGATTATGCATGAAAGTTCAAGCATTTGCGGTGACCACATAGCAGAGAAATTGGTGCAGCATTGAGAATCTGCAGAACTCAATAGATTTGGTTGGGACCTTGTGCGTGATGGCTGGGTTGCAAGGATTCATACTGGAGTTTGTTATCGAGTGAGGAGAAATAGGAATCACCATATGTGGTACATCTGCCAGCAGGACAGATGTATTGTCACAATATTCTATTGTTTTAGAATGCTGCAGCTGAGTTAGCGGTCGATAAGGCAATATCGTATGCATAACTTCACTTTCATGCATTCATGTGGGCCGTGTCTGCACAATTGCCTTCACAACAATGTCGCAGTTGTTAATGGAAGTGGGAGAGAATTTGGTACACAAAGGAGAGATACAGGTGTGGAGAAAGAATGGTAATGTACGATGGATGATTCAGGGGTAATCTTATTGATTCAAGCACTCATCAATGCCCAGATTGCTAACAAATGGGTCATAAATTCTCTCTCACTGTCTGATTTTGCGCCTGATATCTAGTAAATCGCACACCGTTAAATCACACATTCATTATGCATCTCACATCTAAACTGTTGACTTAAATCAAAGATTGGGGTTGAAGCTATATTCTACAATGATATGAATGTATAGTGAGACGTCATGTCATGGCGGGCAGAGGAATGATGGTGGCATCCATGCAGTTAAGGGGAATTCAGGTGCACTGCAGTTGAAATGGTTATACTTGGATTCAATGGCTGAGGATTGCATGCTCGCCTGACTCTGACTGTGAATTGCATTCTTCATAGCTGCCTTCTCATAACTCGAGCTTTCAACATTCTCTCTCATGGAGCTTCTCTCGATGGAATTTGGTCAACATGATCTATTTTCGGATACGGGTTTTGGTGGCCCAAACATACATTTTATCAGAATACAGTTAAGTCTTGATTCAAAGATTTGAGAACTTAGGCCTCTTTGAGTAAGTGCAGTACATGGGTGAGCGGGAGTTGCGGGCCATCTTGCGAAGTCACTGAGCAGAATCAGTCTTTTGAGATTCTTGCTCTTAAGCTTCCTTAGGTCTTGTGACAGAGCCCTAAATTGTAGAAGCTATTTTAGGATTTCGAAGGATTGTTTCAAACATACTACTTAGTTAATATCGAGTTAAATGGGGTTACAAATTGGCCGGGCTTGTGCATTTATAGTTTAGTTGTGCAGTGGCACCTTCCTCCAACAGACACTTGACACAGAGAAGACAGTTCAACGCAAGTTTGCGGCGACCTTCAACGTACTAATCACGCATACGTTCATATCTCAACAGGTGCAGAGCGGGATGAGCCTCCTGCACCCAAAGGTGAAGTGTCAAGATAGATCTGTGTGCACTGGGTCCACTAATTGAAAGTCGAAGAAAACATGATGAGAAAGAAGCAAACTAAACTATTCAAAGTGCACTATATACTGCAAGTACATGCGCTTCGGTGGCTGATATGTCGCTCTTGAAGCGGGCCTGGGTCGGAATGATAACATCGATAATGACTTGCAGCTTGTCTAAGTTGGCTTCATACATATCCACGAAGCTCATTCTGGACAGGATTGCAGATCTCTGTTGCGAATGATCCTCAAGCATAGGCCACGAAAACCTCAGCAGGGAAAGGAGCATTAGAGCGAAGAATACCCAAGCCATGTCTCAGCTTCCGACTCTCTGAGATGCGGATCAGAGGTATGCCAGAACGTCAATGATATGCCAGCAAATGCTGCGGCTTTGCCACAATAAGTGAGCCTATGTCTCATATTTTGGGACAAGTACGCAATATCGCCTAGTCTGTTTTGATTGCCAAATGGCATCAGCAAATGAGCAGTGCTGTATCAGTCACAACGATATGCCCAGGATTCTCCGGTGCACTTGAACTTCGATTATATGGGCGCAAAAGCTCCCACTCTGCCACAAATAAGCGAGTCGGGTCTCATACTCAGACATAAGTACTTGAATATCCCGTAGACTGTCTTATTGCTAAATGTGATTGGCAGATATGCAGTGCCCGATCTGGTATAACGAATCATATGATATTTGTCGAAGAGACTCTGGCGCACCTGAAAGTCGAAGAATTTCGCTATTTGATTAGAAATGTGTACCTGGCTTCAGGCTTCCGGTGCACCTCAAATTTGGAACTGACAATTGATTATATCCCTTTGCTGCATCATTCTCACAATTCGTCTCATACCATTTGTCATGCAATATGTCACCCGGACGAAATTCTTCTGTCGCGTATCAATTCACTTCATCTCATATGGTCATTAATAATGAACAAGAACGCCAATGAACTCCCACTCTAGCCATTTCTAATTCAAGATACAACAATTCCAACATCAGAACTTTCATTCACTTCACCATAGAACAGAGAAAGATTCATCTCTCCAGTACAGTGTCCCATACAAACAACCTTTTTGACTATTTGTATCAGTTAAGAAGATTATGTTGCTTGAATGTCTAAAGAGGCATACCTTGATGAAGCATCTAACACTCCAAGGTTAATGGTTCATCAGACTGCAACGTGTCTCCATTCTATGTCAGCCACTTCAGTTGGCCCTCACGAGCCTCAAAAATCCAGTATAGCATCAACGTCATGATGTCCGGTCGACTCATCAAGCCATGCAGGACTCTCATTTGCCCACCTCTGGAGTGTTGGTGGAGATCACTCAAGCGGTTATCTTAGCCACCAGGACCTGTGATCACTAACCATGTGTGTGGTACTCGGTTTCGCCCTAGCCGTACACCTCGTGCAAATGCCTGCCGCTTCTCATTCAATGCCCAAAATTTCTAAGTTATTACTGCATCATTTGCAGCTGTAAGATTTAGGCCTGTCCCGTCCACTTTGGGCGTGGTTATGAATACAGAGGGATTTCATGAATCCTGGAATTTGAGCTGCATTTCTGTGAGTTCATCATTGCCCATTTCGGCATAGATGTGGAATATATCCACACTATCCGCAAAAAGCTTCGTTAGCCACCACTTCAGATTACGAACTTGGCCAGGAAGAGGACAGAATAGCACTGCCTGCTGTGGAGAAGGTGCACTGGGCGGTGCATTTTTGTTTCTTTGTTCTGGAAGCGGCGTCTCGCTTGATGCATCATCTTGGTCAGGTTCGGGATACTCTGCAGGTTCCTTGACAAACATTGCCAAAATTGTCTCTCTCAGCCGTCGTACAATCGGACATTCCACCCAAGTATCGAGTGGCCATTCAGCGTGCCATTGTCCAAAAACATCATTGCGATCTTCAGTGTCTCCCAACACTAACAAGAGACATGCTAGCCGCCATCTATGAACCCTCCATGATCCAACAGCACCCCGCGAAGTGTACCTCTCCACCAGGGTCTTCACATGTGCTTCCTCTTCCTCAGTCCACTCGAGTTCAATGAGGTGTGCTGTCTCCTCTCGTATCCGGACGAGTGGTTTTCCATTGGCGAGTTTCAATTTTGTCCACCACCTGATCTTCCATGGCTTTGCAAACTAAATCATCTAGTGCGCCATATCCTGTTGAGCTTTTTCATCTTTAGTCCGGATAGCATGCATCACACTCTTCACAGCGGAATACAATGCCTCAGCACCATGCTTTTCCATCACAGTATCATCTTCTGGATCTTCAGGCACACCTGAAAACAGCCACATCGTCTGGAAACACCAGTCAAAGAGTGAATGGAATCCCAGAGTAGCGGTGACTTGAAGTTTGAATCCAATTTTCTCACTGATTGCAATTTGTCAGCCCACACTGTTTTTAGTCTTCTACCGATGGGACTCATCAAAAATCCCAGAACTCCATGCACAGTAGGAGAGTTGCCCGTTACTTGATGGTTTCGCTGTGGATGTTTAGGTGTCATACGACACAAGGTGGATTTTCTACAGGTTTTCTGACCTATCATTACTGGTGTTCAGATCCTCGAGGGAGAGTTTCGCATTTTCAGCATGCAATAAGTTGAAAAGTTTGAAATCAGTTCCATGTGACATCTCGTCGATGAAACTTTTGAAGGTCTCAGCGACTCCTAGCATTGTTACCACCAGGATTGGTTCAAGGGCTGAGATCAGTGCTTGATCCCCGTGGGGTGGTGTTGAGTGGATCTCCAACAGGCGGCGGGGCACAGAATTCAATCTCTTGAGCGGATACCACTCCCGCTCTTCACCAACAATGCTGGGAAAGTCATTGTGGGCCAATATCAACCACTCTTCAAGGGTATTCCCCGATAAAATGGACAGTGGTAACCCCAATACGACATTCTCAGTCACCAATTTGCAAAGCATTGCCAATGCATCCGAGGTGAAAGTCTTTCCAAGACCCATTTCATCCGCCACCAGTGCCCCTGGCATATCAGCATCCCAAATGCATCTCCTCACGATGAACCAGATGGCCCAAAGCTGGTGCGCCAAAAACTTAGTTCCGGGCAGGCCCGGAATTGAATACTTGCAGCCTGGAACACGGTCATCTGTTGATTGGCAAATAGGACACGCATTCAGCAGCCAGACTGCTTCAGCAAGACACTCGTGTGCAAATTCGTTGTTGATTGTATTGAGAACAGTACTCAGTACTGAGCTTGTATTTTCTGGATCGAGGACCTCTTTACCATCCTCCACTTGCTCCTGATCCTCCCTTGCACCTTTCTCCATGTTCTTGTCGTCCTCAATGATCTCTTTCAGTTGCTTGGATGTGAGCTGGGCAGATAAGCTCATACTCCGGCACCCCAGAAATTCATCTCAATGTTAGGTATTTCACAGTGAAGTAACCATTTGAATGAATAGATGTCGATGGAATATAATCAATTCTATTCTTTCAATCAGAACTTACATTAATACAAGTATCATTCTCGTGCCCACCATCCTCCTCTCTCTTCACTTCTCCCTCTGTTCCACCCTCTTCAGAACCTTCCAATGTCTAGGTATACTGATTAGCAGTTACTCATGTCTAGCCTTAACATGGCTAGCGCTGATTACCTTTGTCGGCCTAATTATGTGCTCGGCAATCTCCTTCCCTGTCCCTCTCATCATTCTCCCACAAATATCTTCACATTATGTCCAAGTTTCAACTTGAAAGCATTTGAAAGACAACAGTTGTACGAAATCTGACCATATATGAGGTCATTGATTATTTGCCCGTGCTCGTATATTCCCATATACTATTCTTCCAATTCATCCTGCTCCAAGGTGCACTTGAACATTGATGTGAGAATGTATGGCTCTTTCGGGCTGCCGTTTTTGTCGATTAAATCTACCAATTCCTCCCAGTGCCTCACATCGGTATATGAGGCTTGGAGTGGTTTGAGGGCTAGAACCATATGCTTGCCATTCGACACCCAGTGAATCATAACCGTGAATGTTGTATTTGGCAACTCTGGGAGGTTAATTCACACCTTTTTGCCTGCGCACTCTCCCAAATCCGTCACCAGTCGCTTGTTGCCTGGCGTTCCCTACGAAAGCTGTTATCCATGTTTTCGCTGGCGGCTGAAAGCTTTTCGTCGGGAGGTGTATAAGGTGTCTCTCAGGTGCACCGGAAGGAGGTTGAGGTGGACGAGTCGAGCTGCAAGATGTTGGCTGATTGAGTGGATGATTTCCCGGCGGACCTGGAGGCACTCTCGGTGCTCCTGGAGATGACAGCCCTTGTCCTGGGAATTGCGGAGGGGGGAACATTTGAGACCCGCCATAACCACCTTGGTGCAGGTCATATCCTTGCGATGGTAGCCCATAACTGGGATATTCTTGGCTTGCGCTGCTGGTAGGTTACAAACTGTGTGTCATGTAGAATGGAGACTGGTTATAAAACTGTGGAGCACCTTGAAATGGCTGCTGGAATTGAGGTAACCGTACACTTGTGGCAGTTAATATTGATTGGTGTGGTTTCCAAATTGACTGTCTTTGTGAATGGCATGTCGTGGACTTTTATCCGGGGATTCTGAATTGTCGTCACCGCGTTGTTACAAGCCAAACCGGGCACCAAGTGGAGCCATATTCACTGTCTTCAGTGGAGATCAATTCGTCGACATGCTCTGTTAAACACAGATAGTGCTAAACTACTATACATGTGAGATGAGATAGAGAATCAATGGGAGTATGGTTGGGTTTATTGCAGGTAGCAGTGACCTTCGGCGGAATGGAGGGCATCTTGTATCCTATTCTGTTGTTACCATCTGTGGTGTTTCACTACACGTTTGATCCATGAAACCAATATGGGCCTTGAGAACAAAAAACCGTTATCACAATCATCCCTCCTCTCTTTGTTATAAGCTCGAATTCATATACTAGGATATTGGATAGGTGCTCACCTTCGTACACATCGATGACTTTACAGGTCATAGAAGCGATATGATATGATATCTCCAGGAACCCAACAAGAACTATATCCAGGTTGAAGGTTACCACGACTACGGATATTACACATAAGTTATGCGTGGTCGACCTTGCAACCTCATTCAATGGGAGGCCTGTGAGTCAAGCAGTAACAGTAATTGCTTCCTATTGGGCTCCTTGCCTATAAATCTTAGTACTCTTCATGATCCACGCTCCAGTCAAGGAACTTTACTGAAGCAAACATCCGACCAGCCTTATCAGTTCTCGACAATCAATGCCTGGACATCCAGCTAGCTAGGAAACTCACCTATTCAATGTATTATGACGATATACCTTCATTATCAGCTGCTTGGAGGCTCGAGCATAGGCATAACTCACAATGACATAGTATAAGGCCCCATTGCGGTTATTGCAGTGGTGACAAAAGAAACCTCGCCCCCGCATTTGGCGGGGAGTGATGCGGCTGTGAATGTGTTACGCTGACCTGAGTTCGCTCGTGTTCAAACCAAAATCTCTCAGGCTCTATATCACCCCCTGAACCATCATCAAGATTCATCTGAATACATGTTTAGTGACCATTTCTCAAATATGGTCAACACTCGCCTGAAACCTGTCAAGTGCTTCATCTGCAAAAGGTGATTATTCGATGAGAACTGCCTCGAGGCTCACTATCTACAGTATCACCCAATATGAATGAATGAAGGGCTCTTACCAGATGGGATGTTACCAACTGCAGGCTGGGATTGACCCGAGCCATCATGGTTTGACTTCAGTCGGTGCACCTGAATGGCCATCGATGAGCTTAGGTAACTAATTCAACTAACCATAGACAATGTACCTGGTGCAGCACAACCTGAAGATACTCCCGACGTAGAAACGATAGACCCCCAGAAGCCTGATCTGACTTGTACCCCTGATCCAACAAAGACGAGGGCTCATAGGCAGGTAGTTGGAGAAGAGAACGCAGGGGGGACAGCATATTGCAATGCAACTGGATTGTACAACAAACATCACATGTACTCAGAACAATGGAATCCATGGCATTCTTTTCAGTAAGCACACGACTTTCAACAGGCTCAATCATTTAGCCAGCAAACAAACACATGGATAGATCAACATCTGAGTCGTGGACTGGACAACTTCAACATCGAATCATTTCAATCAGCAGATGCTCTACGAAAGCTGCTCTCTAGACTTGATTTCAGGCTCGACAATGAGAGTTGGATTGAAGATCATTCACACATCTTCGGAACATTATACTACAGGGATATTGTCAAATGTATACAGTTCCTTTTGGTGTATCTCCCATGTCAGGTGCACATCGAGTTTGAACCGGTGCGCCTTGCAGACTGGTAAAGTCGCTGAATCCACCGAGAGATGAACACCGGCGATTGGAGGTGGGATACACATAATCAGCTTCCTGCTGGAGTGACCATTGTGCCAGTCATTGGTGCATCCGACAAGGCCCACTTGAACAAATTTTTGGGCGATCAGCATGCCTGGCCGCTGTATCTCACAATCGGTAATATTTGAATACATATCTGCCGTCCACCTAAAACGCCCCCCTGGATTCTTGTTTGGCGGATCCCCTGTCCTGCGAAAGGTGCCAAAAATACTGACGACGCATGGCATTCCGCGGTTGGAACAGTGCTGTCCCCATTCCCGAATCTTGATGTCACTGGCCCTGGCTTGAAATGGGATTGTGCTGATGGATTCCAAAGACAATATTATCCACTTTGGCTGCCTGGGTCGGGGATAATCCGGAACAAGTCATGGTTGCTCAAGTCTTATATCACTTATGCCCGCTGTGTGAAATTCCAAAGGTGCGCTGATGGGGCATTCAACTGTTCGACCGCTTGATAACCCATGAGATCAGCATGTTTACTTGGAGCTGCTGGATGAAACTAATATCGATTATCTGCACACTCTTGGTTTTCATTTAATCCGCAACCAGTTCTGGCAATACCCTCTCTTCAATGTCTATCGCCTTTGGCAGCCTGATGAATTGCATCAGCTGCTCCTGGGTTTAGTTAAAGACTTATTGCACTGGCTGCTCAAATACCAGAAAGCTAGAAATGTCAAGGATCAATTTGACAATCGATTCACATCAGTACCACGATATCCAGGTCTGCAGCACTTCTGTTAACCATTCGATTCGATTAAAATCTGCTCCTGGCAGGGAAAGGTAATCCAGGGCATGATCAGAACACTGGCAGTGAATTGCGCTCCAATTCTTGACTGCTCCCAGGATGCCGGAAAACTGCAGCGGCAACAGCCTCTGATGAAATGGTGATAGAAGCAGTGCAGGCATTATGTGAATTCTCTCTACTTGTCAGCCAACAAAATCACTCTGATCTATCCCTCGCAGCACTAGATAATGCACTTATGCGATTTTACCAGAAGAAGTGGGCCTTTCGAGATCAGAAAATGTCGAAGTCTGTGAAGGCCAAAGTTGATGAACTATTGGCAAGAGAATCCCATCATTTTCAAGAACAAAAGATTCATACAATCCGTGCTGCAATGAAGGTTCAGCTGTACAAGGCTGAAAAGGTTACTACATCAAAATGAAGGCAATTTCAGGTGCGCCTGAATAGAGCCCGACAAGCGGCAACCATATGGACAGATGCTGATCGCCAGAGGGCAATTGAGCGGTTGGAGGGTGAAATCTATCAGGTGACGCCAGCTAAACGCATGCTTTTCGACAAATTGTTCCAACATCATGAGCAGCAACCATTGCAGAAAGTCAGGACAAAGGCAACCGGTCCCAGAAGCATATTCCACCAAAAACTTGCTAAAATGAAGACTGCTGCAGAAGAAGAGTTTTACTGGGCGGTATATGTGACCGCCGACAAGCGTGTGCAATTTCAGGTGTGTCTATCCTATGCTGAGATTGAAGCTGCCACCTGGAGTATCCGTGATACAGACTGCGTTGTGAATCAGCTCGAGAGAGAGATTTATGGTATCACTTCTATAGACCAGATGCAGTTCACGTTGGAATTCTCCATCCACTTGGTCGAGTTTGTAGCTTGGTGGCACGCAATCACTGTTCATGAGCTCCGGAAGACCATCGAGCAGCGTGTAATTCATTTCGGGTATCATAACATGCATCTTGTGGGGCATATATCAGAGTCAACTTGGCGAATGGGGTCCGGTGACATTTTCACCACTGATGTTTCTAAACGGCTACATATCGGCAGTGTGACAGAGGCATATCGATCTACCAACAAAGTCAATTACATTCAACAGATGCTCAAGGACAATGACCGGTGTACCGGTCTTGAAAATATGGATGAAACACTTTCATATCTTGCCCTTCAAGGCTGGAACGATATTGACTCTGCAAAAGTTGTTAACCTACGATCAACTGCCCATAAACAGCGAAATACGCGCCGAGCCCATCTTTTATGTCTCCACCATTGTCAGAAAGTGCTATTTTTCCGCCCCGTGTCACAACAGGTACATCACTTGAGAGAAACTCATGTCCGTGGCGTGTGCAGAAGTATCAAATTTGCCTCACTCACAGTTGCATCAGTACGTTTCGCAATTCCCAACTTTGCACAGCTATTCGGTACATAAATTGAAAACGACTGGGGACATGAAGTTAGTAGACTGGTGCTCAGACACGATCAGAATGTACTCATAGACAGTGTATTTATTAAACTTCAGCATGGGCTGTTGTACTACCATCAACCATTTCACTACCCTACATCTGTTGAGCGTCTGGGACTTGATTGCAACGTAGAATATACGGATGCCAACCAAGGGATCATGCCTGAATCTCATAACATCTGGTTCCAATATACAAACAGTGACCTCGATAACACCTTCCAAGGCCGAGTTTGTTCCTTTCTTGTATTATACTTCCGCTGGACTCCACTGAATCAGATCCTTCAATTTCAGGAGCGCCTGCCCGCCGGAAAATCGATATCCACCTTCTCTACGAGGTGCAAGAAGACCCAACAATAAATATTACATCCTCAACCTCAAGAATTTGTGGTGGAGATTCCAACAAAGTACAAAGATCTGCATGGTTGGGCTGATTGTGTTGACAGGTTCATCCGGGTTGTCAAGCTGACTGACAAAATGCATATTGTACCTGTCGGAGCAATTGTTGGACCTGCACATTTGGTGTGAGAGAATAATGCTGCATCCGATAGAATTGATAGCGTATGGCTTGTAAATAATCATGTGGATTTGGATACCTACTGGACTGTGTATTAAAGTTACAATGCCTGAATCAAGGTGTGCAGAAGATAGTGAATTGAATTGTACTATTTGATATTAACATTATAATAATCACTCCCGGAGAGTATGGCTCCAGGTTCAAGGTGCACTGGAATACTCTCAGAGATGTGGCCAATATTCGCAATAGCTCCGAAATTTGCACATCCTAATAGTTTGATTTGGAAGCATTTTGAAGACAACTATACACTTTTTGGGATATTCTTGGATTGTGTTCCACAACTTCCGGAGTATTCAGGAGCACCAGTGAAGTAGTCTCGGAGCTCCTGAGAACATGTCGCTTTGCATTCAGCCTATCTGGGGGTATTTGGGAGTATCTGGAAGGATCAGTGTGGCTGTTCAGATTTGCTGAATTGTTCGGTTATGACTTCCAAACAATTTTACGTTTTGCTGATGTTCTAAAAATAAACATTAACGGAGTGTCAACAATCTGTGTTCATGCATTTTGGATAATCCAAGGGATGTACAATGATATTTGCCCACATTTGCATATCGGCCACCTCTCAACCCAAAAATGCTACTGACGACACTGCGACTGTCTCCTAATAATGAGCGTCAACGCAGTGTCAACAATTTTTGGTCTTGCATCTTGCATAATCCAACGGCTGTGCAACGACACTTACCCATATTGGATGTACTGGCCGCCTTTCAACTGAGAAATGCTAGCAGAGACATCGCGAATATCTCCTGAAAATTAGCATCAACGAAGCGTCAATGATTTTTGGTCTTGCATCTTGCATAATCCAATGGCTGTGCAATGACTTTTACCCATATTCCATGTATCGGCCACCTTTCAACCGAACAATGCTAGCAAAGACATCCCGACTATATCCTAAAAATGAGGGTCAACTGAGCGTCAACGATTTTTGGTCTTGCATTTTGCGTAATCCAAGGGCTGTGCAACAATCATTATCCATAATCAGTGTATTGGACACCATTATACAGAGAAATGGTAAGCCCGAAATCTCAAACACCTCCAAATAATGAGCATCAATGGATTGTCAGCCATTTTTGGCCTAGCATCTTGCATAATCAAAGGGCTGTGCATTGGCTTTAATCCGTAATGGATGTATTGGCTGCCTTTATAGGTAAACATTCTACTGACGATATTGCTACTGCCTCCTAAATATGAGCTTCAACAGTGCATCAACAGTTTTTGTGCTGGCGCAGAAACCTACACAGCAACGAAGTGCATTGCATTGTACCTTCATTGCACTTTTAACAGTCAGTCTTTTCAATATGTCCTTGTTTACAACTTCACAACTATGCATGCAATGTCTCACAGGGCTTACTTCTTTGTTGCTCGTGGCTCTAGAGTCAATATTTAAGAACCAGTGTTCTTCTCAACAATACCGTACCTATTGACATCCTTTCAAGTCCAATTACGCAGCTGTCAAATTCCCACCACCATGTCAGATTCAAAATCTTTAAATACCTCGTTGCTAGAGGTGATGATATCTTCCAACAATGAACGTGTCTTTATTCGTGATTTGAACAACCATATTTGACAAATCATATGTGATGTTTGGTGGGCTTCTACGAATCAGGGCTCGAAGCGTTCTAATGCTTTGAAGAATTCTAGACCTGTGCCTTCATGGTGGTTCTATTTGATTGCGGAATTGAGGAGACCAGCAGCCCTGGCATCATATTTATTGTTTGTCATCAAGTTCGTTGCCATCCATCAGAACATGGGACCAGCTCAATGGGCAAACACTTGCTGGCAAAAGCACACATTGCAAGGTTGAACGAAATAACAGAGTCAAAGGTTACAGAATTGACTAGTTTGACGGTCGATGAAACAGCACTGGCTATTCCGAAGAGGCAGGGAGGTCGAGGGATTATAATAACTTAGTCATACTCTGCCGTAGCTCTTATTCAAAGGTCCTATGCGTATTTCCAAATGAACAGAATCGGTAAATGATAAAGATAATAAACGCACAGGGGACAAATGTGTATCGTCGTATCAGAGGCTATTAGATGAATGGCAACTAAATAGCATCGTGGTGTGATACAATATTGGCAATACATATAACTGGTATAATTAACCTCAGTAGTTAATTATTATCGGAAAGTATGTTTCTATAATTAATCTTGGAGATGAATTATTATTGTAAAGTATGTTTATATAATTAATCTCGGAGATTAATTTTCATCATAAAGTATGTTCCTATTATTAATCAAGGTGATTAATTAATATCGTAAAGTATGTTTTATATAATTAATGTCAGTGATTAAATATTATTGTAAAGTATATTCGGAAAATTGATCTTGGTGATTAAATATCCTTGTAAAGTATATTCGTATAATTAATCTCAGTGTATGATTACTATCATAATGTATATTCATATAATGAATTTTGGTGATTAATTATTATTATAGCGTTTATATATTGCCTGTTGATAGTGCAAGCCAAGTTGACACATATTTTCACAGCAACCCTCTACCAATTCCTTGATAAATCTGGCGTTCAGATACAATCAGCAATATGATGTCTTCCGCGTAATCTCCATCAATTCCTCGTCTTTTACAGACTCAATAGTAGATGTCCATTCTACTCGACCTTATATCTTCTAGATAATGAAACTGTCTTTCCTTAAGAATGTCCTCAAAGCCTGTAGCTGCTTTTAATTCCGTCCTGGATATTGTTGACATGACTCCTTATTTGTAAGGATGACAGGTTTGACTATTCTTTCAGATCCCGTTCTTCAATTAACTGGTAGAATACTTCGTGCTTCTGCTATATCTCGAGATACTAATTTAAAACGATACTCTGTACCTGATTCTAACTGTAATTCAGGAATATCGGAATCTGGGATCACCATTTCATTTGGTACTCTCTCAGGAAGTGGGGTTACTATACAATTCTTAAAGTATGTTGAAGAGAATATTCGATATTCAAGGTAGAACTTAAATATCTCGGTATATTGTATGATACTTGCTAACCACCAAATCCACTGTGCAGCAAAGATATTATCTTCTTCCTTAAATGGTTGTATTAGTAGAGAGAAAGCATACACAATAATATCGTAATCATTATTGAATTTTTGTCCAGTCATGGGGCGGGGGAACTGCGTACAATCCTAATAGATACTACTAATATACTTCGTAATAATAATAATAGTAAACTGAGAACTTGAAACTTAATAATATTTCAGCTTCTTCTTTCGCAGGTAGGTATTGTTCATAATTGTGGGGCCACCCTTCCAATAGCCGGAGCTCGTGTCGTTCTTTTATAGCCTTTCTTGGACTACCGATGTTTACGTCCGAAGCTTAGCTATGATCTCATCTTTCATAACATAGAGTACTCTTTTATTACGAGCCGGGCTCTATGATAGAGGACCACGCATTTCAAAGGTTATCGCGTAATTGCATGATTGGTTTTGAAGCGTTACGCTCTTGATAAGAATCAGGCCATCATCAGCAATAAGATTTAATCAAACAGTAACTTCAACTTAGATATCTTGCAACTCGTTTGTTTCGAATAGTCGATACCTCTCCATCGCCTGACGTGGTTATTTGGAGGGCTTAAAACAGATTGCTTAATAAATTAAGACACAACCTTCACCATATAGGCTATTTGGCTTATCTGCTTTCAGAGGTTTACATGGTGACCCACCATTGGTCTGTCGACATTTGAATTGATGTACCACATCAGTATTATTGAACTGATAGTGAATTAACCCTACTTGGTTGTTCCCTGCCAGGGAGTTGGTGGCTTATCAGGGCTTATTGACTTTGCCCAAGGTCTTTATCAATCAGACACACCATACTACAGCCGAGACTCTTCTCTTTGGCCATGGAGTACCCAAGTTGTTCCACTCCACTAGGGATTGGCTCGAAGTCCCACATAATCGCATATTGCCTATCGTCTGTCTGACACGTCAATCGCATTCCTGGAACTGCCACACCCAGTCCCCTTAGCTCTGTTCGAATGAGTGTGGTAAGAAATAACTGGCATCACTATAAGCCTTGAAGGTTTATCGACTGGCCAAGGTTATTGCATCATCAAATCAGTTCTACCATAGTATGTGAACTTTCAATGAATCCGCCAGCAATGAGGCTCCATCAGCAAAAACTAAATCTCCTTCATTAAATTTATTTAGTTTATTGTGCCCACAAACTCAAAAAAATGAAATCGAGGTGTCCCTGAAATATGTCATTGCTTTACTGTTCCAGAGTGTTCTTTGAGTCGTCGCGATGCTGTTTTCAAGCGTCACGACCAGTGTACCCACGCTTGCGAATGTGACAACGAGCACTTGACGAACGGTTCACACTTCCTTTGGCAATATCACAAATCAGCTCTCAGCATACTCCTACGTTGCCCAATTCAATTAGTCATCGCGATGACGATAGTACTTGCTCCATACGTTTAATGAAGCGTTTAGTTCTTGTGTTTAAAGACCCTCATGGCTTAATTTGACCAATGATAGTTACCATGCAGAAGTGGTTCACGATATTTAATTTGTTGATACGGGATTGTCAGTAGCTTACAGTTCATCGCAGGAGGGTTATGCATCGTTGCGATTATGATTTCACGCGTTTGAGATCAGACTTCAGTAAACCATCAGTTCTATTACATTTGCTACTATTATGATATATTGACGAAAGCTAGGATAAAATAGCACACAAAGGACATCCTAAATCCGATCACTGACACCATTCCTAACCTCCAAGCGACATCGCACCCTCTACAATCGTACTTCCATCGACTAATCCCGTATTCTCAACGCTAGTCATGTTGGTGATGTCATTGCTGTTGCTGTTGCTGTCGCTACAGTGGACGGGCTGGCTGCTGCTGGCGATGGCAGGCAGAGCAGCTGAGAATCGCATACTAGCTTCAGTAGCAGCAACACACCTGCTGAGACGATAAAAAGAATTGTCGGGCTGCTGTATCAGCTCCTCTGGGACGTAATCAACGAAATCCTCATCAAAGCTGCCCTGATCGTTGTGAGGTTGTGCCATCGCCGGGTCTGTACCAGTTGACTGGATCCTTCAGCGGATCATTCTGCGGATATTGTCTATCTTTTTGGCTTGAACCTCTGGCGAGGAAGAACGAAAATCCGCGTTGAGACGACGAAATACATCTGTGCATGCATTATTAACCGCATGATGGATGTTTCTTGTGTCGCACTTACGTTGTGCTCCACCTCCTGGACCAAACTCTGGCGGGACCCTAAACTCGCCTGTTTTCCAGGCTGACAGACAATGGTGGATGGCCGTTGCGGTGAGGTCAATGAATGTCGGGTTGATTTTAACAATCAATGATCTATCTTTCATTTCCATCTGTCGCATGCCATAGAAGTATGTCCGGTGAATAAGATCCACAATTTCAGTCGCTGCAAACTGAAACTTGCACTCCTAAATTAATCGTCAAGACAGCGATTAAACAAGAGGGAACTTTCAACTTACCTCACGAACGTTTGTGGGGCATGTAAACCTGTCCTTGGCCAATTGCCAGGCTACCATTTTCCGGATCTCTGTAGGCGACTCTGTTCAAAATCCGTCAATAGTGTTGATTGAGGTCTTGCAGCGGTATACCATTGCTGCACGGGAGCAAGTAATCTTTGCGAGAGCCTGATGTACAATGGCAGCGATGAAAACAATCGTTGAGATAATTCATTTACCACTGAAATGTAGGCACGTGGAGGGTCTGAGTTTCTCTGGGCTGGATCAATCCTGGCGATTTCCTCATACCACCAACTATGAATCTGGGGGGTCTTCACCGCATTCGTGGCAAAGGGATTCACAAACATCGCATAATTGATATCTATAGGCTTTATCCGTGCCATGACCATCGCCGGAACGCCTGAAAGGATTGTCTGGGCGTTGTATTCTGTGCCGACGATGAGGCCTGTCACGTCGTCAACAAAGGGCTCATATCGCCACAGATTTCCAGCTTTCCATGCAACCAATTGATCACCGGCTTCATTTGAATCCTTCCTCTAGTAAATATATACATTACCGGGCGGATTCAATTATTCAAACGCTTAATTGGATACTGTATTGGATGCCAGCGGCGCAGGCTCGCATTCATCCTCCTCCTCCGAGACAATATAAACCTCCCGACGCTCTGGTTGTAGGGGTAGCGCCAACGTAGGAGATAATTGAGTTGCTGCGACTCGTTTTCCAAGTGTTGACGTGAAGGAATCTTTTGATGGCCGCTTGCCCATTGCTTTCTTGGATGGTCACCGAACAGGCTCGTCGTCGGATTCTGAAATGTCATCTTGACGATCATTGTGATTGTCGAGTATCGTGCTGAGATCGTCATCGAGATCCTCGTCGTGGATAGATCGTCTGCTTCTCCTGGTGCTAGAAGGAAGAGGAGGAGGAGAAGTGCGGCGCCTTCTTGTCATGATTTAAAAAGGCAGCGAGTGATAAGTACGAAAAATTAAAGGAGTGACTAAAGGAAATGTGAATGAATGTAGAGTAAATGAATTAAAGCGTTGTGTCAAGGAAAGAAAGCGTTGATATGATTAAAAGCATCGTCATGATGCGTCTTTTTATCCTGTCGACAATTCAAGGATCTTGGCTTGTTCCACCACCCACACTTCGAACTCCTTGGATGGACGGGAACTCAGAACTAAGAATGGCAGGTGACAAGCATTCCGCAGGGTTGTTGATTGGCTTCCTTGGACGAAAATGGTTATCGCAACGAGCTAAAAATTGTTTGCGTTTCACCAATCATTCGGGCTAACTTCTGCTGGGTAAAGATACCGAACTACCAATTACATGATAGCCATACACTGAGTCCTATCGCTGCCACTATGCAATTCCCAAAATAAACGTCTCAATGATTAATCCCAACATCGTGAACTCTGAACACAGCCCTTCATGCATGAATATGAATGATGTAATAATAAAATAAACAAAACACCAAAAAGAGACCCAAAACCTCACCAAAAAACTCCAAATTATCACCCATCCGTCCACACTCCAAAGTGTCAGAAAAATACCCTCCCACAACGCAAATCCTGGAACAACCGTCCAGCCAGTGCATTCCATCCTCACAACGACTAATTTGCAGCTGGGTGGCTGCTTGTACGCTTCCTATTGGCCAAAGAGCCTGCAGCAGGAGGATTCACAATGTGATCATGCTCGCGTAGCTAAGCCACATCCTCATCAGCAACAACGCTTTGGTCGTAATCGGCAAAGAGACCAAGAGCACAGTTTCGGATGACTTCAAGGTATCGCTCCTGTCTGATAATCCTCGTTTGAAGCTTCTGTTCAAACTTTTGGAAGCCTGTCTTCGTCATCGGGAAGCTTCTTGAATTTGGGCGCCACGTCTCACCATCATCATCCCATTCCTCCCCGATATCGTCGATCATATCCTCGGCTGGAGGTGAGAGGATGTCATCCAGAGGAAGGTAGCTGCGGCCACCACCCATACGTGTCTGGGCACCATCTGTGCCATCGGCTTGTTGGCCACGATGAATGACGCAAAGAAGCGTTGGGTTGCTTAATTTCATCGCCGCCTTTACCCATCCGGCAGCAGTATTGTTATCGTAGATTGGGGTAACATTACAGGCGTACGGACCACCATCTCCATTAGGCGCCTCCAGGCAGCCCCAAAGCTCTCGGATTTTCCGGCTGTGGTCTGGCAGACCGGCGATTGCAGCATTCACGATTGATGTAACTATTAGAAGTATCGATTCATCATCCCCTGGCCAGTGCCATGAGAATAGCTGAGTATTTTTTTTCACCCACCCTCTTCCCAGCAATGTCGGGATCCACATAGGCGATGGTAAAGCTAAGTGGCTCGACAAGGAAATCGTTCGAGGCGTCGCGACGCACCTACATTGGTGAAGACCTGTGACCCGAGGTTCCTTCCTCATCGTCTTCTGGATCTACACATCATCAGGAAGAGGAAAAGAAGCATCGGGGCAATGTAATACATACCAACGTGCACGAGTTTCCTCTTCTTAGTCGGGGTTTCTTCGAGCCTATTCTTCCTTCAGAGAAGGCCAATCTCCGTGAACTCATCCAGTGCTGCCTTGAGTTTCTGACCATCGAGGTTAGTCTTGTCTGCCATGTACCGTTTCCAAAGCGGCCTTTTAGACTCCAGTTTACTGATTCGAGTAACGCAACGATCTATTAGGAGATCCCAGTGCTCGGGGCTGGCGCCTTGCTTGTTGATAATGCTCATGGACTGGCCAATCTCCCAGACTCGCTGCCTCACTTTATTATCCATCCGTTGTGTTGTCAAGCCACCCTTATCCTGCCAAATCCCCATTGTTTCTGCTGCCCAATGGCTGACTCCAGCACTGGTGTTCTCGGCCCAGACGCGGACTTGAAGAGTCGGCATCTGGATTGTATTAGCATCTGCGACGACTGATTTCGGCAACCAGAAGGCATCGCATTACATTTTAGGTTCTCAACGGTGGTCAATGATTGAGTGGTGGATATCGAATGCTTGTTACTCTAAACAAGCATCGGGAGTGTCGAATATGTTGTCAAGGGTGATGTGATGCGGTAGCAGAGGTGAGGATGGTGTGTCGAAGGTTCTGGAGATTGTAAGTAAGGTGGGCAGGCAAGGCGAATATATATATGGGCTTGGAGGGTTTTCTTGATCCGGCGACATCATCTTGGCTGCAATTCAGCTAGGAGGCAATTTGCTTAGCATCATCTAAGCGCCCTGATTCATCGACTGAATGCTTAAGTTCATCACAAAGACAACTAAAAGCATGCTCTGTAGTCATATCTCACTCGTTTGTCCTTGCTCGAGTTCTTGTACCCCGCGATGACGTCGCTGAGTCGGTATCTAAGGAGAATGCACGGTTCATGTAAGGTACGAACTTAACATAAAGTGACAACCATAAATCAGGCAATGGGCGTAGGAGGGTGTTGTGAGGGTGCAAAACAATTGCCGTGACGAGCTGAATGCAGATGTGGTATGGTTTTCGAGATCCAAGGGATGTTGAAATCGAGAGAGCAAGTAAACACTTTGCAAACGTGTGAAGGAGGATGAGAGAAATCCTACAAGAGTGGTAGGACCCCTTTTTGGCAAAAGTAAATCACAGTGCGGCTTTTTCCAAGGACAGCTGGCTTGTAATGGTGTGAGTAGGTGAAAGACCGTTGAGACGCTTTTAACGTTGTAGCGACAGTGCATTTTGCTAACAAAACGTGGATCTTCGTCAACTGTGTCTTTACTGCTCGAAGACGTACTCCTACATCGGCGCATACATCACTCACTTCCGTCGCGACCACCAAGAAAGGATAGTATACGTATCAGCCGAACAACTGCCAGATGATGGTCTTGCGATCGAGCACGATAGTATTCTACTTCCATTCGTTCATGAACCGCATCACGACCCTTTTTTTCACCATTCCGATGATGATTCCAGCGATACAGAAGCCAACAGCAAGAATCCGTGTATCGATCCAGAGCAACCTCCAGTTCGGACACGTATTTGTGGTACTCCACACTTGGACAACCATCTAGCTGGCAAGCCTATTAGTAACGAGTATTTCGATGTCTTCGACGAGGAAAGTGATCTATGGTCACTGTTTTCTTGCGAGGAGGAGTAGTGATTAGCGCACTGGTGCGTCAAGCACAACTTGAGCAGAGCTGCTATCAAGGAGCTTTCAGGAACCCTACGATGGCAACCGTCAGCAACTTCACTTTGTCCCACACTTTATTCAAAAGGTTGAACAAAATGTCCTACGCAATGGGCATCAACTCTTGGAAATCCGGCAAAGTGTGTTACAATCGTTTGGCCGATTCAAACAACCTTCGCGACGATGATTACACACATTTCTTTTACCGCAATCCTGTTGAATGCATTGAGTTCCTCATGCAACAGCCTGCATTCAGGGAACATATGTCGTATGCACCAGCAAAGGAATTCAATGATACTGAGGAACGTATCTACTCAGAGGTGAAATCAAGCGACTGGTGGTGGAATGAACAGGTACGTTAGTTGAATTTCGTCATAGCTACAATGATTATGACCGCTTCATTAGCTACGGCGGCCGCTTGGAGCTACAATTGTCCCTCCATTCGGCAGTTCAGACCAGACACATCTTACAAACTATTCGGGCGACAAGAAGGAATGGCCAGTATATTTGAGTCTCGGAAACATCGATTTGACTATTAGATCAAAGCCTTCAAATCTTGCAAGCATCTTGTTGCCCTTCTGCCCATTCCTCCGAAATATCACTTTAAAGGACATGGAAAAACAACTGCCGGTAAGGAACAACAAATCCACGATCGAGAGGTTTCAAGGTAGGTCTTCGAGCGTATATTTCGTCCTCTCGACTCGCTTTTCAACACTGGAATGCTTATGCTGTGTGCGGACGGTCGGATGCGGCAATGTTATCCTGTCATCTGTGCATGGACGGCTGACTACTTCGAAAACAGTCACTTGCATTCAATCAAGCAGCCCCATTGCCCTGTGTGCGAAGCACCGAAATGGTCGTTTGGAGAAGGGAATTCATCGTCGTGGCAATTGAGAGACTATCGGCTATACTTCCAAACGATGATACTCAAAACTCAGGGAGATGAGACGGAGAGACGGGAAGCAAGACAATATCTGGAAGATCGAGCGGTTGGAACCTCAGAAGGCGTTTTCTGGAATATGAAAGGCATCTCTCCGACGACTATTATCGTACCCGATATTCTTCATACCGTCTATCTCGGTGTGCTTAAGCATTTGATGGACTGGGTAATGTCCTTCCTCGAACAACATTCCAGGATCGACAAATTCAACCAGCTCTGGGCGATGATGCCTCCATATCCTGGCTTCGCTCGATTCAACAAGCCATATAGCCAGGTGACGCAATGGAGTG
>Ga0307512_10002741_pt1 | contig 21552 bp, 21 predicted proteins | sample 14_EM_MG_FD_200267 | JGI IMG/M metagenome (GOLD analysis project Ga0307512, IMG submission 200267) | Populus trichocarpa ectomycorrhiza microbial communities from riparian zone in the Pacific Northwest, United States - 14_EM | ecosystem: Host-associated > Plants > Roots > Unclassified | place...
CGTTAGAAACAGTGCATTTGTAGCAATACCCTCGCCGCCCGCGAGACGTACTAACCCTATTCCATGTATTTCAGCAGTCGACGACTCGACGTTGAATTATGCTTCTGTTAAGCAAGAATTCATTGGCAACTAGCACACATACTGTTAGCGGTCATATTGGTGCTGTCGGAGAGTAGGTCCAACTGGAGGCAGGGATTGTATGGATGGGCACGTGGTGTATTGAGCTAATCATGACGTCGATAAGTAATACACTCCCCCTAGCTAGTTCCATGGTTCCACTTTCTGAGGCCTCAACACTGTTCCACATGGAGATTCGATGGTGTTTCGTGTGTTCATCACGTACTACTGTAGCTATGGGTGTTTTTGATTAAGCTGTGCCTTTCTACTGTTTCCGCGGCCCGGAACTATGGCCTCAGATACTGAAACCCTGCAGACTTTTTGCAGTGTAGGCTTTGAATATGGCGGCCAGGCCTGCGTTAAAGACTGCCGACGATATCGTGGCTGGGCCTGGCCGCTTGGAAATACTGGTTCATGCAATCTGGTTTGGAACCATATTCACGGTACACGGCGTCTGTATTCCTCGTCCCTACTAGAACCCCCTTCGACACTTAGCACAGACAGAACACTAGAGTCAACAGGATTTTTATTATCATTGCTTGAAAGTTTAAGAATAAAACAATACACAAGAAAGTAGGCACATATCAAGAATAAGCAAACTTCTAACGCCACAACTACGTTACCCAATTCCTATTTCAATATCAAAGCAAATGCAAACAACTAGTTACAAACCGTAAAATGACTGACATGTAGAAATAGAAACTGTAGCATACAATGAAGAATCAGGTCTATATGTACTTTAACAGCTCAGAAAAATTGGGCGTGAGCAATAACTCCAGCAGCCATAGCTATGTAGAATAGATGAGGTATCGCAATGGCAGCTGCATTCCCAGCAACAAATGTTGTCGTCTGAACCATTGCATACACCACTGCAGATCCGCCCTGTGCTACAGTACAATACGTCACTCCCGGGGTTTGATTGCTAGGCTGGTTATCGACCGACCTGGTTGGGTTATTGGAGTTGCGGCTAGATTTCGATCCTGTACTGCTCCGAGTTGGCCTAGTAGAAGTTTTAGAGCCGTCGGACTGGGAAGTGCTTTCATTCGGCGCCGACGACGCTGAGTTGTCGGATGGGGTTGACGTGTCGCTCGGCGTCTGGTCTGTAGGAGTGTTGCGGCCAGAAGGAACTGAAGTAGATTGCCTGGATCTGGCGGGAGAACCGCTTCCAACGGGCGGGGTTGATGCTTCACCACTTCCTGTCGCCGCGATGGAAACACCAGAGCCGTCGGATGGGATCGATATACTACTTGGTGGTGCCAGTCCTGTGGGCGCGGTGCTCCCGCGCTCCTCCGATGGGGCTTTGTTAAGCGTTGACCGCAGAGGAATACTGAGATCCGACAACAATTTTGTGGAGATGGTAGGGTTGCCGGGCTGTACCGGTGTTGCATCGCTCGGCGTTGACCCCGTGGGTGTTCTGAAGCTGCCGAACGTGGTTGCTTCTGATCCCCTCGATCCGGTAGGTGAGCTGTTTTCTCCGGGAGGGGTTGATGCTACATTATTTTTCGTCATCGCGTGGGAAGGACCGGATTGGTCAACAGGGGTCGGTACACTTGATACTACTAATTCAGTGGTAGTGGCGGGGCTGCTGTGCGGCACCGAGGTTACTTTGCTCGGTTTTAACCCTGTGGGAGTGCTGAAGCTGTCGAATATGGCTACTTCTGTTTCCCTCGTTCCGGTAGGAGAATTGTTTTCACTGAGCGGGGCCGATACATCACTTTCCGCCGTATGGGAAGGACTGGAGTGGTCGACTGGGGTCGGTACACTTGATACTACAAATTCTGTGGTAATGATGGGGGTGTCGTGCGGTACCGATGCTGCTTCGGCCGACTCCAATCCCGTGAAAGTGCTGAAGCTATCGAACGTGGTTGCTTCTGATCCTCTCGTTCCGGCAGATGAACTGTTTTCATCCGCTTTCACTGGGGCTAGAGCGTTGGAGTTTGAGGGTGAGATTGATGTACCGCTTCGTGATTGGCTGTCTAAGGTGCCGGAGTTTTCGTGCCGGATTGATTCAGTTTCACTAGGTAATCGCCCGGTGGTAGTGCCGCCATCGATGGAAGCGGCCGAAATATCTCTTAATGGTGACCTTATAATAGTAGGGTCCTCCAATGTAGTTGTCGTTACCTCGTTCGGTGATGACCCCACAGAATTTGTAGAATCGTCTGAGTGGTTCGATGTATCACTCGGAGCCGGGACTTCTGGATTGGCAGAAGTGCTCTGTTCGTGGCGTAGGGTCGGTGTAGTGTCACCATTAAACTGCCTTGTGGCAGCGCTGGGATTGCCCGATGGGATTGGCGCTGCGTCCCACGGTGTTGACTCCGTGGGAGTATTGAGGCCATGTGATGGAGTTGGCGCAGTTTCGGTAGGAGTATCAGGAGCATTGGGTAAGGAGGGGATTGCGCCACCAGACTCTGTGGTGGTGCCCATGTCGGTACGTAGTCCATTCTCGCCGTGTTCCGTCAGAACCGTTACAGATTCCGTTCTTTCAGTTGTAAGAACTATTGCACGCCCATCTCAAAATCAGCGACAGATTCCGCAGAATGGAATTACAAATCTGCTATTCTGCTAAAGCCGTTAATGGTGCAGATGCCATCAATGATGTAGTTAATATAAGCTATACACGTTGTAGATGAAATGGACTGTGTAGATACCATCGGTGTTATTAGAGAAAATTTGCCTTGGAACTACATTTTTGCAGGTGGAGAATGTGTCTGTGCTATATTGGGTTTCTTTTGTTGAGGGAGGAATCCCTTTGTTGTTTCCAGGGATATATACGATTGCATTTATCTGCCTTCTGATGCTGGCTACAATCGGTAAAATGGATCAGTTACTGGCTAACTTTGCTTAACATCAACGGCCAACCTGAATATGAACCCGCGCTAAATGTGTAATGCCGGTCTGAGCCCTTATTCTCGTGAAATTGGTCGTTCCTGCTAGAGGAAAGAGCCGCGGGAGCAAGGAGAACCAGAAAGACAAGAGCATTGAAACTAGGAATTATTTGACACCCCATTCGGTTTTAGTCGTGTGGTGGTTGTGTACTTCGTAGTTAACCGTAGGCCGAACTCGTTGCAATAGTAGTACGTAGCTGGGGATGGAGACGCTCATTAAGTGACATAAGTCGGCGGATGATTTAATATAAAACTAACCGCAGGAAACGATCGAGAAATAGGCTCCCTAGGACTCAGTCCGTAGGTGGTTGCTAGGTTCAAATCTGTTGGCCCTCGTGTCACCTCAATGTATGAGTTCTTGCGGCCAACCAACCCTCGATGTTCACCGCCCGCCATACGTTATCTGCGCGCTGTGAAGCATCTCCCTAGGATTAATTTTTTTGCGCCGACAGACAATCAGGCTATGCATTTGAGTTGTCTAGATAAAATGATAAAGCTAAGTAGAGCGTCTAATAATCTTTCAACTAGTCCAGAGTCCCAGCTGCTGCATCACATTAAATTCGGAGGTTATTACCTTTTTGTGCCTAGAGGATACAATATTCGTTGCCCAAACAGGAGCCATGCCTTAAATCTTCCGGAATGCTGTGCTGGGCCTCCAGCAATCAGACGCGCATGATCAATTTAGACCAATCGTTTCAACGTTCGGTGCCACGTCACATTACTCTATAAACCACAGTTCATATATACCATAAGGGCAAAATGCCATTCGATGCGATAATCACATCGAGGCCCACGAGTCAATACCAATAAGCTTGTTTCTTCAGGGCATTGATGTGTTCCGCATTGCGTCCTGCATGGTAACAAGTAAGCTAGTTGAGCTTCGTACGCAGCCTGCCGCCAACCAAGCAATCTCAGGGGAGTCTGAACAAAAGAGGAGCATATCACGAAGCCATTTCCCTCCGTCCTAACAGCTCGAAGCCCAAAATCACTTTTTGCGACCGCAGAAACCAATGGCCACTGTTACGAGAACGGTTGTAGCGGGCACTGCAACACGCCTTCAAGCGACTGTAACTACGACCGCCCTTCCATCCGCCCTAAAACAACACGAAGGAATCGGTCTTGGCGTGGCCCTTGCGCTCGGAACGACAGTAGTCGTGTTCATCTTTTGCTTCATATGTATCCCGGCTTTCCGCAGAGCGATCAAACAGATCTTTTATGGCAACGTTGCTATAAACAGTCAAAATGTCAAGCAAGGGATACTGTCGGAGGAAGACCTGGAGCAACAGGAGGAAGCTGGGGAGCAACTAGAGGACGGTAGGGAGCAACCGGAGGTCGGTGGGGAGCAACTGGAGGATGGTCAAGCGACCGAGGCCGAACGTCTGTTGAGGTGTGTAGACTCCAAGTTTTTCAGACACTACAAACTGTACTCTAACAAGATTAATTGTCTTAGCAACGATTCAAATACGCCAGAAACCGATCTTCGCCCCTCATCAAGATAGACTGAGAGCACGGATATCTCTTGTTTATTTCGAGGATATTGTTCTCATTTTGGAGGACTTAGACTTAGATGACTGCGGGTTGTGACTGATATTTGGGTCTTGATGTACTGTACGCAGGTAGAACAGGACTCTGGAAAGTTTCATTGTTGAATTGTTTACGGAGGAACATACCCATCAACTAGAAAACGGACCCATTGATGCCAGGGTGCATTCTCATGCCAAGATGTTGAGCAATGAGCGTAGCCAACAGAAAAGAGCACACCTTCGTTTCGCGTGCCAGACAAGACGTTTGCTCTACGACGCGATGGTGATGTATGGGTCTTAACGCTCGATCCGTGAATAACTTTAGCCTAGCCTAGTTGCTAGAGAATTCCTTCAATAAGCTAGTGGCCCACTCGAGATAGTTCCACAAAATCACAACTGGGAGGTCCACGGCAGCCAGAGGCCTCGATTCCAAACCATCTACCTTCTTCAACTAGAATAAACAATAGCGGCAGTTCTAGGGTGCGAACTATTCACGAGTGCGACATATTGAAGGAATTATACTGTAGCGGGTTGGCAGATACCAGGCGTAGAAATACATCACCTAACGTTGACCCTTGAGACATCGACATTCAGCTGGGGAACCACGCAGTTCGCCCCGCATGGCCGGATCCAAGCGCAGGTAAGGTCTCGTCATCGCCCCTGTGTACAACATGGGTATTTTAAGTCCAATCCGTGGAAGTCTTCTAGCGTCAATACAAAACTTAGATCGACTCAATTTCGAAGGCTCTATAGTATCTGGCTCTTTAATGGGAGAGGTTATAAACCGGATGTTTGCAAAAATTGCTTAATAATTCACAGGTCTTACCCTTTTTAGCCACCATACCGCATTTAAGCCCGAAGATTAGTCAAATAATTATCTGATATAGTAAGGTTTTACAATTAGTGGCTGTGATGTATGACACTATAAAAACATAGGCAGACTCCAGCTTCACCTTGGAATAGTTTGGTATCAGATGCGACCTCAAAGTTGTGTGTTTCTTTTTTAACTCCTAGGATCACAGCAAAAATCTCTCAAAAGCACAAGTCCGCAGGAAGTTAGCAGGCGCCATTCCTGCAAACACTAATTGTGTCAGGCGCCACCTTCGTGGACGCTAAGCACCTTAATGTCTCAGAAGGTTCTGGCCTCGGTGCTCCAAAGACCATGAGACGTTCCAAAAGGCAAGCTAGTTACACCCGGCAGTGCCAAGACAACGTAAAACACAATGAACACAATGTACGTGCTGTTTGGTTCCGTGCTCCGATCAAACCCAGCGTGCATGATCGAGAGCAGGAACTTCTGTTTTCGTGAGTCCCGGATTCTCGGGTTACCGAAGTATGCTCCCCAACTAACCCGCTTCTTTTAGTGGCCGTCATGTACTATATTATTTACTTTAACTCCAAGATATTTCATCAGGACGGGCAAGCCATTTTTTGTAAATTTAATCGCTTTCTGGCTCTAACCCTCGCGGATGACATTATACTGCATCTAGTCAGTAATAACATGCAGAATCTAAAGTATATAGAAATCGAGTCCACGCTTTAAGCAAGTGAGGGCCCTGATTATCGCGAAGGCAGTGCTTCGGGTGAGAAATGAGAGGATAAGCCCCTAAGAGAGCTATCCAGTTACGATGCTTCATGGACATATTCTGATAAGCTGCGGGCGCTCAAAAGCACCCTCTTTCAAAGCCGCAAATCACAAGTTAGAACACATCCGTCAGGCTTCATGCCCGGGCGCAGTTCTGACAGTTATCTTCTGCGGCTGTGCTCCTTCCCCCTCCCCTACCAGTAATATGCTACCATCTATACCTGACCTGGCAAAGGTTCGAACGCAATTGTCTCTATGCGAGTAAATGCGGCGACACCTAAGTTAATGCAGACAAGTGAGAATACTCATTCTATACTGCCGTGAATGTTTCAGTTCGTGGTTTCACCTCATACGCTGGAAGTTGTCCACCTGGTTCTGATTCCTTAAATAATGTGCAATAATAAGACTACTATTTTATACCGTGCATGAAGCAATTGATGTATCCATAACATTCTGTGTTTTGCCGACCTGCTAATGTAAAACGATAAATATTCAACCCCAGGTCCATGCTTTCTGTACAATCACAGTTATTCACTCGTCCAGTTTCGTTTCGAGAAACATCCACTTCACAGTATAGCTACCTCACTACGTTGGAGCATCCATCCCGAATTTGTTTCCCCCAGCTGCTGCCTTTGAAGCTGTTTGTGTCAAACGTCTTTTTCCCTCCTTTTCTTACCACTACCGACTACTGCCGTAGACGACGGCCAACTCTTTGAAGGATACAATGTTTCGAAGTCGGGAACGCCAGTCACATCCCAAGATCGACTACGCCGGTCTTGGTCAGGTCCTCAGCCAGCTAGAGAGTGGAAATTGTACCATAGGCAGCACCGGCGTCGATCAAACTCTCCAGACACGTAACTCTGAAAAAAACCACAAAAACGTGGTCGTCGAAAGCAGGGAGGTCAAACAGACCTCCAAAGACACCCCAGACGCCACCCATCGGATTCCGTACGGTTCACAGAACGGCGTCATGGCAACTATTGAGCCAGCAAGCGCCCCCGCCACCATCGAGCAGCCCGCTGCAGCCCGCGCTACCCATACCGCCCTGATTGCCCATACAGCCCACGCTGGCGAGCCACTTCCTAATGCACACTCCACCTCGACCCCCTCTACTGTCAACAATGGGCCCACAACCAGTCACCTCTTAGAGCTTCCCGGAACTCCTGTTCTGGAGCCAGCCAACTTGCCCAAAAAGAGAAGAGTTCGTAATATCTTCTCTGTTTTGGGGAGCTCTCGCTCTTGACTGCAGCCTTCATTCCGGATGTACCATGTCCGTGTCGTCCGTCCGTCTGCTATCCTTCGAACTGTTCGCATGTGTCATTTCTATTTCCTGTAGTTCGAGGTGTTAGAACCAACTGTTTAGCCAAGCAACATGTTTTTCCTTTAGTTAGTTTCTTCTTATTTATTTAGTTACCTGGTGCGAGAAGACAAGGGTTGGGGGATCCTTGTAATGAGTCTTTGATAAAACATGAGTAGTTTGTTATGTCCCAATCAACTAAACGCATCTTGTGTTGAACTCGTAGTAAGCGATCCCACTAGCTCCATCACGCTACATACCGCATACCAATCGGCCGAGTGTGACCACCATGGTATTCCCTTTACACTACGAATAACAAATCGAAAGTTGCAAACATTACGCCGGGTACATGCCACTTGGTCTACGAGCTTGCGGGGTCCGCGAAACTGTAGTATACAGCCCACCTTCAGATAGTAACAATCAACACACCTCTGGGGTATACCGGCTTCTCAAGAGTTCGTCCCACCTGGACAGAGATCTAAGACTACCATTTTTGAAATGGCTAAATCATGAAATACCATGACTAGGGTATATTTTATTTGCCTGCAATACCTACAGTGTGCGATAAGGAGGGGAACTGTGTGCATTGACTATGGTACAGAGAGGGAAAAAAAAAGAGAAGTCTCAAGATATATACAGATCACCTTCGAGTATTGCATCGATCACTATGGTTTGGACGCTGTCCGATGCTGACGGCAAATATTTACATATTGCTTCGGATAACTAATGTTGACAACTTTGGAGTGGCCAGTCACTCTGGTTATGACTATGAGAATACAAGTATTTGGGGATCAATGGCAATGGTGCTCAGGCCGTTTGGGCCAGAATGGGGTAGATTACTTCGAGTTGAGAATTTTGTTTTTCTAGGTGTACATACATACAAAAACCAACTTGTCAGACTGACTTTTATAAATTGCAAGCTGGGTACTGACAACTTTTGCAACTCGAACAGCATCAAACTGACGCTGACCAATACGAAAAAAATGCCGGACGAACACCCCCATCTGACTGCTGATGTCCGAACCGTAGTGATCGGTACAGTACATCTTCGGGTATGTCAGTGCCACCCTTTATCATTCTTTACTACTCTTGCCACTAGATATCGATATGCAATTTACAGTACCGTGTCTAAGGACCGTCAATTCTGACAGTCAAATCGCAGCAGTCAACTTTGAATGCTCCAGTCGCTATTAATGTGTACTTTGGTAAACCTGCTAAGGGCCCGTTCTCTAGGTATCTAGCGTAACATTGGCTTCGGTATACACTAGACCTTGACCTTACCTAATCCATTCCGGGTACCTAGAGTTCTTCCCCTAGTCGTTACCCTCTTCACCATCTTCATCAACTGTCTTAGCCTGTTAGGCCCACCAAGTACGGCGTCAAGGTTCGTACAAGATTTCGGTGTGGCGATTTTTTCATGCTACTGCGGAACATCCCACCCAAGTGACATACGTACTATGACTAGTGGACTCGCTCTTCCCCCAGCACGTGCTTTCATTCAGTCATATACAAACGTTCGCAAGAAATGGCACGAAAGCAAAAAACGAAACGAAACAGTAAACGATGCATAAACAAGGTTGCCGCCTCAGGGAAGCGGAGGCTACCGCTGCGGCCTTGCTCCACCTGGACTCCCATTCGGGGCCGGATGCCCTTCACTGGGTGTAGAGTCAAAAACTTGCAGAACTAGCAACCGTATACGCAGAGGTGTGGTTAGGCAGGTTGATGTTGAAGGCGCTGCTTGCCTAACCCATGCCGCTCCGCTCTCGCTCAAGCTCTTGCTCACGCTCTTGCTCTTGCTCAAGGTTTCGGCTCCTTTCCTCCGCCTGCCTTCGGTCGGCAAAAAGGCTCGCCTCTAATAACCGTTGGTCGAGTCCCGCCCGCCAATTCGCTTCCACTAGCCCTCAGTCAAGCTGACCCATTGGTTTCGCACACTACTAGTCGGGTTTTCAAGTCTCCGGACATCCCTGTCAATGATTTCTGATAAGATTATCTCTCAGTGGATAGTCATCCAACATGGATGTGTAGTCACTAAACTTTTGATGTGTTGCTAAGGGCGCTTATGATAAGGTACGCCAACTCAACTTTAAAACTTAGGCAAGATTGCAAGAAATGGCACCTCGTGGATTCAAACTATGAATTCTACAAATAATACACTGTGTGTCCAGGCCGCTATACCATTACTTACGGAGCCTTTTGGGATGTTATCTCGATTGCAACTAACAAAATGAAGCTGTCGTACATTGGGGAGAGTTGGGTATGAGTACCCTCTTACCTAGGGTAGTCAATCCGAACCCCTGGAATGAACTATCTGAGTTTATTCTAGCCTCTAGTTCTACGGGAGAGGTGACGAGCGTGGCTAGACTAATTTGGACACTTCATGTTGTTGCTGATAATCCATGAATTATTCTACAACTTTGGCCTGCAGGGTCGGAGGGGACGCGGTCACGGTGGTTACAAGCTTCGAGAAGAACATGTGAAAGAAACAATCGTCATAGGTCATTTTTGAGCTATTTTTAGGGTTCAGATCGATAAGAGAGCACGTTGTCTCTTCCGACATGTGGGTGCAGGAGTTGGTCTTGATTAGAGTAACCTTGAGTCCTTTCTATTACTTGCATATGGTAATGAACTGTTGAAATTCGACAAAGCGGTAGAAATATTCGGTAATCTGCATGGGTAAACCTGCATTCTAATCAAGACCTAGGTTTCTGAATATGGTGACAAATTAATTCAAGAGGACCAATCATGTCGCACACTTTCAACAAATTACCTGTGGTTCTTGTCGATGGCTATTCGCAGGGAAAAACGTTTGCTGCGCGACAAACATTCAATGCATAACCCACACCGCAGCCTTCGACGAGCATGCTGCGGCTGGAAACACTGCTACCCTTCATCATAGGTGCGGTTCGCCTGGGAACACCTGTCAATATTACCCCAACATCATCTTCCGGTTACTAATGATATTAACCCTCACTCTTCCGACTTTCGGAATTCTCTACCGCGATATCTCTGAAATGATTCGGTTACGATATATGCCAATTGGCAGTCTCATTGCGCGGAGTCTCGAATCCGGGGGAATGAAAAGTCTACTGACGAGGTGACAGTCGTAGGTTTCAATTTTCCTATTAGCTCTACCCCGCCAAAATACGGTTCCCCCACACATACGAATCAGTCCAATATCAGCGGCTGACGTTGAATTAAGCTTTCCTTTACTTGTCATATATCCTCGGATCTTTTATCCATGGACAGGGGCGGGTGAATCGGAAAGCGTGGCCGATCATTGCTGGGAATAATTGCGCTTGTGACTCGTGTCGATTCAGTCTTCCTTGTTCTTTCTAGCGCAAATCAAACCACTGTAAGAACGAGTCCTTTCAGCTAGTCATTAACCATACTTCTACACTACAATATACACCACTACATCCATCTCTAGGATCGACCGGCGATTGGTGAAGGCAACGCCCGTAGTCACACTCACTGACATAATGTGGTATCCCACGTTGGATCGAAATGATAAGAATGATCCACGAAGGCGCGTCACTTTAAAACCCATCAAGCTCAAGTTGCCGTGATGAATGAGACTAGCTGCCGTTTGCCCGAAGGTGTTTTTGACGGACATATATGCTCCGACCCTTACGCAAACATTTCCTATTGGCCAACGGGTCGACCTATAGGCAAAGCAGTCAACCCTTTGGTCTATTGGTCGACCTGTTGGCCAATGGGAAGACTTGGAGTATGGGTCAACCCATTGGCAAAGCGGTCAACTCTTTGGCCTATGGGCCAACCCATTCACCAACAAGATGATTCAAATTGCCTCCTCCGGGGCATTTGGTTTTTCATTGGAAAGATCAACCAATTGTGTACTTGCTAACTTTTCTAGTACTGGACAAGGTCTTTGTGTTGCTGCATTACTCTCAAGGTATGTGAGGAACTCCTGACAACCGCGTATTTACGAAAACCTTTTATAACCCTGTGAGGAAGTACTGCCAGGCAGGGTACACATGAACCCGGTGGAGGTGTCAGCTGTGATGGTGATGGGAGCAAAAGAAGTTATTGTAGTTGAGATAAGTTTTGGTAAAATCGGAGGTACAATATAGTTACTGTGATGAAAGCAGTAGTTCAGTTCAAAAGTTGAGTGAAATAGCACTGCACCGTGTCTTCCCAACTTCTTCTCAATCTCTTACTTGGCACCCCGGTCGGTTCTCTCAGTTGGTATATTGGTTGACCTATCCACCAAGATGACGAGCTGGCATATAGGTCGACCCGTTGGTCAACAGGAAAATTTGGCGTATGGGTCGGAAGATAAATATTATCCTGTCATCCCACCTGATCAAACATTTACCATGCCGGGCTTGGAGTCTTTATCCATACTGAGGGCGTAGCTTTTCCACCATTATATATAGTCGTAGGATACTTACCTCGAACAGTTCTTTGGTTGTATTTTAACGATAGTTTGTATTCTCCAAATGCCTAACCTGATCGATCAAACAACCCCACTCGTGCGAATTGGGGAATTCTGTTGCAGTAAGTATACTAGCGGCAATCACCATTGAATCTAGTTGGCGCGGTAAACCGCCAGATTTCAAGCAGAGTGGCAAAGATCCACTGTAGAATGATTCGACTGCCAAAATCCATATTGCAACAATCCCAAATCCAAGCGTATTGGGGACACTACTTTCAACCATTTCCGTCGTTGAGTCGTACGATTGAGATCGGGTATGTAGGCTAGAGCCTAGCGGATGAGGATAAACAATTTGTCCACGATAGAAGGCGAAACGCAGCAGTGACATCACGATTATAGACCGTATAGGAGGCATTGAAGCGGGATAATACAGCATGGAGAATGACGTTCTCAGAGACGGGGAAACGGGAAAAGGGAAGAAAGGAGGTCGAGGCAGGCGAGTGGGATCAATGCCCCTAAATCTCGCAGTCCAAGTTGCCGCCTCAGGTCCAGATAGTGTTCAGAGCAGGATAGAATATTCGAGACTCCGCTCGCTAATATGCACTCCCAGGACGGTCGGAACATTAGTTTCACGGGGCGAAATTCCCCAGAACAATTCCTACCATCCCCATGATTGTCGCAATATAGAAGGCTCCACACACGCAGCCCTTTACGATTTGACCTCCAAAGAACTAGTCCAGACTAAATGTTGCTACCTACCTAGTAACACCAACGGGCCCGCCGAGCTTTCTGGAAACACGTTGAAGAGGAAAGTTCGGTTTAATGGATGGGGAAAAAAATTTCGACATTGAGCAGTTCAGACCAAACATTTCTTGTCTGAGATGTTGATTTATTTCCTTGTCCTATCCGCGCTGTTAGTTCATATGAATACTATTTTCTGCTCCTCCAGCTAGCGAAAGGCAGCTGCTTAATTAACGGGTACCTTCAGTTCGGAATGTCTTATTAGCGAGGGTGGCAATGGTCATAAGTAGTGCAGGTGATATCGTTTTAATCTGGCGAGTCTTGTTCTCTCTTGGGTAATGCCAGGGTGCTGTGGCTGTAATGGTTAAAATGAATCACAAAACATCAGCGGGAGATAACGCGAACCGGATGTTTCCGGCAGCAATGTGAATGAATGTTCGACTTCTGAGTAACCCTAAACCACGTGACGCTTGACTCCGCACATACCCCTCACCCCCGCTCCCCGCCTCCCTAACCTCCAATCTGTTGCAAATACGCTTCGACAATAATCCTCTGACTCCCATCTTCGGCCTCATCGACATCCCCATACCCCATTATCTATCCCCATCAGCTTTTCCTCCCATTCCCCTCTCACTTTCACTCACCTTTCCCATGGTGTGGGAATCTTCCACCCTCGTACCGTCGCAAAGGAAGCGTACCGTTCCCCTGCCCAGATTACAGTATTCGCAGAAATGCTTCGACACCTCTGAGAATAGCGTGTTCTTGCTCGCTTGGTACACCATTTTGGCTGCTCATGTTAGCGGGGAAGGGTGAGGAGAGAGGGGTAGGTACCGCCCATAGCGGGGTTTTGAGGAATGACTTCAATCGTAATGTAGTCTGGAGTGATGGTTAAGCTGCAGAGCGCAACCAGGTAGTTACTGGGGTCGTGGTGGATATGTTGGACGAACGATACGGGCATGGTGACGATGTGTTGAAGGAAGATGAGAATGAGTCAAGGTCGCGAGTACAAGGCGCCGACGTGGCATCGGATCGGGGTGTACGTACTCATACTTCGGAAGCGCTGAGTGTAGGGAGGGACTTGTTGTACTGTCGATAGAGCAGTGCGAACCCCGCTTCTACCCAGTCGCCGGTTTCCAAAACGGACGTTCCACAAATTTGAGGCTCTTTCTTGATTACAGATTTTCAATGGTTGTTGTACGCTACTTTTTCTTTAATGTAAACCTAAGTCACCTTTTTAGAGATAAGAAGTCAGTAATAAGCGCTGGTAGGGTTTATTTCGCGCAAGATGGAGTAATTATAGAATATCATCAATGAAATAGGGAATGCCAAGCCCTATACTATAACTCGGGTGACCACTCGTGAGACTGGCTCCGGTAGTGTTGCACATATAGATATCAGCCTTCATATGGCCGGAGATGATGACTCGTATGGGAGATGGCTGGGAGATTGTTGTCTCGGCGACGGTATTCAGCTGGATCTATACATAGATGAGTATGTACGCATTCGCGCTTGTATAACCATATATATATAGCCTTGTAGCCCTCTTAGATAGTACACAATCAAGCTTCTCTATCTCTACCTTCAACAGGTAGAGTAAATCCCGGATACACCGGATATTCTGCATATGCTTGTGCTGTGTAGAAACCCGGTCGAAATAAATCGCGGCTCGGAACAGAACGAATCAGTCATTTAAAGGGACCGTACAAATCTTATCTGACAGATCACAGCTTTCTACTCGCAGCCAGGGAGTGCTGAACATGATTATTTCAGACTTCATATACTCGCTTTCCTTGACGAATCCGGTCCGTCGTAGTAGACTGATCACCCCACCGGATGAATAAGTCGCTTCCGAAATCCCAGGGCACTTCCGTATCCCATGCTATTTAGACATAAGCTGCTCTCCCGCCACTTCGTCAAGGTCACATTGGAGATTTATCCCCTAATCGCCACGTAATACTGTGTACGGCAGCCTGCCACTTTGGCTCAGAAGTGTAAATTTATTAGTTAGTTGAAGTATCCTTAATCACAAGTCCACTAAGTGGTGTGTATTTATACGTTACTCAATGCTAAATACGGATAAGAGTTTCGCGCCTAATATGGTAACTTCATCATATCTTCCTTTTACTGCAATTAATATTCGTAAAAGGGTTTTATTATGGTAATTTAATACTTTCCATTGCCGTAAACGGCCGTTACGTAGCGTAGACCATTTTGGAGCTTCTATTCCTCTGATTCCAATTTATACGGGACATCTAGCCAGAGTGCAAGGTTTAGGGGTTTTATGTTGGTAGATAAGGTTCATGACTGCCTCTTTAGACTTCACACTTTGCTCTACCATTCTTCCCGCACCTTAGACTTGTACCTAGACAGTCATAGTACATAGCCAATGCACACGGTTCTCCCTTCATAGTCGCAATACTGTAGCGAGCACGATGGTTCGGACGAGATTTTGGTTGTGACAGATTTTTTCAATACCGAATACCCAACAGTGGGTGGAAACTCGAATAAAATCTCTTCAGACGGGGCATTTGTGACGCCCGAAGCATCATGCTTCATATAGTATTTTACCCGACATTCTTACCGACTGCACCACACAGAATGCTCAGAAAGACCAACCGCCGTGAATTCATGCTGCAGTACCAGAGGATGCGCACCGTAGCTCTCCAGGACTCACTAAAAAACCCTGATAGACGACTTTCATATTATCACAACTGATTGATTAATACTCTCAATCACCATTAATCACTGGATATTGACTAGTGACTCTTGTTCAAATAGTGATACTTAGAGAAGCTTGATTGTATATTATCTAAGAGTGCCACAAGGCCATATATATATGAGTACAAGTGTGAATGCGTGCGTAAGCATCTATGTATAGACCCTTCAGGCCGACAGCAATCTCCAGTCATACGAGGCTCACCTCCGGCCATATGAGACTCATCTCCGGCCACAAAAGACAGAGACCTATCATGCAATAACTCTTGTTACGAATGTGAAGCGGACGAAGTCTATTCTACTATCTAAGGAGAAGCTCTGTCTTTATATACATGAGAGCCTGGAACACCATGGAAGTCCATGGAAGCTCATGATTGCAAATACCAGTGGCGGTGGCGAGTGAAAACTCGTGGATGAGTCTACGACTGTGAGTCCGTAGCCTGTGAGTCAATTCGGCGATCTCAGTATCGGCGACTTCCCTTCAGATCATATAGTAACATTGTAATCTCGCTCCAGGTCTCCACTCCCTCACCAAGGCTTGCTTCCACTCTTACGAATTCCCTCTCCACAAGCGCTCCCCGTCTCCGTAAATCCTTGCACACTTGTTTTATTCATCTCTGACGTCTTGCATCTTTGACCTAGACAGTCTTCAAGCTTTCTTGACCGCCTTGAGATTACTCTATCATATATATGCCAATTTCCGGGAAGGTACTCTGCCGCACGCAAACTTCATCAATTGTTTGAAATCTCGTTTCGTAAGCTCGAAACAGTGGTATTAGAATTAATGGTTACCGAGCTGGCTCAAAGTTGCTCAATCATCGAATCTCCTCTAGGGCTGTCATAGCAGTGGGGAGTACGGAAGTGAAAACTGAAGATATAGTGAGTGACTACTGTTTTCTTTCATCCTTGAAGCGTTCTTTGATGTTATCCCGTGAGAATTCTTGTGCTAACGCGGTCGATGACTGGTAGCTTGGCAGTTTTAAGCGGATGTTGGATATGAGAAAATAGCTGGGAATAAGTTGTTTATTTCGGAGCTCTGGGGTGGGGCGTACTTCCCAAAGAAAGGTGGATACCTATTACATATAGCTGGTAAAAACGTAGACTGAAATGCCGGCAGGTACTTACCCTATAAGGGGTTTAAAAAATTTAAAACCTTTATAAAACTATATGGCTTATGAAATCTTTAGGGAATGATTTTGTATAGCATTTGGGATACTTCTCTAACAATGATAACCAGGTTTTGGTTTTATAAGGCTCAGCGCCTTTGTCATAAGTTAAGTACTGTTGTGAAAAACTAAGGGTTGAAAACACACTGCCAGAACCAAAGAACCCAAAATACACACCATAGGCACATTCTGAGACCATTTCTCCACAAGATCAGTACAAAGCATACCCAAATTCAAGTCAAATTCGACTCTGGCAGTACGTCAATACACACCGAATACGGATTTTCAACTGCGCTTTTTTTTACAACGGTAGTTACTGGAGTACACTTGCGTGGTGGCGTCATAACGCACATGTGAATGCCAAGTCGTTTTTGAGTTTAAGTCAATTGAAGCCATTACCTCGCCGTCGAAACATAATTCTGGAGTAATGAATGAAGGTGATGAAACGGCGGTGATTAAATTGCATCTACCCTCTAGAGAATGCCGCCGTCCACAAGGCACCAATGGAATCCTGGGCCAATACCACAAGAATCAAGATGAAAAGTACAAAATGGTTTACGACTGTCCCACCAAGGCACAACAAACAAAAGGCAAGCAAGATGCCACCATTCCCTCCGTTTAATGGCTAATAGTCTTGTTCCAGCGTTCGGACTTACTCTACAGTGACTGACTTTGCCAAGTTTCCTACAGGCGATTAATTGTTAGCTACTAGACAAGTAAGAGATTCGGCTTATCGTACTTGGGAAGTCAACATTGAGATTCTCAGCAATAGCCATCCAGTAGGCCATCAACTGGAGAGGGATAACGTTGAGAAGTCCCTGCAGACAATCAATGGTCTCAGGCATCTCAATCTTCTCGCAAGTCTCATTCCTAAACTCTTCATCATCCTCATTGCAGATAACAATTGGTCGACCATCTCGCGCAACAACTGTACCAAACCGGTCAGAGGCCGAAATCACGGATCAAAATTGCACCAAAGGCTTACCTTGCTGATATGCGTTCAGTGACTTTCTGAATATTCCGTCCCGGGTGAGGATCATGATGATTGGCAGATTTTCATCCACCAACGCCAATACACCATGCTTCAATTCACCAGACATGACGGCTTCACAGTGAAGGTAAGAGATTTCCTTGATCTTCAGCGCACCCTCGAGGGCGGTAGCAAACTGGTTCCCACGGCCAAGGAGGAGAAGGGACTTTTGATTGTGGAAGAACTTTGCACATAGTTCCTTGATCGCCTGGTCCTGTGTGAGGATCTGTCTAAATTGATCGGAAACTTTACCCAGGGCCTCCATAATGTCTTCCCGCCTCTGCTTCTTGGAAGCTCTGTCCTCACTCAAGGAGAGGGCAAACATGATCAACGCTACGTACTGGGAGGTGTATGCCTTGGTGGATGCAACACCGATTTCAGGACCGGCATTGATGTGAACACCACAGTGGGTGAGAAGGGAGATCGATGAGCCGACAACGTTGACAATACCAACCGTCAAAGCGCCACGCTCCAAGCAATAGCGCAATGCCATGAGAGAATCTGCGGTTTCTCCAGATTGAGAAACAAAGACACATGTATCTAAGCACAATCAGCATCCAATTTGTCATTTTGGGCGTGACTTTTACCATCTCGGAATACAGGTGCCTGTCTGTCCAGAAAGTCGGAAGCCAATTCAACCGCAATTGGGATTTCCGTCAACTCTTCAAAGCATCCACGCACAGCCATGCAAGAGTGGTAAGAAGTGCCGCATGCAATGAATATGATTCGTCGGCACCGACGGATGGTGCTGATATATTGCCGCAAGCCACCGAGTGTAACCCTCTTGTTCGCAACATCCAAACGACCACGCATGGTGTTAACAACTGACTCTGGCTGCTCGAAAATCTCCTTTTGCATGAAATGGTCGAACTTGCCCTTCATAATCTCTTGAAGTTCGAGCTCCAGAGTCTGGATAGCACGAATTGCAGAGCCGCCCTCCCGCTTTCCAGCACGGTGAATGTTGAGTTGTCCTTCGTGAATGTGAGCAATGTCATCATCCTCAAGATACAGAACCTTCTTCGTATGCTCAATAATCGCAGATGGATCAGAGCTCAGGAAGAACTCGGCGGGCACAGGCATGCCATCATCAGAGAGGAAGGCTCTTGATTGGGACCGGTGAAGGAGGCTTTTATCCGGGGGAGCCAAGCTGTTTTGAGGACCAGACTTCAGGTTCTTCAGAGCCACATTGTGCGAGGCCTGCTCAGCTGGTAGTGGGCCGGAGTCGGAGAATTCAACATCTACAAAATCAACCTTCATTTTGCGCTGAGTCTTTACACCTACCACCAGAGGTGACCCCTTGCGAGCAGCAATGACTTCATGAGGATAGTGAACAGACTTTAGCAACAATCCAAAAGCGCCCTCCAGCTCGGAAATGACCGTCTTGGCAAGTGTAGTAAAATCGATGCTGGGGTTCTGGTCATAAATGTATTTGGTAAGCTTTGCGATACACTCGGTGTCAGTTTCGCTCTCGAACACATCGCCCTTGCTCTCCAGTAGGGCTTTCAGTTCCTTGTAGTTGGTAATGATACCGTTGTGAACAACGGAAAATCGTGACGTGGGATCACTCCTATTATCAAGTAGATAAGAAAATGAATACTCTCAATTTAGATCGGGAATATATACCGGTGGGGATGGCAGTTAACGCGAGATGGCTGCCCGTGCGTGGCCCACCGGGTATGAGCAATCCCGGCATGGGAAACGAAGGTAGTGTCAAGATCGGGCTTAGACTCTTCGATCAATTGCTTCAACTTTGCAACCTTGCCGACTTCCTTGAAAGCAAAAACTTCGCCTTCCTTGTCCCCATCAACTGCAACACCTGCGGAGTCATACCCACGATATTCAAGGCGGTGAAGGCCTGACAAGACACACAACGAATTAGCAAATAGCAGCATGCATGCGAGGCCACTTCTGGAGGATTATGCAAGTCCGTAGTCAGACTAACCAGCGACCAATGTGTCCAAGATGTATTTGCGGTCTTTCTCGACTAGGTAGTTGATATAGCCAAAGATTCCACTGCCCCGAAGTCAGCCTCAAATGAAGATAACGTGTTGTGGCGCACACGTACCACATGGCTAATGGTAGAGGTTAATATTGATTGTAAAATTTGGATTGTTCCACTAGAGTAGGGTTTCGTCGGAGGCGGGGCACGACAGAAACGACTAAGCTATTGGTGATGATACAGAAGCTATAAGTAGACTCGTAACACAGGAGAAAGTCTGATCAGAGGGTAGATGAATTGCCGGTGGATGGAGGGTATGAACGAAAGAGTTGAAGATGTTGTGGAGCGAGAAGAAGAAAGACGGGAGAGGAGAGATGGGAGCAGGTTCTTAAATCCCAAAGCATTGGCGGAGAGCTCAAGAACTGACAGGGATCGTAAGCTTGCATAACGAGACAGGGATCGTAAGCTTGCACAACGAGACAGGGGCAGCAGCACGCTTGTTCGATAGTGTGCCAGTCTGCAAATAAAGAGTTCAGGTCGCGGCCTGCAAAGAGCAGGTCCAATCAAGAGAGATGCTCAAGTGATATAAATCTTGGTCAACTTGTATGTATGAGAGGCCCGGAAGAACAATTGCAGCCGAGAGGAGACGACAGAGATCTGTTCCGCGGTCTGCCCAGGTGGCAATGTAGCAGAATCCGCAACAGAATAAGTCCAAGCCAGAACGGCTGAGTACCTCTTCAGAAGCGGTGGCGTGTGTGACTTTCCCGACAGTAAGCAAAGCCTCCGGAACGATACATGTAGCTACGGCCTTTTTCCTGCAACCACCGCCGCATCTATTAAAAGTGACACTCTATTTGTCAAGACACAAACGCTAATGGTGGCTGGCTGGTAGCTTCAACATGCTCACCGAATGACTTCCAGCATTACCATATCCAGAAACGGGGAAAACCTGGTCCGTGCGATGCGCTACTGCTATAAGGGAATTCCCAGAGCCGTACCAATTTAGACTTCTAAGTTGCTCGTAAGTAAGTGCAGAAGCTATTATTCGTCCCGTATGCATGCTGCGTATGGAAGATTTCCGTAATAATGGGTATTTTAATCAAAATGCAGGAGTACTGTTAAACAAACTCCTGGAATTTGAGTTATTGCGATAATCATTTATATAACAGCATGCACGCGAGACGAATAACAGGGGCTTTGCTATAGTAGTTTGCATATTGAAGTTGCTGCTATTCTAGGAATTCCGCAAGACCTTTGAATGGTAAAGGTCGCTTCACAGAAATGCGTTCTATGAGCTCCCAGCTTCGAATGCTCGACTGTGAAGATAGTCCCTAGTAAATGTCGAAAAGGCACTTGGTACCTACTGGGTATGCAACAGGCATTCATGAACTTGAATCTTATCAAGTACTAGAATTCTGTCATTCACGGTTCCCGGCTCCCAGCCGTCCCTAGCTTGCTCTGATTCGATTGTGAATTATTCTTGTTGATTTCTTTCTTATCCACATCGACCATTAGCACCCATTTGAGCACTTAAACACTTCACAACTAGGGTATTCGTTCCCTCAGAGCCCAATCTTGAGTATTAAGTAGCTATCAAAAGCAAAGCATAGATTTGATAATTTCATAACATGGTCGCTTTGGTGTTGAGATACCAGTGCTCGTGCTTGAATACTAGCTTTGATTTGCCCAGCCTTGTAGCATTATTTTGCTTGTTGCAGTGGACACTACACAGATAGAGCCACATATATTCGGCTCCATAGATAGCTTTGTTTGTTTGTTTGTAATCATTTTGCATTCACCCCGAAGGGGTGCCCAGCTAAGTTACCATAAGCCGGCCGACCACTGGTGGTCATGGCATTTAATTAACATTTTATACCCCTGTCCATCGGAAACTTCCTGTCCATCCATCGGCTAAACTACGGCCAAACTAGCTCACGCAGCACCTACTTCTGACTCAGGCAAAGTCGTTTCCTCCCACTTCCCGCTACCCGGTGGAGGGCACAAGGCCATTGAAACTCCACCTAGCCCACCCCCATTACTTAATCTCTTCGTATGCTCGACCTATGGTGAGTTTGACACAAGGAGCTCGGTTTCGTGCGACATCGACCTGCACTTTACAGGGAGTCCGCTTTCGATCGGCTGCATCGGTGCAGTGCGA
>Ga0307512_10002742_pt1 | contig 21543 bp, 20 predicted proteins | sample 14_EM_MG_FD_200267 | JGI IMG/M metagenome (GOLD analysis project Ga0307512, IMG submission 200267) | Populus trichocarpa ectomycorrhiza microbial communities from riparian zone in the Pacific Northwest, United States - 14_EM | ecosystem: Host-associated > Plants > Roots > Unclassified | place...
ATAAAAATAATATAAATTTGGTATATACTTGAATGTAGGTTCATCGATGTATAGATAAATATGGCTGAGCATCGTCAGCCCGTATCTCCAGCCCCGTACCATCAGCCTGTATGTCAGCATGTACCTCTAGCCCCATATCCATAAGCCCGTCTGTCAGCCCGTATCCATTAGCCTTACAAGTTCTAAATATGTGAAGTTCTTGGGTTTCATCTAAATATAACTGTAACCGCCCAATGACGCCCGGGGACGGTGGATGTCTCCCGGGGACGGTGATTCTATCGTCCCCGGCCGTTGTCGGTCGTCACGCCGTCATTTATAAGCTCGGACGGGACGGACGGATTTGCGCCGTCCCGTCCGTCCTGGCAAGAACTCGGACGGCTCTACCGTCCCCGGCCGTCGGACGGGACGGTTGACCACACTGAAGGTCATTGTTACCGATGCATATGAGGGGACTGATTGCTGGTGATCTTTCCAATTGATCCTTTGAAATTCTAGATGATCTACTGTACCAGTCTTCGTGGTTAGGACGTCAGCAGTCAGGAAAGGGAGTACTAAAATGTTTTTATTGCGTTTTTGGTCGATTCTTGGCCATGCGGAGATCGGAAAAAACTGTCATCACAAAATAGTGTACTAATCACAAGACCAGTGTAGTATTAGCAAATAATGGGGCCTTACATATTAGGTTAGGGTTACATTTACATGATTAAGTTGAGAGAGGTAGCCCTCGTCGCTATTATGCGATAGCTACTACTACTATAAATTAGCAAGGAGTAAAGGAATGAGACAGTGGGTGCTTGTCCTTTGGAGAAGCGATAACGCCCTGGGCTATGTCTCTATCGTGGTTAGTAAGGTGGGCGCAAATATCTGCTGTTCTGTGAGAAGTCTCTATATAAAACAAACCCAAACATTTAAAAAAACAGAGATAAACTCTACTAAGATATGAAAACTTCAAGAAAATGCGTACTATTGTTGATCAGCCGAGGTTCAGCACGGGTAGAAGAGGGACCAACATGCACTCAGGTAAACTGGAAAAGCAATATGAATTGTAAGAAGTGCAGAAACTGTGTGTGATTGTCGATCACCTGAATTCCGGTCCGGACTAGGCAGAAATGGGACCCCTATGCACTCAGGTAAACTGGAAGAAACAAATGGCCTGTAAAAAGTACGGAAAGTGTGTGGGTTGTCAATTATTTTAGTTGCAGTCCGGAGGACCATTATGCACTCAGGTACACAACAAGAGAAATATTGACTGGTACAAACCTATATTTCTCGGTTTCGGGTTCCAAATGTTCCAACGCCAGGACCGATAAGGGCAATGGAGGCAAAGTTAGCTAGGAGACCTTTTCGAGGTAATTGTATATACTAAGTTGCTGCCTGCATTCAACAGTAGTGTGGTGAAGTATTGGTTGGATGTATGCATAATGCATTTTGGGGGCACACGTTGGTGGTAATTGGCTGGCTGCAGCTCATGCACTGAGAAACCTGAGGGAACAGCTGCAGCCTGAAGGAGAAGAAGAGTAGACGAAGAAGATCTCCCCACCTAGGCGGGACACTGTTCTTCAACATGTCAATTTCATTGGCTCCAAACTGAACCTGAGGTTGACCTCAAGGCGATTTTATGGTCCGAAATTCCTTATCTGGAGAACCGACCCGGAAGATGAAGTCGCTGATGGATTTGGTGTTTCATCGACATCTAGAGTTTGTAATGTTACGTTACATATGCAACTCGACCTGAGTGCATGACGGTATGTGTTGGCATGCAGCTTACTCTGATCAACGAACACCTTGAGAAGGTAACAGGCATCGACTGTTTATGTGTTTATCCCAATTTTTGCCCCTAGAAGCGGCGATAAGCCAAATTTTTCAGACAGGTAATGCCGTTGACTCCACCTCCGACAACATGTCCTGAGGTGCGCGGCGGTTACCCTACCCTGTAGGGTTACAATGAGTATCGCAAGGCGTTGATAAAAATTCAGTGAAAAATGGAAAACCAGTTCGTTAGCAGATGAAACAAAATAGTAATCTGATCACGTAGTGTGTAGTTTTCGCGTAGCATAATCGTACCAGGCTGCAGTTTCAGTGACCGCTTGTCGAACGCCAGTTACCTCCAGCGCCATGGTTTTAGTGGGATGAAGAATACACCTCTTCCGGCTTGTTGGGGCATAACTAGACATCAACTTTTTTCATGACGTATACTTTCGTCGAACTGATATATACTTGCGCTTGGAAAGTCGAATCCGGTCACGTGAGGAGCTGTCCTGTTTTGGAAGCACGAGTACGATGTCAACACGAGAAAATTAGCTGTAGAGACCATACGATGCTGATTCTGGGAGGAAGTCTGACGCTGACTGATTCGCAAGCGCAAATTCCAGCACTAAGGAGTTGTGTAAACCCAGATCTCCGCGACAGGGATGTGAAACAGACACGATTACCGGTAATTGACCCGCATATGCACAAGAACCAAATTCTGGGCCCAACGAATCAAATCCCGAGCTCTATCATATAAGTGAGGAGAAAATGTCAACAGGCTTACACGTCAAAAAACCACATCCTGGTTCTAGCTAATCAACACCCATAATTCTGCGTAAGTATCTTTTGCTTCTGATGCGGAGTTCCGTCTGACTGTAACCTGCATGTGCGGGAGAGCTGGATTCTAGCTTTGCCAAATCAATGTCCACAAACCTTAGACAGGGATGAGAGAATAACGACCTTCAGCCAACATACCCTAGTCCAGTATCCTATTTATGTCATGGAGTGGTCGGCTCCATTTTCCAGCCTTGCTAAACACCATTTAACTCCCAGCCCACTCATAGGTCAAGTCACACGGTCAGCCTGGTTATATTTTTTCAGCTTTTCGGAGCACCATTTAACTTCCAGCCCACTCCCACGTCAACTCGCACGTTCAGCCTAGTTGTTTATTACTTACTCCAAACCCCAGCCTTGGTGGTCGCCATTCAACACTCCAGCCTTGTGGTCACCATTTAACGCTCCGCCCACCATCTAACGTTACTAGTATGTTTCGCTGTGAACTCTTTGACCTAGAGTTCTTTCATTGCCAGCTCCAAAGTTATCTCGATCGATATGGCTTAAGACGCCTCGAAGACTTGATCTCATGACCATACTTATACTGCTAAGAACCACCTTGATTTATACCGGATTTTGTTGGAGATTAGATCACTATGGTTTAGACTATGATTCCCTATTATCAAAGTTCTCTACGGCGTGCTTGGAAACGATTACGTTCTTGAACTCTACCACAGCGAAATGGCAAACGAGACTGACGACGACAGATAGTGCAACGCTACAATGACAAAAATGCAAACTACGCTAGATCCTCCGATACTACAACGATAAGAAGTCAAAAGAGACAGATAAACAAAACTCCAGAACCGCGACAATTCCTATCTCCTCTCGTCTTTCCGGCTGCGCTTTTTCTCAATATTCCAACCATGCACCAGGCGGAGGTGCTGTGTGAGATTGTCTTTTCGGGAGAACCCTTTGCGCTGCCGGCCACACGTTTCTACTTCACAGAAAAACAAAACCGGTCTGGTATCCAACTGATCAGGGTGTTTCGTCAACACATGCCTTTCTAACACCGTGACGAAGTCGTTGCAGTAGTGGCATTGCCGTTTGTTCGACCGTTCAGGTGCCGATCTATCTCTTCAACATACCTCAGTCAGCGGTGAGCTAAAGGATCTGACAGAAGTTATTACTTGGTCTGGCCTGGGAACATATGACTAGGGTTATTGGCGCTAACATGTTGTAGGTCAGATTCAGCATCCCCGTGATTGAAGCTGCTATGCCTAAACAGAGCGTGTTCCATGGAGGGTAGAAGTATACCACCACCGTACAATCCAACTTGGGATGAAGGCCGATGAGGGATCAACATGGGGTACTGAGGTACGAATTCGGTTAAGGAATCGTGATTGTTCAGATACGGTCTAATATGACATGGTTAAATTTGCAGTTCAGCATTCGCCGTCCGATACATGGAGCTTACATGACTTCTGAAATTTCTACCGAACCCGATACCGCCTCCGAATATGAGTCGCCCCGGACCTTGAAACTTGAGGTTCCCTCGGAACCTGACGTTCTCTCCGACCATAATGAATCTGAGGTTCCCGCCGTGCCTGACATTCTCTCCCAACCCCACGTTCCCTCCGAGTCCGATATTCCCTCCGAACCGTGCCAACAACCCTCCTGCTGCGCATACCTGGCAAGTTCGCAATACATAGGAACAGACCCACTCACGACTTCTCTATGCTGTATAAACCCATATGATCCGTGAGTCTGTATCGTCAGCAACTCGGCCTACGCAATTTAGAGCAAACAGTTTCTGGCAACTTACTTCCGGATTGGTCAACAATGTCGGTGTATTTTGATGAAAACTGACAGGAGAAGGCTACGTTGCAGTGGAATCAGACAAATCCCAAGCGAGATCCTACAAACTACTAACCACAGCATATTGAGTATACGGCGAAGAACCTCTTTGGCCGTACGAGTAATGATAATCCGATCCCGGGGGTGCGTCCGAATACATCTGCTCAAGTCTGTGGTTATCGTCACGGTAGATCTGTTGCTGGTCAATAGACATGTCGGTAGTCAGGTGATTGAGATGATGCATTGTCTGCAACAATATTACAATTGGGACTTGGACGTTTTTATTTCCTCGGGCTGTTGATGATTCGGCTTGGCACTCTGCAATTTATCGACCTCTTCAGATCTAGATAATGTCTCCGGCTTGCCTGTCCAATTTTATTGGATACCGTACCTAATAGTTGTCCAGTCAACGCTTGTTGTTTCCGTCAGGTCCATCAGCCTGAGTGCTGCACACATGCATGCGCCGTAACCTGATGGCTGCAGAGTTGGACAAAGTCTCGCAGGGAAAATGTTTTGATTCAACTAGTGCATGTTCAAAAGAAAAACTGGAGCCTCATTTGGGCGATACTGTATGTTGGCTCTACATATTATTTGTGAACTGCAGGGGAGAGGAAAAATCGGATGTGCTCTGGTGTTACGCAAAAAGCAGGCTCGCACTGAGTGTGAAGACTCGAGAGAATCATCTGCGAGCCACTTATAGATCCTTGTGTTTATGGGATATCTGATCGTGCTGCACTGCAGCCTTTAGCTTGGTTCTTTAGTATTTACAGCATTCTTCTATGAACATTTTCAGCGGCTGTACTTGCTCTCGAATATTGTTGTAGTCAACTGGTAGCATGGAATGGTGATACTTGTGGTGTCATGGGATCTTAGGTACTTTATAGCGAACGGAACTATTCGTCTTGAACCGGCAAATGTACATGACCACTAATAGAGATTATGAACCGAGATGTGCTAGTTGCGTCTGGTTGATGTATGACTGTCAACATGATCATCCTATTTCGAGGGGCTCCCGGTTTTGTTTCTTGGTGCTGAGGAACAAACTGGAGCGTAGGTATTGGCTATGGTACATTTCAGGTGCCGAAGGTAGCCAATCGTATTGAAGGCGTCGAGATCCTGGACCGGCAATCTTACTTGCATTCTCTCGTGCACCTGAGTGCGATCGTACAAACATAGTACCGTCACTATTATTTCCCTCCAGTTTTGTTCTACTATACGAGAATCACATGTTTGTTACCGTTTTGATGCATCTGCTATACGGCAAAGCGGGTTGTGAAGTGCTGTATCGGTGTACGTGGTAGAACGGTTAGAATATTCGGTACAGGCCTATCGAATGTCAACAGCGGCAGTACTGCAGTTATGTATATGTGAGAAAACTGTAGCCCTGCGGAAGTACACATCTGAGCCCCTGATCCGTAATGCAACACGATCAACGGTTGAATGGTGATTACAACATGTTCTAGTGTTACCTTCACAGTTGACTAAATCGACCCCATAAAACCACAATCTGTAAAAAAAAGAGATGGTGTTCAACGGTCCATCGTTTGAAAGTCTACTACTAGCAAGTAATTGATGTTTTATTTTGGTTCGGCATTGTAACAAGTGGTTGTTGGCGCTAACATACAAGCTTGAATGTTTTCCAGTATCAAAGTTACGGTGGCCTAGCGATGATTGATGGCCTGAGTGGTTGCTAACTCAACTTACGATGCCTTAAGCAATGGTGAACTGTGACAACCCGGGTACTTCACTCGCGTTGCAACGCCATGCATAATCTGGCTGCAGGTAGCGCCTACATAACTATTCCAAATACCTGTAGTTACCAGTACATACCAATTCCCGGGCGATGTTTAGTAAGAACGTGTGCATAGATTCCGAGTCGGAAGATATCAGGACGTGGCACAAAAAGGAGATGAGAAAAAACTTGTCGGATTCCTGCGAGGGTAAGCTCACTGTACTGATCTGCAAAATTTAATTCCCCAAATATGCTGGAGGACAGGTATGCTTTTCATCTATAAGTTTTTACTGCTTTAATGCACATAGTGCAAGATTAGGCCTATTAGGTAGATTTCAAGATTAGCATGACAACTTCATAACCAGCACGGTTTGTTTGTTTGTAATCATACTGGTACCGGAGACGGCTTTGCCGCCTTTGTGGAGATTGAGGTAATTGGAATACATTGTGTTTAGCCAGCTCCCAACCAGAGCTTGTGATTAACTTGAAAGGCAGCAGAAAAGGTAAGGAGCAGGGAAGAGGATATATAAGAGGTGAAGAGTAGTAGATGTCAGGCAAGCAGCAACTTTAGTATTTATCTACCCACCACCACCACACTTCTGTACATACTGTTTCCAGTTTGTATGGTATTGACTCTGTGTCTAGTATATGACTTTTAGCACTACAGAGAAGAGTTCAGTTGGAGTCATAGCTGCAATAGTAGCCACTCCTCACTAAACATCAATATAGTTTATAGTTTGTTTACACTGCGCTGAGTAGTTTGTATGAAATCTTTCTATTAAGCTATTTCTTATACAGCAAAACTTAGAATATAATATATAAAAATTACTTACTAGAGAAGTAGTGGAATATTACCTGATAACTTCTTGTCTATGATCTTATATATTGGGTAAGGTTATTGTCTATGTATTACTAAAAATAGCAAACAGGAATGTAGTAAGCAGGTGTGGTAAGAAAATACTGATATTGTAAAGCCAAGTATATGTAGTAGTACAAAGTAATGATAGTCCATTCTCTCTCTAAGTGAGTGATCACTATCTACTGACTGATCAGGTCAATAGTATGGATCTGGATTATACCCTGTCTGATCCATGTGTCCTGCCGAGCCCCATCCTATGTCATCCATTCCCTGCCCTCCTTATTACATCAATTCAACAAAGTTTGAGATTCTTGCAGAAAATAGAATAAACCCACTTGTCATTGACTGTATGGCAAAGTGTAACCAATAGCCATCAACTCTGCAGCCTTAGCTCTTCCTCTTCCATTTAACCTTCAGTTCTCTCAATTGATATTGTTCATTGGTGTCATCAAGCAGTTGCATTGGTGCAGAGACATTGAGGGCTGGGTTCGAAGTCATTTTGTGATATCCTGTCAATTTGATTTGATATTTGGAGCTGTTATTGATGTCTGGCACCCACATAGGCGAGATACTCGCTTCAACAACATATGCACACTGAGTTGTACAATCTTTAAGTCATCTGGTTTGAATAGAAGGAAGGGGTGGTTCTGTCACGCTCGATGTGTCATGTATTTAATGAGAATGCTGACGCTGACAATTTTTTTGATTGGAATAGCTGCCAGAATATCTAATTTGACTAGATTTGACCCAGACAACATATTCATGTTGTAATGTCCCGCCGATGGGTGCTAAACCTTTTGTCTTGGAGGATCCTGCACAAGGTAACAGCAGGTCTTCGGTACTCGACTGTAATCATTCATGGCCTTCAGCTTCTGATTGATTCTGCTGTGTTCCTGTCTGGTGGTGTGCGCAGAACATCCTGGGCATCGAGTACTGGGGTATGCAATAGTTCAGTGTATTCTGGGCATTAGTGGTGTAGCCATTTGATACCAGTGTTCCTAAGCAGCCACGCCAGACTACCTATGAATTGGCCGGGCTGGGCCGCCCTTTGCGGCAGCTGTTAAATGAGGGCCAGTGTTGCAGGAAAATCCATTTCTCACCACCACCACTGCCACTCAGCTTGGCAGAGGACTAAGCGACGACGAGCATGCAGAAATACAGACATGACGGAGACAGACTAGGCGCCAGGGGGTATGAGGATATACAGGGGTAACAGAGATGGACGGAGGGAAAGGGAGTGTATGTTGGGAAGACCCCAGGGTAGATAGCATCTCATTCAAGCTTGCATCACATCATATCTTGTATCATCTCATATCTTCTTATCATACATCAAATTGTATACTCCACGTTTCGCATCTTTTGATGTTACACGCTCTTTCCAAGACTCTGTGTGGATCCACGTAATTGGGTAGATCCTCACTGCCGGGTAGTATCATATCTTCTCACACTCTTTCTACGCTCCTGAAGACAGAACCGCTGTTTCCGCCTGACTTCCATCTGGATGCCACGAGAGGTGGGGCGGAGTGCTGATGATGGGCTCTCTGCCCTCTAGCTCTGCCGTTTAACAACAAATGGAAGCCAAACACGGATGCTGGTTTGGAACGCTGAGTACGGAATGGTCAGAAAGACACCCACATGCATACATTGGTAAATATGGAGAGAAGAAACCAATGAATAATACCTACACTGCGAGTGGAGCGAACGCCGAAGGAAGTATAAATATTCCTAGGGACAATATTGGATTACAATGCCGGATGCAGTAAGACGGGTACGTCAACGACACTAATGAAAAAGGCACCAACCTAATACAGCAACGAAAACTTAGACGATAGCACCAACCTAACAATGGATGAAAGGCAACGAGCTTATTCCGGGACGAACACTGAAGACATTGTGCCGACCTAACACCAGACGAAAGGCATGGTCAGTATACTGGAACAAACAACTACGACATGGTGCCGAACAAACACCCAACGAAAAGCACAGATCTCATACTGGGACAAACACCAAGCAAGAGGCACTGACCTAATACTGTGACAACATGTACTGACCTAACACCGGGACAACAGGCACCAACCTTGCAGATTGGACAACAGGCACCAACCTTGCAGACGGGACGACAGGCACTGACCTTACACTGGGACGAATTGCACCGACTTCATACCAGGATGACACTGACCAAATAGCGCCAAATTAACACCAGACGAAAGGCTCTGACCTTATACTGGGACAAACAACAAGGAAATGGCGCAGAACTAACACCGGACGAAAAGCACCGACCTCATGCTGAGACGAGCACCAAGGACAAGGTACCGACCTAATACCGGAACAACAGGTACCGATTTAACACCGGGACGACTGTCACTGACCTAACACTGGAACGCCAGGCACAAACCTAACATTAGGATGCAAGGCACTGACATCAAACCGGGATGAAAGGCACCGACCTCATACCGGGACGACACCAAGGAATTGGTGCCATACTAACACCTAACGAAAGGCACTGACCTTATACTGGGACCAACAGCAAGGAAATGGCACCCAACTATCACGGGACGAATGACACCAACCTAACCCTGGGACGACAGGCACTCAGCTTATACCGGAATGAGAAAACTAAAGCGAAAACAGACGTCTCCGTTGTACCCAAGAAGTCACTGATCCAAAGGAATACTAAGACAAGGAGTCAAAGATGCTGGCAAGATTGTGACGAGCGCTCATGAGGATACTACTAGTCATGGGAGGAAGTCGCAGGGAATAGAAAACGATAGATGAATTGGTAGGAAGCTAAGAGAGAAAACAGTCAGAGGTGGTGAGGCTGGACTAAGCGAAGAACGAAACAAAGTGCTCACCTCAAAAAAGAACGCCAATCGACCCAACTCCCCTTCCAACAACTCACACACTAGCAATTGACCTTAGATCACCAATTACTGCCAATTCACCACCTATTCCACCATCCCATCTCCAAACCGCTACAAACAGTACCAGGATGTTAACAGAATACGATCGATCTACTTCCACCTGTGGTTCCAGTGGACGTACGTCGTTATCCAGTGCTGAATCCTGAAGCCATGCCGGATCCCCCGCCATGCCGATAGCCTAGTCTATGTGTATATGAGATAGTACGTAGAGCAACTATGCAAGGACCAGCAGGAATGCGGCAACATCGGCCTGAAAGCTGTAATCCTCACATACGATAATATCAGCTGTATTGTGATTGACAAGGGAGCCTCGGCTGAGTACTCGCAGGTGGAAATGCTGCTCAGAGCTCTCTGCAGAAAATTGAGGCCAAAAGCAGTATTGAAGCTCAAACTAGATCCCAGTGACCCTTCGATGTTCATATATGACAAACTCCGACAGCACGTCCTCGACAAATGTGTGACCACCAATGCCCTTGGAATCCTGGTTCTAGAAGGAGCCCTTACGGCACCGGGAGTCTCTCCTCATTCAGTCCTGTTGTACGGTGGCGTGCGCTCGAGTAGTCGAGTGTGTGCGGGCGTATGCGAAGGTGTGTCTATTGTATCGTGTAACGAGACATGTCGCATCGACATAAGGTCGATCGATGACTAATGGTGCTAACTACAAAAGAGGCAAGTTACATCATAGTCCTTGGCATAGTGATATCCGTACTTCCAATCAGCTCAACAAGTCCCAGTTGGAGTCCCGCTTCCACAGATAGCAGTAGTGGTGAACCTCCTGGGAATTCCTGAGGAAGAAAACCTGGCATCAGCGCAAGCCACGGAGGAAATGGAGGTGAGATATGTGAAAATGAACCGGAGAGGACGGGTTTGTCAATGCAAGAGTACGTCCAGGAAGTAGCTCGGCAAGGAGAGCAGGAATGGGGAGAAGCTACGACGGCTGCACCACAGCCGCCTCAGCCACAGTGTGTCACAAGATCTGAGCTTTTTCAGAAAGCCAGCAGGCTACGAAACTTATATGGCTAGGTAAAGTCAGGGCGACTGGGAAGCATAGGGTGCATCACTATGAAGGAAAAAGGTTGGAGTTTTCTGGGTGAAACTAGTGGAAAGAGAAGAGACCGAATAGTGAAGAAGGGAAAGAGAAGAAGTCGATTGATATGAAAAGAGTATTTGCATGGAAAGTGGAAGGCATATACCACGGGAAAGAGGAGGGATCATTCAAGGAAGATGGAACACATGATGATAAGTGGGCAGAGGAGGAAGGACTGATAGTCGGAGAGTTGGGTAAGAGGATGGTAGCACAGGGTGGCGGGAGAGGATGCTCTGATGAAGGAAAGGAGAGTAACCAAGAGAGAATTGATGACATTTGCATGGGTTTCTAGTAATATATTCGCTCTGGAACTGAGCTTGGCACATCCGGTACTGGCAGACCACTGGGCCAACCAATGTTGGGAAAGACGGGGGGGAAGAGAGAGTGGAAGGATGCAGATCCATTGTATGTACCATAATGAAAAGAGTTGAAGATACTGAAGCCACACAATTGAGTGGAGTTGCCAGATGGAGGGCGAACATCGAATCCATGCGAATCCACACGATTGTGTCGATTTGCAAGATAGAGGGGGAAGAAATATTCCTATTGGCTGAGTTGCACCCACATGACACCAAAAATTCCTACCGTTCTCCCCTAACCCTCTAGTAACGTTGGGACAAGAGACATGACGACAATGGCAGGAATGAGCTGAAATTTCACCACCGAGAACAGGAATGACGAGCAAGATATGGCCAACCGCCAAGTACAAGCAGGGACACAGGCGGAGAAGAGGGAAGATATTGTAAAGAGATACGAGAAGAACATACTAGGGAAATCAGGAGCCACATAGAGACTAGAAAAAGAAGGATCTGGCAATACGTACCCCTCCAGGTATAAAAAGAGCTCCCCCCGACCCTAGGTTCCTAAGGAATGACACCCACTGTACTGTACCATTCATCTCCCTCTGCACACTGATAACTGCGCCCAATATCTCCATCTCAACCACAACCGACGACTGACATGCCATTAACAGCAATCACACACATTGCAGCAGTACACAACGATGCTATGGGTTTCGAAGCATCCTTAACCACTACCACCAAAGCAGCCACCACTGCAGCTGCGACCACCGTAGCCGCCACCACCGTAGCCGCCACCACCGTAGCCACCATGACCGCGGCAACTACCACCGCAGCTACCACCACCGCAATGAACCTCGATTTCACCACAGAGGCAGCCACCTCCACCGCAGCCATTACCACAGCAGCCGCCACTACTCCAGCCACAAATACCGCAGCAGCCACCACTGCAAAGTATTCTTGGTGGCTAACTACTTAACTAGTCACACCACAACCAGACCCCACTCCATAACTATCCCGTACTTAAGTAAGTAAGTAGGAAGATAAGACAACAGAACCCACTTCGCAAGCACCATATGCGGGCTTCCACACCTTTCCTAACTCGGTAAAGATATGAGTCGCATAACGGCCCTAAACCAGTTGTTTCCGCCTACATCCGTAGAATACTCAGCACATGACTAATGAAGGAAGTGCACCTCAAAACCCCCTCTCTTAATCGTGCCGAAAATCTTTGTGGGTAAGCTTTGTGATGCGAAACTTTCTTTGTCATGCAACCCATCGATAGGAAATTGGGGGAAAAAATACCAGTTACCACCGCCTGGATGTGTGCAAATGCTATTGGAGTACATACATTATCTTGTATTCTAGTGGAGTTATATAGTCTTGACCCGTGCCCTTCCGAGCTAGCATTGCACGACATTGTGAAGAAGCATAACTTGTTCGCACAGAATGGAATTAAAGCTGCATACGTTATGCACTTACAAGTACACCGTTATACGTTAGCATGTGAACCACTTTCGGCATCCACCCGTCGGATTTTCAAGTCGTATCAACTTTTAGATGGCTCTAAGAAGATTAGGCCTTAACTACTAAATAGTCATCCTACTTGGAAATGTGGCCACCAAACTTTTGATGCTTTGCCAAGCGCATTTATAATAGAAGTCCGGAGACTTAAATACCCGACGAGTATTCTTTAAAATCATGGCTATGACCATCATGCGGCTGTCATGATAAAAGCTAACTTGTGCGTTATTTTTTCATCACTTGATTCTACGACTAGTGTCGTGGTCGCGGCCATTCATATGAACTCACCGAAACTCCTGCAATACCATCGATGGAGATTCTCAATCATTATCAGGGCAAGGCTCTTTGCCTGTATTGGGGGACGGCTGTGAGGTGGACTGTGTGTGTAATCTTATTGTGGGAGTTACGATACCGTAAGCATCAGGTTAACGTTTCCATTGGTATGCAATACCTAGAGGTAATTATCGAAGTTGCGTGAATACCTCCGGAACGCAGTAATGAAAAAGCGACAGTGTCATCCACCGCGATTCTGCACTATTCACGAACCCGCACAAGCTATACATTGCAATATACACACGACCTGTCTACATTGCAAATTCGGGTGATATTTTATGAGCTCTTGGAAGCGACAGCACAAAGCAGGTCAATTGTTCCGACCCGAAACCAACAGTTCCTTTAGTTTCAAAACATGATTAAGAGTACACTAACAGAGTGCCGGGAGTCTCTGACCAGTACATGAGGCTGAGGCCAATTTCAACATCGGATTTATCGTTTCATTGGAGTGTGAGTGTAAGGAAGGATATAAGCGCTGCAACGTGAAATCTCCACATCAATGACCTATAACCAACTGCAATTTAACAAACTTAGTAGAGAGTATGACCACGATATCTGCTAAGATTTCAACTTCTGAAGGTATGAATCTATGTTGTCATGGCTGTTGATATTTTACGGAGTTTCAGCAATAGAAAGGAACAGGGTTAGAGGCAGAAAACTCTGGGTTTACTAAGAGATCAACAACACATTAAATCAACAACAACGATAGCAATAGAAAACCGGACAGCGGCAATCGATTTCTAATGTTGAATTGACCCCAGATCAAGCTGCTCAGCACCTTCTGGACTGCTGGAGGACGATGCAGATGTGAATCAATGCGGATAAGTGGATTCGCGTAGAGCCTTGGGAAAAAACACGACTGACGCAACGTGTTGGGCAAAGAATAAGCGACGACGCGCACTACCCTAAATGGCAGGCTTGCCTCTGTGACATCATGAGCTAATCCAGAGTGAGCGAGAGTAGCAACCTGGAGATGGAACAAGCGGGAGAGACCAAGAGTGACACACCAATGGATGAGGCGATTGAGATTACGACAGCCCCGACACCCACCTCCACGGAGACTGTGGGCACAAATTGTTTCCAGGCAATGGAGATACACAAGAATGGAAAGTGGACAAGGAGGAGCGAGGCCCCATCGACAACCTTGGCCACCAGCGATTGGAAGAGCCGCATGGAGAGAAACAGGCGACAGCAGGCGCAGTAGCTAACACAGCTGCAGTGAACTGTTGGACACCTAACACACTTGTTGCAAGCGGAGGCCGTCAGCAATGACACACAGTGGTTGGGAATGAAAATCTGGATTCAATAGAGAGAGCAGAAGTGGGATGCCCACCATGAGGACAACAAGCTGTGGGGGGCAAGCATCACAAATATGATCGTTAAGGTCATGAATGGAGTTGCACCAGGCCAGGAATTGAGAGAGAAACAAAGAGACAAGACTGTGGGGATGGACGGCTGGGGGCTAGACGCATTGCAACAGGCAGATACAACGCACCAAGGAGGACCAGAGAAGCACCAACAGCTGCAGCAGCAACTGATGCCCAGACTGCCGCTGAAATTTCAGCTGAAACTGCTGCACAAACCCAAGCCAAAGTCAGCACCCACACCTGAGAGATTGTAGCAGACAGTCCCACCCCGAACCCAGAGTCAGAAGGCACCCAATGGCCCAGAAGGATCGAGCACGGCAGAGAGACACCTCATACTAAAGTGTGACAAAAGTGCACCGCTCCTGGATAATGTTTGCAACGGATCTGGGTTACCCGGCAGCGGTCCGGGTTCGGACCTCACACCCAGGTTGGTTCGGTTCCAGACCCATCCAACTACCCAACCCACCGACTCTTGGTGCCCAAATCCCAGACTCGTACCTGGCAAACTGCGGGTTTCGCCGGATGTGCCTAGCCCAGTCGGTTCCAATCACTGGTTCTACCTTTCAGGTTTTACATCTATGGTCGCATGCTGATATGACATTGTTCATCGTATAATAATGATATCAGTACGTCACAGTCCATTCTCAATGTATTGGCTGACCCAATGATCAAAACAAATAGACACACGCGCCCAATCACATCCTGAAAATGAGCATCCACAGAGCGTCAACCATTTTGAGTCTTGCATCTTGAGTAATATGGGTGGCACTTAATCTCAAGCATCCATGAACAAAGAAATGGCACACGCACCTTCCACAACACATCTCACCGCCTGGTTTTACCATGACCCCCTTCTTTTTCAGTGGGTTGCAGTTTCACTTTGGCTTCATATATCTGTGTGTGTGTGTGTCCGCATGTTCACCCTTTGTGTTCAACTGTACCCCAGACTATGACAGCCACCCAATACCACTCAGTATGGACCTCAAATGGTAGTCCCTCTTCCAGGGCAACTCGCCTCCTTGGATGTTTAAAGCAAGTTAGCGACATGGTGTTCACGAGACGACACATCCGACACCATTGACCACACAACACAACGAGGGCGTGAATGCTCAGTGGTTCAATGAACAGTGTTTCTGAGGATAGCACGCTCCAACCCACAACACTGGGAGGAGCTATGATTGAAGACCTGCTTCTCAGGCACACAAGCACCACGAGTTGTTCCCATGGATACATCAACCCAATTATATTGTGAAAATCGGTAGACACAACAAAGGTGCTCTTCATGCCCCATGGTAGGACAGTTGGGGTATTCCACTGCGATAACATCAATGAGACCGTGCACTCAGGTGAATGTTGAAACTGTGATGCTAGAGAAGCTCGATTATTCTATCTAAGAGGGCTACAAGGCCAGTATATATGAGAGTGCAAGTACCGCTGAATGCCATCAGCCTGTATCAGAGTCAACAGGCATCACCAGCCATACAAGACATCACCGTCTCCGGCCATACAAGACACGTCCGCTACAGCCATACAAGATATCTCCACTCTGGCCATATGAGGCTCATCTCCGGCTGAGACCCGTATATGCCACACTCCCCCCTCTTGCTACGCTCTGTAGAGCAAGAAAAACAAACAACAAATGATGCCCATAATAGCCTCCTTAAAACCCAGTGTGTGAAGTGAGTAGGGATTGAGTACTACCGTAGCCTGAGGATGGCCATCCATATATAAACAAAGAAATCCGTATTCTCACAGTCTCCAATTGACCTCCAATTACCATAAACCCATTGCTTTTGTAAACTTCGTATGCTTATCTTTAGTAAGTGCTTTTGTGAGTATATCTGCCACATTTTCGTCTGTGTGTACGTAGGAGTAGTTGACTATTCATCGTTTATGCAGATCTCGACTGTTGTGATAGCAAACGTCGATGTGCTTAGTTCGAGCTTTGATGATTCCCGTGGTGATATGAGTGAGAGCACCCTGGTTGTGGCAGTCCATTGGCAGCGGTGGTGAGTCTTTGTCGTGAATGTCGTTCTGCAATTGAAGTCACCATTTCGCGTCTCTAAAGGCCTCCGATCGTGCGATTAACTCTGCCTCGAGAGTTGACATGGCGATGAGACTTTGTTTTCGTGACTGCCACGAGATAGCTCCATTGCTGACAGGAAACACATGGCCTCCCTGGGATTTGCTGTCCGCGCTGTCATTGGCCCAATCGGAATCTGAGTACCCTACGAGATAATTGCCAATGTCAATGCCGATGTCGCTGCCGATGCTGAAGCCATTGAAGTCTAGTCAAAAATCGGCTGTAGATTTGAGATACTGAAGGACTCTCTTAGCAGCGGTCATAAGGCTAGTGAATGGCCGTGAAGTGTAACGAGAAAGAGCAGCAACCGTGTACAAGATAGCGGGCCGAGTTGCGAGTGCTGCAGACATTAGTGATCCCACGACTTCATGATAGTCTGTGATATCTTCCAATTCTTTCTCCCTCTGATCCTCGGCCAAGTCCAATTCAATATTGGGATCCATGGGCGTTGAGACACCGTGAGTATGCTCCATGCCGAATGATCTGAGGATTGTGGTGATATAGGCTTTCTGTCCGAGACTGACCTTGGTACCACTGCGGTGGATCTCAATGCTGAGGAATTGGCGTGCCGGACCGAGGTTCGTTATCGTGTATTTCTCGGAGAGTTTAGCTTTGACTTCAATTGCAGCTTCGGAGGCGGCCTTCGGATATGACATCAAGTTATCGTCGACATACAGAAGTATCAGAATGCCGTCACTGCGATGATAGAGATTAGGATCGGCGCGGGATTGAGAGAACCCAAGACAGAGTAGAAAGGTGTTGATATCGTCGTGCCATAACCACCGAGCTTGTTTAAGACCATAGAGAGCTTTTCTGAGTCTGACGATGATTTTGGGGGCGTTGAGACCTTCTGGCGATCCTTCTGGTAGAGTCATATAGATATCGTCATCGTCGATTTCGGGATTTAGGAAAGCAGTAACCACATCCAAGTGGCCCATATTCCACCCGTAACTCGCAATGAGAGAGATGAGATACCGAAATGTCGTTAGCTTCCCAACAGGGGCATAAGTTTCACCACAATCCGTCTACTCATATCCTTTTATGACTAGCCGTGCTTTGTATCGTGTGGACCCATCAGGACTGCGTTTAGTCCTATAGACCCAGTTAGAGCCAATTGGCTTAACATGCAGTTGCTGTGCATCCCTGGAGTTGAGAGCGGAGAAGGTGTTATAGAGCAGGATTGACGTGCTTTCTTCCTCGATGGCTCTTTTCCAATGATTTCTTTGAGGGCTTGCCATAGCTTCCCCATAGGCGTATGGATCTGGTGCGGATGCCGTTAATGCTGTTCCGGAGTTTTTGCCTTGACTTCTTGTGACTGGACTCCCAATCAGCTGAGCTGGAGCTGAATCTGGAGCTGCTGGCGGGACTTGGCTTGATTTCTTGATTGCTGCTGCCGAGCGCCGGGGTGTCTGATCCTCTCGGTGGAAGCGCCGGCTCTGGGGGATGTTTTGTGCATTTGCTGCCGAATGCTGAGCAGTCTGGTCCTCTCGGCGGAGGTGCCGGCTGTGGGCATTTTCTGCTTTCTCCTCAGGAGGTTTATGCATGTCAGATTTGGATCTCTTACCTGTCTGCATAGGCTGACGATCTCGGAGAGGCTCATCTCCGGTATGTGACTCTTCGACAGATTCCTCATCTTCTGGTAATCCACATATGTCAATCTCATTGCTTTCATGCAGACACGAAATGTGTGCATTCCTTTCTTCGTCGAAGACTACTTCTGATTGGGCTTTTACTCTTTGAAATTGGGGATCCCATATCCTCCACAACGTCTTTAAATTGTGTGTGCAGTCTACCATTATGCAGGGCTTTGATCTCGGGCTGAATTTGCCTCAGCGTTGGACTTCGGGGATGAGTCTGCTGGCATAACATCCGAATCAGCGTAGGTTTTGGAGAGAAGCTGTATACAATATCTTGTTACCATCGGCATCATGCGTGGATTCACCGAATCCATGCAGCATCTTGTATGGCGTTTCGTACGGTGCTTGATAGCCATCGCAGTCATTTGTTTTGAGCCCTTTATTCAGTGATCTTCGATGGAGATATACTGCGGTATTAACTGCTTCTCGCCAGAACTGAATGCGAGCTTGGGAGTCAATCATCATTGTACGGGCCTTTTCAGTGATTGTACGGATCATCCGTTCGGCAACACCGGTCATATGATGAGCTTATGGAGAGCATGGTTCGTATGTATTTCCGCAGGCCGCGGGGATATCTCGGAAGGTCTTATTGTCATATTCTCCCAGTCAATTATCGCACCGGAATTGCTTGATCTCGTAACACCTTGGGTCTACTCGGACCTGAAATGACTGGTAGGTGGAGGTGCAGGTCTCGGCTTTCTTATTTGGGAGCAGCCATACGGATGTGTACCTTGTGTAGTCATCAATGAATAGTATATAGTATCGATTGTGTTCTAAGGACGGTGTAGAAAAGGGACCATACACATCTGAATGTTCAAGTTCAAAGGGCTTTGTAGTGCGTTTGACTGGCACTCTAATGAACCTTGCCTTGTGCTTGGCCGGAATGCAGACTGTGCAGATAGAATCATCGTGTGTATATCCGTCGATTAGAGATTTCATGGTGGTAGGATTCAGATGGGCTAGTCGTCGGTGCCATATTCTTGATTCTGGGATTATGAGAGACTTTCGAGTGGACTTAGTTTTCGCAGTCGAAGGTGCAGTTAGTACAGGGAAAGCAGGTGGATTCGTAGATGCAATCGTTGGTGTCTCTGAAGACTGGATTGTAGGCTCGGTTGTAGATTCTGCGTTTATAGCTTCTGTGATTAGTACCCTTGAAAGTGAGCTTTCTCTTGTTCTCTTTTTCCCTTTGTCGGTAGTGGATAGAAGTGCGGTTGCGGGGTCTATGATATATATGCCATTGATTAGTTTTCGGGCAAGGTTGAAGGAAGATGGTGAAGTTATGGAGCATTTCCTGTTCTTAAATATAGTCGTCTGCCCGCCCAAGTCCAATTGGTTGATCAACAGAACAGAAAGTCGAAAAGTCAGAGTATGGAGGGCTTCGACTTGATAGCCCTGTTTGACGTCGATGAAACCGTAATCCGTGGCGGTGACTGAGTTGTTGTCTCCGAGCTTGATTACTATAGGAAGTGAGAGCTTTTTGAACTTTGAGAAGCTGCTGCGGTCATTGCACATGTGGTGTGACTCACCAGAATCAATGAACCACTTTGGAGCCGCAGCGGCACCGGCAGCTTAGAGAGCACATGCATTTAGTCAGAAGGGATCACAGTCTCTGGTCGTAGCGAGAGCTGCTGTAGCAGTAGCATTTTTCACTTTCCACCACTTCTTTATACGTTTGTAGCAGACGCAATCGACTTTGACGTGGCCTGGGAGCCCGCACTGGAAACAAATGCGCTCATCGTTGATTCCTCCCTCCTGACTGCGTTTCCGCTTTCTACATGCATCTGTTGTATGGCTGTCAATATTGCAATGGGTGCATGTACTTTCGTGGCTGTCGCTGGTTCCACCGCTTCCACAGTGTAAAGGCATACGCCCGTGTATGGCCTCGTAGGAAGGTATATCAGTAGATACGGTGGCAAACGTGGATATCAATAATTTAGAGTAGTATAAGGTAGTTCAAGTAAGTAAGGTAAGATTATCGCTAGAGATCTAATGCTCGTGGCGAGCCGACTATATATAAAGCGGGTGTTACCCGGCCCTGGACATGTCACGTGCAGTTGTGCCATTACACACTGTGTGCACTGTGTCCACCGCGTCCTCCAGGCCTCGGCCTCGGCCACGGGAGCCGCCATGTTGAGAGAACAGGGCGGCCCCGGTGGATTCATCTTGAAGTTCTTTGGTGAGGCTGGCGGTAGTCTCTTCTACTATGAGGTCATGCATGGCTTCTTCGGGTGTAGGTAAGGGCCTTTTATGCTTCAGGACCATTACTATCATTGCACACTGTGATGGCAGTGGTGTAGATATGTGCGTGCGGAAATCTCGATTGGTGATAGCATCGTCGGTATGGTCCAATTGTATGCGGTAGTTACTGAGCTTGGTGAAGTATGTTTTAAGCGGTGTGTCCTCCTTAGGTCGGCAAGCATGGAACTGGCGAAGGATGTCCTGTCTGCAGATATAAGACCCGGTGGTGTCCAGGCTGGTTTGTAGCGTATTCCACATTTCGAGAGGGTTTCTCATTCCCTTGACGATACGCCGTACTTCGGGTGAACTGGAAAGTCTGATCATAGACATGGCTTTGGCTTCAATCACCTTCCAATCATCATAGTTGTCATCGTGCTGGAAATCAAGAGACTGCGGTTCAGGGTCATCTCTGGTGACGATTGCATATGCTTTCATGGCTGATAGGATGAGTATCATGTCGTCTTTTCATTTGTCGTAGTGGGCATCAGTGAGCTTGGAAATGTCGCCCAATCTGGACTTGTTGACGGTGTGTTCGGAGGAAGTTATCGTCCGATCGTGGTGTTGAGTTGTAGTGTTGTTTATGCGGGTGTTGCTACGGTGACGAGGATTAGAGTTCTGGAGGCTCTATTTTGAAGATTGTGAAAGTGATCGAGAGATATTAAGATAGAGGTGATAGCCGGGCTCATAACCTGTTGAAATAGCGATGCTAGAGAAGGTTGAATATTCAATCTAAGAGGCCTACAAGGCTAATACAGATGAGACTGCAAGTATGGCTGAATGCCATCAGCCCGTATCAGAGCCAACAGTCATCTCCAGACATACATGACATCACCGTCTCCGGCCATACAACACACATCCGCTCCGGCCATACATGACACGTCCGCTCAGGCCATACAAGACATCTGGGCCGCTCCGGCCATACGAGGCTCATCTCTGGCTGCGACCTGTATATTCAACAGTGAATGTGGTAATGGATGCAAACAGTTACATTTCTGGGGGAGGACTAGAATATGGTGCCATGGGGTAATGGTAATGGGGGTGGGAGATAGGAGGAGGTAAATTGTCGTGTTTGGGTAGTGGGTG
>Ga0307512_10002743_pt1 | contig 21542 bp, 19 predicted proteins | sample 14_EM_MG_FD_200267 | JGI IMG/M metagenome (GOLD analysis project Ga0307512, IMG submission 200267) | Populus trichocarpa ectomycorrhiza microbial communities from riparian zone in the Pacific Northwest, United States - 14_EM | ecosystem: Host-associated > Plants > Roots > Unclassified | place...
GTTTGGCGATTCCTCGTGCCTGCACTTGTAGTCGACGGCGGATAGTCTCGAATGGCATCAAGATGATTAACCCGGCACAAGTCCCGACGAGTTCTGCGACAGCCCAGGCAAAAGGGCTGGAATCAACGTTTCCATGAAGGCCCAGTACACTAGTGGCGATATATGATGGGAGTGTCAGAGACACGAGTGGTCGGAGACCGTTATCCAAGATGGCTGGGATTAAGAGGTGTGGGTGGAGATAAACGCCTTTCAACCCCCCTTCATAGCGGAGAATTTGCGAGAGCGCGTCTAACGGACCAGTGTAGGACCGGTACCTCGGTAAGAACGACTGGACAATCAACCGGGTTCGCACCAGGTCGAGTGGTGAAAGGATGAGGCCGGTCAAAAGATGAGAGGCGACGGGTAGGAGAATAGAGGAAGACTTGGAGGGGGATGGCGTGAACATTGATTGAAGGATATTTTGGACTATAGGCTGGAGAGTTGACGAGAGAACGTCGTTCACACAAGAGGTGAGCAACCCTAGCAGAAATGATGTCATGATCGGGTGACACTAGATCGTGTCGACGACTTGCCTTTGAAGAGTGCCAACCACCCTTCTGCATTGAATCTCCCAACACGCTTGACCATCCCCCAAACACCATCGGAACTTGAGACGGGGATGACGTATTCCGGTCGGGTACCCTCCTCCATGACAGACCGCCTAACAACGTACCCTCTTTCGTCGACTAGTCGGGGGCGTGTATAACGGACTGGACCTGGATTTGACGGATCAGCAAAGTATGAGTCTGCGTCGTTGGATTCCGCATCGCTGAGCTACGGGAAGCCGATCGCTCATTTAGCTACACCCTATTTCTGGAATGAAAAGAAGCTTTACCACCTCTTCTTCTTCCTCGTACTCCTCCTCTTTAACCGTGGGACCCTCAAGAAGAGTCAAGTCCCTTGGCACCCACTGGACTTGTAGCAGTAGCTTTCCCACCTCAAGGGGCATCGCGAGCGCAGTGCTCGTGTACTGCAAGACCGCACTTGCAATCAAGCCCTTGAGTAACAGTCTAATCTCCGCGCCCGAGGGTTCCGTTAGGGATAAGGAGGAGGATAGATCGAATATGGGGTTTGTTGGTGCACGGGTAGACCATTCGTATGACGTTTGTGGCACATTCGACGCAACGGCGGAAGGTAAGGTGCTATTGCTTTGAGACGGAACGAACGACCAAGGAGCCTGAGAAGGCGCATACATGTCTCGTAGCGACGACGACGAAAATGCGCTCATTGTGACCCCGGATCCCAAAGGACAGACGAAAGAGTGTGAACGTTTCGGACTTGGCTTCGGACCAACCGTCAAGTCAGTTGTTTGCACTTGTTTGCTTCCAGGCGCCGGAGACAATCTTATCTCCCACTGGTCGTGCTTCAAAGTAGGTAATAAATTTCCGCAAAACTACAAGCTGAAATACAGGAGCGGGTATGAACCTAGACAATGAACACCTCTTATACACACAACTACAATGAGTTCCCCCGAGTAGATCTCAGAAGGAATCAGACACGTTTGGAAACAGCTACTCCGAGTCATCCTCCTCCGAGTCACCCTCCTCTGAGTCCGTAAAAATGGGAGAGGCGAGTTCCATCGCATTATGTGCATCAGAGAGAATGCTAGCAAGGAGTTCCTGGTTCGAAAGTGTCTGCCCCTGTGAAGGTGGGAGAGCTAACAGTCGATCTTTCGATTCCTCTAGTTTATCAACGAATGAAGCCCAAAACGAAGAGCCTGCCGGAGGTTGGGAGAGGAGGGATGGTATTACTCTGGAACTGGTTTTCAGCGTGAGAACGTTGGGTACACAGTGGACCTCATACACTCGTGCAATATATTGGAGTCCCTTTGAGGAGGCTACTTCCATGATTGAGGGGAGGTCGGACCATTCGGGTATCTTGGCAAAAGCACGATCCAAGTGTTCGGACAACCATCGATCCCTCCGTGTCTCTGGGTAGGAAAACTCCGAACCTCCGAGTAGTCGGAGGATCGTAAGGGTGTCCATTATACACTCTGAAATTCCCACGACGCGATCGAGTCTGGGAGTGAGAGCCGTTTGAGTTTCCACAATGCATAAACGTTTTAAACCCCCGGACGATGGTACTTACGCTGTCTCAATATCCTCTGGTTGGAACTTCTCCCAAGCGGCAGCTATGCGGTCTAACCCGAAACGACGCAAATCAACCCAATCCTCGAGCTTGCACATATCGATGGTTCGGACCCAGAGTTTTGCGTCATTAGACTGAACGGCGATATCGGTAAGTTTTGTTGCAATATCGTTGGGTCGCATGGTGGGCACTTCGTAGCTAGGGCGAAAACCAAATATGCAGTATTCCGGAGAGGTTTTTCCCCAGTTATGGAAGATAAATTCCACGATCTTCTGGTTTTCTTTGGTCGGACCCTCTGATGCTGATTTCTCCAGTTCAGTGAGTGCGTATTCTACGCCCCCGGAGGCGAGCAGGACATCTAGCTGCTTCGAGCTCGGGAATAATATCAACGCAGGACGTTCGTACCCTAGAAACCAGATGGTGAGAAGTAGGATCACAGATGCCGGCAGACATACAGTATTCCAGCGGAGCGTCGCCCTGGTTGGTTCTTAGTAGCTTTAAATACTAGGCTAGTGACACTTACATGACCGGTGAATGGATGTAAATATTGTTGGTCCGGTGCTATGCCACTGAATGGAAACTTGGGCACTAAACTGTCCTCGCCGAGTATGAGCCTAAATTCGTTATGCGTGGGCTTTCTCCGTATGTCTGTAAGCTTCTTGACTTTGAACTTCGTCACATATAGTTTCTTCATGATCGGACTCTCGAGTGTCCCCTGAGATAACCCATATGGGGGCTTCTCACTCGTCGAGGCCTCAGCCCAGCCGGTTACATGGGCACACAATGTTCCCAGAAGAAGGGCCATATTCTCCGCGTCGGCGGCAGCCTTCAAAACCGAGAGTACACGGTCACCTTCCGCACGGTCGTCCTCATTGAGCATATACGCGGCAACATGATCGTCCGGTAAACCTTCATAACCAAACGAAACCCATTTGTAGAACAGTTGACGGATGCGGTTGACCAGTGTGGTCTCGCTGGGTAAACATAGGAGAGGCGTGTCGGAAGAGGTGTAAACAAGGTTATAGACAAGCGCAAGGCGGTATCCGGACGTGAGCTCCTCCGCCTCGCAGTTGACCTCGGAATACCAGGCGAGAAGGGTAGTCTCGTAAAGCGAATTCGCCGCAGATTCGAGAGTAAGGCTTTCATCACCGTGAGAAGCTCGTATGTTCCCGCCCGTGAATTCGGAGGGGAGAACAATGGTTACAGTGGCGAACGTTCCCGGTGGCGTTTCGGCACTAATATGGCACTGTCAGGTGGGATTGGGCATCGCGAGTTCAACTTACTTTTTAAATGAGAAAAAGCTGTAGTTCCGTTGTTGAATTGTTGGAGCAACAAGCGGGTCGTAAAACTTACTGGGTACCAGGCTTTTGAAGGAGGAGCCTGCGAAATTCACAACGAGGAGCGGTCTCGAATGGAGGGCACCCGAACGCCTCCCAGATGTGTTCACGGACTGTTTCGTCAAGATGTGGCCCCCACCTTGGGTTTCTGAAAGAGACCTTGGAACAGTTAATAAGGATCGTATCCTGTGCCGTGTCTTCGCCAGTGGGTGATCCAGCCGCCGTAGCGATGAGATTAGCATCACGATCACTGAGGGGTAAGCCGACAGTTCCAATTCCATCGATGTGAAGGCAGGGATTCGGGTGATTTGGCCTGGGCATAGAGAACGCGAATTTTCCTTTGAAGTTGAACCCATATCGGAGTACCCTCGTCAGGTCGTCCTGCGAATCATCAGATCTTTAGACCACTACCACCACCGGCATCAATCAACCAACTTGCCCTCAGGGTGTCCTTCGTGAGTTCCTCGTTTGCTTCGCGCGCGCCCGATTCATTAGAACGTTCGTCGCCGTTGCCGCTCATGAATATCTCTATCGCGGTGAGACGGTGCGTTCAGTCTTGATCTTGATCTTGATGAAAGCATGAATACAGCTTCAGCAAGAGCGCGTGCACCACGCGACCTCCACTGGTTGGATGTGACTCATATCGTACTGCGGTCGATATCTCGGAGAAACAAACAGCTGGTCACAGCCTCCTGTTATCGTGAGCTTATCGTTCTTTCATCCATGACGGCGAACCCGCGCAAACTGTTTTGTCTCGGTTTCGAGGTTACAGCCTTAGTGGCGTACCACATCCCACGATGGCTCGCATCTGCGACGCAGATTTGGTTGTACGAAGACAGGAAGGGAAACTGGACGTTTGCTCGACACATACGCATCCAGATGAAGCGGCATATGCCTGGCGTTTGGCAGAGGTATAAGTTTAAGCCATATCCACCATTTTCCGATCCAGAATCTTAATGGACATGCTACCGTTTACAGGGTTGGTATCCCCCACCCACCGGACCCAGACCACACCGCTATCCAGGACACAGGCGGAATTTGGATTCCCGCAGTCCCAGAGGACCTCATAGTCGGCGAGGTTGACACTTTCGCCCGCGATCGAAGCATTGTGTCGATCCCCATCCCAGGATACTGGATCCACAAGGACGAAAAGCTACCTTTCGAAAGCCCTCCTTCCCTGGGAGAGAAAATCATTTACCTCTGCCACGGCGGGGGATATGCCGCTGAAACTGCCCATCCGAAAGGTGTGGTTGGTAGGATTGCGAAGGATTTTCTTCGGAATTCTTCGAATCCATCGCTTTGCAGAACATTTGCCGTCGAGTACCACCTCAGTTCGCCGGGAGAGCCAGGGAATGGTTCTGTGTTCCCATTTCCTGCTGCGCTCGTCGACGCGTTGGCGGGTTATCTCTATCTCATCAAGCTCGGTTTCTCGGAAGATAACATTATCGTCGTCGGGGATTCCGCCGGTGGAAACTTGGCTCTCGCCCTAATCAGATATCTCCTATCGAACAAGCAACAACAACCAAAACTTCCCAATATCCCGAGCGCCCTCGTTCTCCTCTCGCCGTGGGCAGACTTGGGTGACCAGTTTATCGACCAACCTGGTCCATCATCCTCCCTAACTCTAAACGCCGAACGTAACTGGTTGACACCGACAAACCTACGTGCAATCGCCAAGGCGTTTCTCGGAGGGCGGCCAGAGCATATTGAACTGGCGTACCGGAATCCATACATCTCGCCCGCGAGTCCCATCCTCTTAGGGCTAACCCCCGACTCCCCCACTCGAACTATATCCTTCAAAGGGTTCCCCAGAACATTCATCGATAATGGCAGATTCGACACCTTCTACGACCAGATTCGCCGACTGGGAGACGCGATGGTAGAGGATCTCGGAGCGGAAATGGTCGCGTACAACGAGGCCGATGGGGTCCCGCACAATTACTTGACCATCGATTGGTGCGATCCCGATAGGACTGACACATCGAAGAAAATCTTGAAGTGGTTGGGGTTATAGAAAAGCGGCGTTTCCAATTGGCTACAATAAATTACTGTACTTACTGTTCATGAATGCCCGCGTAGCTCTGTGATACTTCTCGGACCGAATGAGGCCACCTGCTTTCAGGAATTCAGAGAGGGATTTCGTCCCGTCAAGAATACCAACTCGTAACCGTGCTCCCGGCTCCCTTGGATAATTTTAGGTCGACTTCCTTCCACCAGGAAGAGCCCTTAGTGATGGAGATGTCTGAATCCTTTGTCGTCGGAGAACCCGTTGCAGGTATTAGGATTGGATGTGTTAGGATGATGCTCATCAATCTTCTCAATACCTTTCCATCTACCATCGGCGCCCACACCTTATCTTCCATTTCCTTTGTGCCTAGTGCTCCCGTCATAGGATGACCGGTTGCGGGATCCTCTCTGCTCTGCGCTCCTAACCTATAACTTGGGCGTCCGAGCTCTCTCCTTTGACCTCTCACAGTCATCATCAATCAAACGCGCCGAGAAAGATTGGTGAATACAACTGTGGATGGCTTCGACGCTGACCCTACAACCGGAGATCAGCTGTATTTCGGCACTCTATGAATCCTCTTTTTCATATCATGGGCGCGGGTTACACGGTATCACCCCCTGCTTCCAGAAAACAGGTCCCGCGCTCCCTCCACCCTCCCCAAACCCCAACGCTACTTAATGCTGTCCCACACTGAATCCATTGCACAGCGTATCTATTCGGTTTCAAGCCAGGTTCCCGTAAATTTTAGTAAATATCGCTATCATTCTTGATGGAGTCCTTGCCGCTGGGGGGTTGTATTCCTTCCCTGTGTCCAGGCCTCGAGGTGAGTGGCGTGCGAGCCTGCCCAAACGATAATCGGCCTCAATATCTGTGTATCATTCCAAGCTAGGACTGAAGAAGCTGCCAGTGTGCCCTGATTACAGGTACTTGTGCGGGATCAAATCTTAGAGCATCCTGGTCGGTTTTTTACTGTCTGGTGTCCACGTTCGCCTGGCCTCCCCCGTAATTAACGGCGATTGATACACCTGTTGGGCATTATAGGATGAGTTGACAGATCCAGCAAGTGCGAGACGCTCGGGCGATCGAGAGGGTAGGGTTATCGTTCAGCACGATGTTGACTCGTGCTTGTCGCCACGGGACCAAGACCAAAAGGTGCTGGCGGAAACCTTGCTTTTCGGTCTATCTCTACTAGCAAACCCCCTGTGTTTAGCCTCGTGCGTACAACGAGAGTAGTGACGTTCATCCGCTGAAACGAAAGTCCCCCCCCCAAAATCCTACACGACCATGCCCACACTCTCCGTTATTCCGGTCTCTCAAGAAGAACCCAAGTACGCAGGCCCAGGGACACCCCCTTCCAACGTGCTACCGATCACCGTTCCTATACTCTCTGACCTCTATCGTTTTCTTTCTCTCTGGCGGAATCTTTCGCTCGTTGTCTCCATCGGGACCACTACTTTGCGACTGCAATAACCCTCGACGCAGACTTTTGTACTTCGGACACGTTTAGAGACATACTCATGCTGACACACGTACGACTGCTTATCCGGACACCTTTGCCAGTTTATCCATTATTTTGCTTGTAATAGGGCGGGAGCTGACTGACCGTAATTCTCAGGGAAACTGTAAGTTATGTAGTGTATGGTACCGGTCAATTAAGCCGAAATTTTTACGCTTATGCCAGCTTGCACTCAAAACAAGACAGAAAAAACAAGTCCATCCATCTACCTCGACGTCTGTTGCAATCCGCTCCTCACTTGACTTGGTAGTACCACTGGGGTCGCATATGTCGTCGTTCCCACCCCTCCTCCCCATCCGCCCTTTGTAGGAGTATTCAACATCGTATTCGCCACCGCTCTGTGTGGTTGGGGTTGATACGTTCCTCCCTGAGGTGGATACACCTGCACCGGAACCGCCGTGGTAATGGGAGTAGGCGTCCCCCTCCCACCGGCTCCCACCTGTCCATAAGCCCCACCATACCAAGACGAGTAGCCCGTGGCCGTCGATCCATAACTCTGGTAATACGAACCCTGAGTGGGTGTATACGTACCATATGTGGACGCATACGGTACGGTGTTTTGGTAACCTGCTGCGGAGTATGGATAGGGCAATGTCGTAGGTATGGTTACTGTCGGTGTGTGCAGGTGGGTATGCGCCGGAGTCGGAGTGGCCGTGATGCTTGTCGTTTGGATCTTGGCAGGCAGCACGGGTCGGCTCGGCGTGGAACTGGTTAGGGCCGGGTCGATCGCGGCCAGGGCGCCTGATTTCAGATGAATGGTGTTGTCGTCCCGTAAGGCGGTTGTCCGAGAGGCGGGAATCGGAGGAAGTGTCCCGTGATAACCAGGTGAAGGATCCAGCGGGATGGTGCGGTAAACTTGGCGGATGACCGAAGCAGGAGGGATAAGGGACTCGTCTGTGGATGATCTCGGACGTAACGACATCAACAAGGTTAGAGAATCGAGGATGGCGTTCGCTGAGTCTCAACGTAAGCATGTGTATAATTTGAAAAATTATGAATAATACCTGTTTCCCACTCTTCTGAACCAATTTCAACAGGCTTAAACCCTGAGGGATCACCATACCGGCGCAGCTGCAATTCCTCCAGCCGTGCAAGCGCACTGACATTTCGTTCGAGTAGCTCTTGGGTCGAATCCTGGACTTGCAGGTCACTTAAAGCGGACTTGAGGGAGGAAACGGAAAGGAAGTCCTTGAGCGTTTCGTGCCAGTCCTCGCCACCCGAGGAACCTTTTTCGGTCGAATTTTGCTCCTCCATGGGTACATCAAGAAGGCTGCTTTCTGCCAGTTGTTTCTTCTTGAGGGTTTTCAGTCTTAACCTATTTCCCCTCTCCCTCCATAGTACCTCTCCGTATACGGTTCGACCAATCTCCCTCCCGCCTTGGTCAAATGTAGGAGCAAAAGAGGAGTAGGGGCCATAATCCAGAAAGCTCCCCCGAGAGACATACCTATGTTTGGGTGGTACTGGGGTCGAGGTACCACTGGGTGTCCGGGTGGAGGTATAGTGTTTGAGAGTGCGAGGCTCAGGAGGTAGGGAGGAAGACGATGGGGCCGGAAAGATAGCAACGAGTTCAGCATTCCCGGTGGACAGACTCTTCGGGTCTGTTCTCTGCGAAATAATATCGGAGTTGAGGGATGTCCACCACTCCCCGGACGGCAATCTCTGCATGAGAGCATACTTTCGACGAGTAGTAGCGGCTGTGGAAGATTCTGGACGGTCGGCAGTGAGAATATTTTCGGTGTCGAGGGATATGGAAGGGTTTAATCGTGAAGCCTGATCGAGTAGGGATAGAGCCAAATTACAGAAGCGGAGCTGCTGAGCACCTGGAGTGTTTGGCGAAGAGCGGGAATTAAGAGATATGGGATAGAGGTGTTTGATAGCGGCCTGGGTGGACGTGTCGGTTAGTTGTGAGATGACCTCAGAGTCGGGATTGGACATACCCGTAACGCCCGGAGTGAATGACTGGGTGAGTCTTGGAGTAATGTTCTGAGTGAACAGGATGAGTCTGGTTGATCGTCGGAGAGCGGAAAAACCCTGTCGAGCAAGCCCTGTGTGTCTAACCTAGGAAATGGTGGTAAATTGGAAACGTAGAGGGACGTGATTGGTGACATTGACGTACATTTCGAGGGTTTCGAGGATCTGATGTGCGAGGTCGGAATCGAGGTACGTTTCGGAGATGATTGGGGGAGGAGACTGAAGGTTTTCGGTCTTTGGAGAGTGAGAGATGTCTTCACCCTGACGAGGAAGCTTTGTAGCCGGCTGATCTTCGTTTTCGATGATGGAATCGCGTTTGCGTTTCTTTGATTGTTTTTTCGAGAGCGAGGTGGAGTGTGCGTCGTCACTGGCCGGTGGCAGCTTGTCCTTGTCAGGTTGTGTATTTGCGGTGGTCGCGGTCGAGCGAGTTGTCCTTGCCATTGTTGTGTGACTGAGACGCGCCTGTGGCTGGAGAGAGTGAACGCGACCTTCTTCAATTGGCGTTCTGACGGAGACCACGCTCTTTCCTGGTTGACCGTAAGAGGGGGGCGGGGGTCGTCACGCGTCACGCACATCATCTGTCACGCTCCCTCCCTGCAGCATAGTCGTCGATGGCGACGACACGGGCAGCGACCAAGCCAATCTTCAGGGCGAGTCTTCGTTCGACCCAGGCAAACGGCCATTCCGCTTTCATCCCCCAGTGTCGAAAACTCGTTTTCGAGTATTGCAACAAATGGCCTAGCTCAGCCAACACTCGCACCTTCCTTCTCGACCACCTCCAGTCCGTCGCGAAAGAAAACCCTCACGTAGAGTTTGTCGTCAAACAGCGGACCCATAAGGAGCCCATCATACGCGGCTTTTATAGTATGTGTGTCTCATCCCAAAACCCCGGTGCACCCCATAACTCATGCCCTATGCTCCGTCCATGTCCCGTTCGGAACAGTCAATAACAGAGACAAAGTTGTACCCCTCAACGGATTCGAGGTTAATGGAATCCAGAAAAAGGTCCAGCTCCTCCTGGATTCATCTGGGGCCAAGATCAAACCCCTCAAGAGGCGGACGGTCGAGAGCACTACAGAATCTGCGCGTGGTATCTGGAGCGGTCTTCATGTAGACCAGCTCTTCAAAATATAATTCATGTGTATATGGTCGTACGCGTGCGTCCTTCCATGCTGTCTTTCCTGCTCGATCACAAATTCGCCTTTTGCAGTTTCTGTATACGGTACACCTAGACGTCCTTTAATCATAACTCGCCCAATAATCTATAACCGTGTTACCTGAAGGCGTGTGCACGAAACAAATCTATCTTTACGTTCACCTCGTCATGTGAAACAGGCTTTCCCCCATCGTGGCCCTTTATTCACAATGACCCGACGGTAAACGCCCGCCTGAATTCGTCACCGTACACGCCCCTGCTGCGTGGCCCTAAACCCTCCCCAGAATCCCTCAAATTATATCGGGCCGAATATGCAACGAGGCAGCCACGCTCCCCGCTTATAATGTGATCCACTGATGAAGATCCGTTCCTCGTCCCTCCCCCCTCTGACCACTTGTGCCCGTGCGTTTTTCCCCATTCCCCTCCTCCTCGGTCTTGTGTAGTCGGGTTAGATATCTTACCTGTCTGTCACAGACCATGGCGAGCATCGCGAGTCAAGAGCGCGATCTGTCCTGGAGGCGAATGGTTTCAGTCGACCAACTCAACAGCGTATGTCCCCCAGTTTTTTCTACTCTTAAACCCCTCACCCCCTTCTTTCAGGCGATGTCCGACTCTGCCTCTGCTTCCACTCTTGTTGATGACGATGTACGTTACAAGCCACATTCTACATCGCGCGTTAAAGGCTGATCCCCCTTTCAGGTTCCGGATATGATGACCTGTGACGATAATGACTCTCTCGCATTCCCCTCGGTGTGTTTCTATATGATCTTTCCTTTGATCCTCTTTTAAACTCTTTCCGTTTTCAAAGACCGACATCGATACAGACTTTTACCCAACCCAATTCGAAGACACCTCGACCATATGCAGTGCCGACACCGACCCCTTGATTGGGCCCCGGTCCAGGACAGATCGTCAACTTCCCCCAATCGACGACGTGACGTCACCCCCGTCTTCACCCTTTCACCTTTCTCCTTCCAACCATTCGCACTCCTTCTGGGACTTCCCCCTCCCGTCGTTCCGAAAGCGAAAGCAATCCGTCTCTATCTCCTCCATCCAAAGTCAAAGCAGTTACTCCAGCCAGCCATTGTTCGGCTTTGTAAGCGAACGCAAGCTGTCTGGTCTGCGCCGTCCTTCTTTGCTCACTTCCACCACATCTGCTTCTTCCACGTCCACCACCAATTCTTTGCAGACCAAAGTAGGTGTTGATGTCGATGTGAAGATTATTGTTCCGGAGAAGATAACGACGAGATCTTCGCTAAAGTCGAAGAACTCGCCCGGAAAGAAGAAGCAGTGTTGCGTCAAGTTTGTCGAGACTCCCATTGTCCACTACGAACAGGCATACGAGTATGATGTCTGTGAGGTTGACGAGGATGATTTCGTCAAACCTATCCCTCCACCCAAACCCAAACCTACCACCTCTGCTGACACTCAGAAGGCAACGACTCACATGGGACTGACTAAGCTCAAGAGCCTAGTCAAAGGTTCCTTGAAGAGGCGCAGCGGCGAGCGGGATCGACATGAGCCACCAAACCTCGGTCGAGATCATCAGGCCGTGCCTACCATCAGACCAGAAGTTGTTGAGCTTGTCAATGATTCCGCCCGACCTCGCATCTCGGGACCTTATCCCATGTCTGTCGCCGCTCGACAACGTCGAGCCGCCCTGAGTGAAGGTAAGGCTACGGGTTCCGCCGGCGGGAACGGGTTTAGGTCATTCTGGGGGAGGTTGAGCCACCCGGCCTGAACGCCTTGACCTGGTGTGACGGCGTCGGTTTGGGTGTCGGCTTCTTCCCGAAGTATCCCCCCATTTCTGGACGGGTCACTTTTACCACTTCCGTTCGGCATGTGAGCTCTCAGTGATCATCACCCCCTCACTCGGTCCCGCTGACACGCATTTTCCAGGACCTGCACGTGGACCAGTTCCAGGACTCTGATTTTGCATTGTGTTATTGGGTGTTATCTGTTCTGTCGTTCACAATCGTTTTCGCTGCCCCTCCATCCATCATTAATCGCCACCCATCACTCATCTTCATGTCACAACCCTTTGCGTAAGGAGTAGAAGTTCGACATTCATATTCTGTTGTTCTATTCCGAAGTCTATCTGCCTTCTCTCACGGTGTGGAACACTGTGACATTGTGGTAGTTTATCGATTATCTGATAGTATATTCGTTCGACCCCTTTCCTTTCGCTACTCGTAGATACCGGCTCACGCATCACCTGAAGAAGCTTTGTATGTATAGGATAGAGGACACCAACCAGCCCATGTAGATTTTATAGCATCCAACCCCCTACCCAGCCCTGCATATCACCGAATAGAGACAACATACTCTTGTATCTCGTGCTCACACGTCCGATCAAACCTGAGGGTGCTCAGTGTCGTTTTTGGAACCCCTCCAAGTCCCACTTCGCCCGGAGTTGAGCGAGACCCTCACTCCTGGAACGTATCAGGGGAGATGGGTAGGTTTGTCGAACGTGTTCCAACTGGTTAGCATCGTTTCGGATGACCTAAGGTAAGGTGAGGAAAAAACAAGTTAGATTGAGCGCCCAGATCCAGCTGACACGAAATGGTTGTGGGGAACTCAAGAGACTTACGGAACCAATTGAGAGGAAAAAACCAAACGTTGCAGCACTACTAAGCATGTATTGAGATAAAGTCGATAGAGCTCCTCGAGGACCGGCGCCTCCTCTGAAAGAAAGTTCGAGAAGGTGTAACGGAAGCGCAGGGTGGAACGGAGTTAGCAAGGGTTTTTACCAGTAAGTAACGAGTTAACCACGGTGATTCGCTTTGAATTGGGAAACGAGGGGGCCGACCAGGTGGCGAACGTACCTCATGATTGAATAGCTCCCGAAAATGAAGCCAATGGTGAGACCAACGCCGGCACCAGTAAGCGCACCAATCCTGCCAGCGGGGAGACGGACAAACAGAGAGAGAAATTAATGGTCAATGAATTGCTTCAACCAAGATGCGGAAGGGTAGATGCTACGGATTCGAAAGCGTTTCGAATCCGAGAAAGCAGAGAGGAATCCTCACTTCACTGTACCGCAACCGAGAACCGCGTTAGGACTAGGGACTTGAGGGATTTGCGTGGAGCGTATACGTACTTTTGTCGAAGGTAGACGGACCTTGTGGACGCTGCATGGTGTGAGCCATGGTGTTTATGGAGGTGGTGGACGGAAACCAAAGTGATGCGCTCGGTGGGTGGGTAAAGACTCGGAAGTGAACCGCATGTTCCGGTGCTCTCGATCTGGTCGACGATGATCCCAAGGTATTCGTTTCCCGCCGCTCAGCAAGCTCAGATAAGTGAGCACCTGCTGGCTCATTCAAGGAATCTTTGACTAAACTAGACGCTACTCGAAATTAGTCCGCACGACGCAGAGGGATGCGTTTCATTTGTTCACGCTCAAGGACCAGACAGAGTCCGTTTTCAGGTCCTGGCTTGGTTCGTCTCTCCGTCCCTCCTCGTCCCACCCGGAATCTAATAGAACGCTCCCCAGGAACACGCTGGCTCACACGCTGGGAGAAAGAAGTAGATTTGATCGTGAAACTCGCGTACTACGGGCTCACAACAGGCTTGGGTCAGTGAGTGCTTCGGAGTCCCACACCTCTCACCACCCTCAACCCCGAAATGAATATCTGAAACTGGGGTTACCACCCTTTCTGTAGCTGCTCAAACCCTCGGCGAGGAGTACACCGACATCTGGCAGTCAACCTCCAACGGAATCGGCGTTTCCCAGAGAAGACGTCTGGCGTTGATCCTACTCCCCGTCCTACCGGTCTACGTCGCATCGAGACTTAATGTATGGTACCCACCCGGAGATTCCACTCTCGGTAAAGTACGCCAGTCGCTTCCAGCAACCCTCGAAATTTCCGGAGAAATCAACCTCGCCTTGTTCTATTTGCGAGGTGTATATTACGATCTCGTGAAGCGAATTTTTGGGATTCGATACGTACGCGGATTCCGGCTTTCTGATTTCATGCGTCAAAAATTGCTGAAGCTAGAACCCCGTTTTGATTTTAGCATTCATCGATGGCGGAAAATCCAGATAGTCGACCGCCATCGTACTCTCTCTTAGGAATCTTGCTTGCCATGAGATTGGCTTATCGACTTATCTCGTGGCTTCGTTCCCGAAGGACCACCGCAGATCCCCCCCGAAATTCGTTGGGGGAAGAAAGTCAATCAACGGCAGGTCTCAACGCGTCGTCGGAGACATTCTTGGATGATCGTCCGATTTCGTCGATCTTGAGTATTCGTGATCCCGGGAGTCGACCGCCCATTCCCGCAGAAGAGGATGAAGGAACAATTTTGGATGTCGAAACAATCCCGGAAGAAATCAGGGATAGCAGGAAATGCACGCTCTGTCTGGAGGAGAGGACGAATGGATGTGCTACCGATTGCGGACACATGTTCTGTTGGGATTGTATCGTTGGCTGGGCGAGGGAAAAGGTTGGCCGTTTCTTGCAGAATCTGATACCGTTTTACTGATACCCCTTGCTCTCAGCCGGAGTGCCCTCTTTGTCGACAGTCCATCAGTTTGCCGCAACTGATACCCATCCATAATCTATAGTCTTCCCACAGGGTTTATTGGGTTAGCAGGTCATAGGTGTACATTTTGAAACGGCATGCTGAAGATGCGACAAAGCAAATGAGAATAGGATCATAATGCCTGTTGGATGAGAGTAATATTATCGCCCTTCAACATGATTCTACCTGTTGCACATGATCAGGCAATGTTTAGATATGAATTTCGAGACTGGGCCTGGGGCGCGTACCAAGTTCTCGCCGTGGTTTGGACTCCTTCACGTAAACCTCGGCTGCTTCATCTATCACAACGTTCATGAACTCGTCGAAGCCCTGCAGAAGATGAACCGGGGTTGATCAGCATCTTCGCACTGTGCTCTAGAATCAAGCACAGAAAACAGGGCTGGAAGAGGAGGGCGCGAGAGCGCGAATGGGGACATGAACACGAAAGACAACTTTTCGGTCCACTATCCGTCCTGATACCACGAGGGGTGGTGTGTTTAAACTCCAGCGTGGGGTGTGGGTTGGAAATGCACGCACGACTATCCGTCCTTCAATGCGCATCTCTATATTATCGTACAGCCAAATCACGACCTTCGACCTCTGTATAAAAATTTTCAAATGAAAATGATCAATAAACTCGCTTGAGAACGATTTCCACGCCGTAGCTGAAGCACCTGTTGGAGGTTTTTGAAAATTACATTCTGGAAAGGAGACGTTTAGTTATGCGTGAATGTGATCTTGAGAAATCTGGGTTGGAAAATCACGTACGATGGGCTGAACCATCACACGCTGTTGGCGACCGGACATGATGGACTGGTGCGGTGTAAATTTGTAGGAAGAAAGCGCGGTTTTGAGGGAAGGGGGAAGATGGAGGTAACGGATACTCGACGACCGCACGAGACTGCACGTGGTGTTCATAGATCACCTTCTCGCGTCCGCCTCAGAGTACTCGTCAGCGACAACCTGGGTCGAGTATCCTTCGATTCAGACTTTCGCAACGATGGAGGTCAGTCTACCTACTCGTACCATGGGTCTCTAACGATAAAATTCGTCAAATTCAGGCCTTTACCTCCCCCAACTCATCGACCGCCGCGGCGGTTACGTTTATTACATTCGTCCAAGATCTAAAGAAGAAGACCAAAGCTTGGGCACCGCTCATAGAACTCTGTGCTAGTGGAGAAAAGACACTAGAGAGGTTTAGATACCAATTCCCGGACGACTGGCTGTACAGCGATCAGTTGCGAGGCGAATGGAGCGCTTACAACGAGATATTGAAGCGCAAAAACGATTCGATTCAAGAACAACTAGGTATGGATCCTCATGAAACTTCTGAAAGATGCATTGTCAATCAATATACGTATTGTTAGCTGGACTCCAGTTGAAGATCGTAGCTGAAGACAAGATTGTCGAGAATAAGATCCAGGATATCATCGGAGAATGGGAACAAACGCGACCCGTTCAGGGAAACTTACGCGCAGACACTGCCCTCAACACCATTAACGTCTTCGAGACCAAACTCACGCGTGTTCAGGAGGAGTACGATCTCGTGTGCCGTGCCAAGGAAGCCCTGGACCTCGAGTTAATCCGACACACTCGCCTCGAACCCGTCGTAGAAGAACTAAAGGACCTCAAAGCTGTTTGGACGGCCTTGTCGGGTATTTGGAGCCAGATCACCGATTTGAGGGAGAATGCCTGGGCCACAGTTCAACCGAGAAAGCTGAGACAGCAGATTGACGGTCTGTTATCGTCGACAAAAGACATGCCGACCAGGATGAGACAGTACGCGGCGTTCGAATACGTCCAGGATGTCCTACGTGGACTACTCAAGTCGAACACGATCGTTACTGAGCTTAAGTCTGAAGCCCTCAAAGATAGGCATTGGAAGCAATTGTTTAAGGTCGTGAAATTACCAAAGCAAATCACGTTGACTTTGTGAGTTTTTTTGGCACGGCTCTCTGAGCGGTTCGTCCCGCTGACCGCTCCTAGGATGACTCTCGGAAATGTATACGACATGGATCTTAAGAAGAACGAGACATTAATCAAGGAAGTGATCATCCAAGCACAAGGAGAGGTGGGTTCTTCCAAATGTGACGCTTGCGTTACTGGTACTGACCCCTTCGTCCAGATGGCGTTGGAAGAATATATCAAGACAGTCAAGGAAACTTGGTCCAGCTATACCCTAGACCTGGTCAACTACCAGAACAAGTGCAGGCTTATCAAGTGTGTTGTCACGGTAATTCACGTAATATACCGGAAGTTCACGTTTTCGTAGGGGGTGGGACGATCTATTCAACAAGTGCAGCGAAAACTTGAACTCATTGGTCGCAATGAAGATGTCTCCATATTACAAAGGTCAGCGTCCCGTGAACCCCGTGAACTTCTTCTGATGTCTGTCCTCTGCCAGTTTTCGAGGAGGATGTGCGTTCCCACGAGCTAACTCAGAGTCCGTCACTAACAATGTTCTAGGCAAGTTCATGGGAGGACAAACTCAACAGGATACACGTACTTTTCGGTGGGTGATCAATATGGTACCAAGCCTTGAGCATGTTGTGACTTTTCACAGATGTCTGGATCGACGTCCAAAGGCAGTGGGTCTATCTCGAGGGCATTTTTTCTGGAAGCGCGGATATCAAGCACCTACTTCCCATGGAGAGCGCACGCTTCCAGAACATCAACACCGAGTTTTTAACCGTCATGAAGAAGGTTTACAAGTCCCCCTTCGTCCTGGATGTCATGAACCAGCCTGGCATCCAGAAGAGCTTGGAACGCTTGGCAGATCTCCTGAATAAGATACAAAAGGCACTCGGAGAGTACCTGGAGCGCGAGCGTGCCTCTTTCCCCCGGTTCTACTTTGTTGGAGACGAGGACTTGCTGGAGATCATCGGTAACAGCAAGGATATTCTTCGTATCATGAAGCACCTCAAGAAGATGTTCGCTGGTATTTCGACCATTATTCTGGATGGCGACGTCACGCAGATTCTGGGCCTGGCCTCAAGGGAAGGAGAGGAAGTTAGGTTCAAGGAGCCTATATCCCTCAAGGATTACCCGAAGATCAACGATTGGCTGACGAAATTGGAGTCGGAGATGAGGAGGTCTCTTGCGGTCCTTCTATGCGAGAGTGTATCCGAGCTCCAAGTATTCTATGGCTCAGACTTGGAGATGGATCCCTTCATGACGTGGATGGAGAAGTATCCTGCTCAATTGGTCACACTCGCCGTTCAGGTCGCTTGGACGGGTGCGGTCGAGACATCATTCCAGCAAAGAAGCATACCAGAGGGCCCTTTGAACATAGTCCACAAAGGTCTTGAACTCTTGGCAGATGTTGTCCTCACCGAACTGGCTCCTGTCACACGTCGCAAGTGTGAACATCTTATCACGGAACTTGTCCACCAGCGAGACGTCACGAGGACATTGATCCAACAGGGAGTTTCCGATAACACTGCTTTTGCCTGGTTGTACCAGATGCGGTTCTACTTGGACGCCGGAATCGCCAACCCCTTGAATTGCCTCTCCATTCGCGTCTCGGATACTTCTTTCCCGTACGGATGGGAATATCTCGGCGTTCCAGACAGACTCGTCCAAACTCCTCTCACGGACCGTTGCTACCTCACCCTCACTCAAGCCTTGGACACACAACTTGGCGGTGCCCCATTCGGTCCCGCAGGAACCGGTAAGTATCTCAGATCGAAATGCACAACTCTGTCATTCACGCGAATTCACATAGGAAAAACCGAATCTGTAAAAGCACTTGGTGTGCAACTCGGACGGTTTGTCCTCGTATTCTGTTGTGACGAGACATTCGATTTCCAAGCCATGGGCCGTATTTTTCTCGGTCTGTGTCAAGTTGGCGCGTGGGGATGCTTCGATGAGTTCAATCGTCTGGAGGAACGTATCCTTAGTGCTGTGTCACAACAAGTTCAAACCATTCAGCAAGGACTGGCTGCGACCGTCAAGAACCCGAATACTGAGATTGAGCTGGTCGGAAAGAACCTGAAGATCAATCCAAACATTGGTGTGCACCCCGATCGCTTGCCCCCTTTGCCCTATTGATTGGAATGCGCAGGTGTATTCATCACCACTAATCCGAACTACGCTGGCCGATCGCAACTACCCCCCAATTTAACGAAGCTATTCAGACCGTATGTTAATCTTTGGGTCCAGTTTGAGTGGTCATAGGCAGTCCGCTGACACGTCACCCTTAGTATGGCCATGACCCGCCCAGATCGGGAATTGATTGCGCAAGTCATGTTGTTCTCGCAAGGTTTCCGCACTGCAGAATCACTTGCTTCAAAGATCGTGCCCTTCTTCAACCTCTGCGACGAACAACTCTCACCCCAACCACACTACGATTTTGGCCTCCGAGCCTTGAAGGCCGTGTTGGCTAGTGCCGGTATCCTCAAACGCGAACGCTTACAAGTAGAAAGCTCTGGAGAGACAGGGGGTTTCTCAGATGTTATCTCCGAGCAGGTCATTCTTATTCAGAGTGTTACCGAGACTATTGTTCCGAAGCTCGTGGCAGACGATGTCCCTCTGTTAACCAGGTAAACCTCCTTTTCCCGCCACCAGTCGGTCTGTGTCTCTGATGAGGCACCCCAGTCTTTTGGCAGATGTGTTCCCTGGCACGGAGTACGTTCCAGTTGACCTCAGTGCGTTGCAAGAGAAGATTGGCGAGGTTTGTGCGGAGCGCCGCCTGGTAGAGGGAGAGAGGTGGATCGCCAAGATCCTACAGTTATACCAGATTCAGAAGATTCAGCATGGTTTCATGATGGTCGGTCCTTCTGGTACCGGAAAGACCAATGCTTGGAACGTCCTACTCTCAGCCCTTGAGAGGCTCGACGGTGTCGAAGGTGTTTCGTACGTCATCGACCCCAAGGCGATGCATAAGGACGCACTATACGGAACCTTGGATCCCACCACCCGAGAGTGGAACGACGGTCTGTTTACCCATATCCTTCGGAAGATCGTAGATGACGTCCGCGGTGAAAGCGGCAAACGGCATTGGATTGTTTTTGATGGAGATGTCGATCCCGAATGGGTCGAAAACTTGAATAGGTTGGTTCGCCTGTGTACCACCGTCACTGTGGATTTTGAACCCTTTCATCCAGTGTTCTGGACGATAACAAGCTCTTGACGTTACCCAACGGTGAACGTCTCAATCTGCCTCCGAACGTTAGGATCGTGTTTGAAGTCGAACATCTCCGATATGCCACCCCCGCCACTGTCAGTCGTTGCGGTATGATTTGGTTCAGCGACGATGTAGTGGAACCATCCATGGTCTACCAACAATACCTCGACACCCTCGCTTCTGTGCCCTTGGATGGCGACGATGAAGATTCCATAGATATCCTTGGAAGGCGCGCCGATGCTGGTGCCGGCTCGAATTCACCGCATCTTGCGACCCAGAAACAGGTGGCAGATATCCTTCAGCCTTACTTTGCGGAGGGAGAGCTCGTTAGCTCTGCCCTGGAGTTTACCGCGAACATCGAGCACATCATGGACTTCACTACCACTCGCGCCCTAACCACCTTGTTCTCACTTCTCAACAAGACCGTTCGTAACATCATCGAGTATAATATCCAGCACCCCGACTTCCCGCTGTCCCCAGAAAATGTCGAACAATACGTCACCAAACGCCTCCTTGTCAATATCATCTGGGCCTTCTCCGGGGACTCAAAGCTGGATTTGCGTGCGGAGATGGGGGAATTCTTGCAGAAGCAAACTGGTATCGACCTCCCTCCTCTATTACCGGGCAGCTCATTGATCGACTATGACGTTGCTATCTCCACTGGTGAATGGATTGCATGGCACGCCAAGGTCCCATCCATCGAGATCGAGGCGCAGGCAGTCACCGCTTCGGACGTTGTCGTTCCCACCATCGACACAGTTCGCCACGAGGAGGTCTTGTACTCTTGGCTCTCGGAACACAAGCCCCTCATGCTTTGCGGCCCTCCGGGTTCAGGAAAGACTATGACCCTGTTCAGTGCCCTCAGGAAACTTCCAGACATGGAAGTCGTCGGTCTCAACTTCTCCAGTGCCACAACCCCCGAGCTGATCCTCAAGACGTTCGAGCAATACTGCGAATACCGCAAGACTCCCAACGGGGTCATCCTCGCTCCCGTGCAGATTGGTCGCTGGCTAGTCCTCTTTTGCGACGAAATCAACCTTCCAGCTGTCGACAAGTACGGCACCCAAAGGGTCATTTCCTTCATTCGTCAGCTTGTCGAAGCAGGTGGATATTGGCGTGCCTCTGACATGGCGTGGGTCAAACTTGAGCGGATACAATTCGTCGGTGCTTGCAACCCCCCAACGGACCCTGGTCGTGTTCCTCTTAGTCATCGTTTCCTCCGCCACGCCCCTTTGATAATGGTCGATTATCCCGGAGAGATTTCCCTCAAGCAGATTTACGGAACCTACAACCGTGCACTCCTCAAAGTCGTACCGAATCTCAGGGCTTACGCAGAGCCACTCACAGACGCCATGGTCGAATTTTACCTCGCTTCTCAGAAACGCTTCACCACGGACATCCAAGCACACTATGTTTACAGTCCTCGAGAACTTACGCGTTGGGTGCGTGGTATTTATGAAGCTATCCGGCCCCTCGAGATACTCTCAATGGAAGGGCTCGTTCGCGTGTGGGCACACGAGGCTCTCCGTCTGTTCCAGGATCGTCTAGTTACCGAGGAAGAGAAGCAGTGGACCGACGAAAATATCGACACGGCTGCCTTACAGCACTTTCCTACCGTCAACCGAGACGAAGCCCTTGTGCGGCCGATCTTGTTCTCTAACTGGACCTCGAAGAACTATATCCCTGTCGACCGAGAGGTTCTGCGGGAGTATACGAAGGCGAGGCTTCGCGTCTTCTACGAGGAAGAACTGGACGTTCCTCTTGTTTTGTTCAACGATGTG
>Ga0307512_10002744_pt1 | contig 21541 bp, 15 predicted proteins | sample 14_EM_MG_FD_200267 | JGI IMG/M metagenome (GOLD analysis project Ga0307512, IMG submission 200267) | Populus trichocarpa ectomycorrhiza microbial communities from riparian zone in the Pacific Northwest, United States - 14_EM | ecosystem: Host-associated > Plants > Roots > Unclassified | place...
CCAATAATAAGAGGGCGAACCACAAGGACAAGCTGGTGCTCGACTACAATGACAACGAACATGATAGTGGAGGCGGCGGCTCAGTAGCATCGTAGCTCGCGATTCCGGAGATGAACGCCAAGAAAGATGACAACAGCACCTGTCGCAACAGTTGTCGGACAATGACGTGCTGCGGCGCGAACCGGACGGGACTTACCGCGGCGACAACTTAGGCAAAGACAAACGCTGCCACCTTCTTCCCTGATGTCTATTTTCGGGGCCATCAACAGAAGGGCTGACACTGCGAGAGCCTAGGCGGAAAAGCGCAGACGCACTGGCATCCCGGGCAAAGACGACGGCATCGAGGATCCAACCACGCAAGGTGCAACACCCTGTGTGCAGGTTCGGGAACGAAAAGAGTGGTGATGTCCACGCGGCGGCTGCAAGACACGCCGGAGAGGAAGAGCAAGTGGAGTTTTGCATGCCCAGGTCGTCTGACTTCTGAAGTAAATAGTGATGGTGAGGCGGCAGTTAGGTAACCTCGAGCAGTTCTTTGCAGGAACATGCAAGGGAACCCTTACCTAATAGTCGATCCCAGTCGCTCTCCGCAGCCACACACGAGGCCGACATACCATAACATGCATGGATCCGAGCATTGGATACACTGAGCAATTTTGGCATACGCCAGGGACCAACTGCTACAATTTGCCTTAGTTCTATTGTAGAGTTTCCTATACGCTACACGACGCCGCATTTCGCAGAACAGCTGAAATGACTTCCTGCTACATCGAGGTGCTACAGTCCATGATCAAGCTATCATGCAGGTGAATGAGATGTGATCACAGTAACCGACGTCTCAGGAGTAAAATAATAGTAAAGGGATAATAAGGCGGTAAGTAGACAACACCAAATTTCGGTTGGACGGAGAGCAGAAAACACTCAGCGATCACCGGCCTCCCGTTTCATTCACCGCCGCCACCATGGGAGTACGCGTTGGCAGACAGTTACTGGCCAAGTATAGGATTGCCGTGAGGCGACGAACTGGTCAATGGCTTCCCGGACAGGACCCGATGAAGGGAGCTCCTCTACGAAAATATTTTGTAACACATATAAGACTTCTGTTGCCCTTTTCCCGGTGAGATCGCCCAGGGCGGGCAAGACAAGTGGTCCAAATTTCCTGGATAGCTCCAGATCCACGATGGTGGGGAACAGGTGTAAAAATTCACGCCATTCGACGTTGTCTGGAATGTCATCTTGAAATTGTGATGAGTTGTCGCAGATGCGGAGGCGTTCCAAGGGGCCGAGGAGGGGATATAAGACCGAGTTGTAGACCTGCATCAGAGATGAAAGCTGCCAGTCCAACGGTTTGCATGAGATTCCCACGAACAGTCTGCTGTCCCTGTTCCTGACGTATCTCCGCCAATGGGGCTTGATACTGACTTGGCCACGGGAGAAGAATACATTTACTCCGTGGGCCTCACTGAATTGTTCTGTTCGGCCCATAAAATGGCGCAGGTGCGGAGTGTCGAATACCAGCTGATTGAAGAATACTATTGAGACGTCGTGGAGTAGAGGGGTATCGATCCGGGATACGGTATCCTCCAAGTACTCGCTAGTTCCTGTGAAATGAAGCCTGGTGAGAGCGGGGAGGACAACCCGTGCGGGCGGGGGCCGATATAGGTTTGCTCTCTCAGCGGGCGCGAGAGGGAAGCTGAAATTAAGGTCAAGGTGTTTGAGCCCTGTCAACGTAGAGATGCAAGTGACGATTGCATCGGGTGAAATGTACCCTGAACGGGGAATATCGGAAAGGGAAAGAGAGACAAGGTCACGGGCAGAGGAAAGTAGTTTCCCTAATGTCGGAAATGGAATGTGATACAAGGAGAGGCCACGCATACAGGGTACAGATCCACCCAAGAATGAACCGGGAAGGACAGGGGGATTCTTATCATCCGAAGAAAGCTGCAGCTCCGTTAGCGCCGGGAATGGCTTCTTCATCGCCGCGATTTTTTTCAACAGAGAGTTTGGGCTGCACGAGATGGAGATGCTATACACGCGATTGTGCTGCTTGAGCGCGTGAATGATGTTAGTCGTACCCGGCCTTCGTGGATTTGTGACATAGGCAGATATGATGATCGGCAACTCTGGCCAGATATGTAACATCTTCCTCACTGGTCTTGTGTTTGTACACAGGAGTCGTAGATTAAGACGACATGGTGATGCAAACACGAGGCGTCGCCATGTAGAGCATACATGGACTAGCGTATGCCATGCATCCTCGTGATCCAGGCTATCATGTAGCCTCAATGCTCGTAGCCGGATGTCTTGATCATAACCACCCAAATAGAGGTCGAATATTTCCAAGAGGACATTCCCAGGGAGAGCGTCAATAGTCACCCATGGGTACAGCTCGCCTGTGTCCCCCCAACTTAGCAAACATCCAGGAACATAGTATATATTATCACTCACCTTGACGCTCTTCGACCCATAACAAGTTTCGTTGACGTGCAACAGGCATCTCTCCGTTTAATTCCTCAACAGTCGGTATAAGCGATGTGCTGAAGGACGGCTATCTGGCGACAGCACTGGGGATTTCGAATTTCGGGCTGATAGAAGTTGAACAGTAGCTAGAGATTAACAATTCAGGTCTTTGACAACAGATCGAGGGACTGGAGTGACTTCAGACGCACTTGTAAGGGGTAATGGTTGGGGGGATCCGTTGGAGGGTGGTGCGTATACAGTACTACCATAGGTCTATATATGCCCACTGCGCCACTGGCATGACAACGGCCGCGCCGGCAGGAGAACCTCAGGTCACACACCCCGCCCGCTCGCGAGAGGTTCCTACGGACATGGACGCACTCCCGGCGGCCGGGTTCGTGCAGGGAACAGTCAGATTCCCTTTAAATTTGTTCCTCACTTCTTGTTTTGATCTCCTTGATCCACTACCACCACCGGGTGGGGCCTTTTACCAAAATGCGAGTCGGGGCAAGGTTGGTCGGAGACCGCAGCAGGTGGTCGCGACCTTCAATAAATCACTTTGCTTCGGACCTTCCCGACCAAGACGCTGATTCCATGTTGCGAAGTACATTGTCGATTGAGGAGTCGAATTCCGCACGTGTTTAAATCGAACTTCGAGATAAAAGGCCGGGGGTGGAAGGTCCGAGTCGCTAGGATTTGGAACCTCGAAGGAGACCAAAAAAAGATGACCAGGTATCGTATGAACCGGCTTTGTTTTAACTTTCTACTGTATGTCAGAAGTTGGGGTTAGGCACAATGTAACTAAAGTCACAAAGATGCTCGCAACCCGAAGCTCGAACTTGGTCATTCCGAGAATGTCTCCAAGCTATATCTTTTCTTCTATCGCTTTGATTTCTGGGAGAGCAGTGCCATAGAACCATCAGCAGTGACACAAACACTCACGTGCGTACGAAAAAAAAAAACTGAAGCAACTCACGCAGAGCGACGTGTGTCGAGAAGGACCGGCACATTGCAAAGTTCCCTGCGTTAGGGGTGAGTTAGTCGTTCCATTCCAGGAAAAGAGAAAGATCTTGCCCATCATATACCACACGTGAGGGATCCCCACATCGCGCCATACACCTTGTATCTCGCCCTCGGGGTCTAACCCCCAGATCGGCTTGAGGCGCGCACCAACTTCTGGTCCGAGTAGCTTGCGCATCGGGGCTCGCGCATCTCCGAGGCTATGGGAAAGACGTGAGAGGAACTCAGCGCGCGAAAACGAAAAACAAAAAACAAAAAAATAAGGGGGAGAGAAAAGCAAAAGAATTCTGGCTTACCCAGTCGCAAAGACCACGGCATCTGCATCGAGCGTGTTCCCATCCTCGAACTCAGGGCCATTCCGCGTGAAGCGGGCCCTTGAGTTTAATTTTCCCATCGATTATCAACTGGCTCGCGCCAACATCTGAGCTTCGCATCAGCTGGTGTCCAGCGACATGTCAAAGAGGTGATGGGTGGAAAATTCGCACCGAAGTAGTATCCGCTGGCCTTGCTCCACACGCGTCACTTGCAATGTCTACAGCAATCCTTTGATGAATAGGTTTCAGGAAGTAGTTTGAGAAGGACACATTGATGCGATCTGCGACATCTAGAGGTGGACCCCCTTTCGCAATAGAGGCCTAATTCCACAAATTCTCAATTCCCGTGTTCGTCTCGTAGAAGAACATGAGCAAACCTCCGAGAACACGCTTGATGCCGCGCTTAATGGACATAACATAGCAGTGATCATCCTATGGACTTTTTGCAGACGAAGCGCCCCATGCGGACCCCATCAATCACGGTCCCCGAGCATTTCGAGAAAGGGGGGACGGACCAGTTAGAGAGCCCTGTAGTGCCCGTGTTTGTGAGCTCAAGGTTGCTCACTGGCGGACTCTGACGAAACGTACGATGTCTATGGGTGAAAGTCCTGTAGAATGAGAAAGCTGGGTTTAGTGGAACGGGTGAGGGAAGTGAATACATTATGCACCGTCGTCGTCACCTCCCTCCAGGCTCCTTGTTCGACTTCGTTGAGCCACGGGTGTGGTCAAGGGAGGGGTGGGAGGAGGACATGTAACCTCTCTAATCGCACACCCTGTCGAAGTGGGGGCCTCTCACTTGTTCGTTGTGATCCCAAGCAGTGCTGCGTACTGCGTCTACGTCAAGGTCCACCTTAGTATTCCCATGTCATTTCCGTAGCTGATGCGCGGGTGGTGGAATTCTTAGGACAAATGAAGGATATCTGTGGGTTGATATTGAGGGAGGGCTCGAAAGACACGCGGTCGTAGCCTTCGTTATAGCATTGGGAATTCTGGCAAGGTAGGTGCTGGCGGGAAACTTGAACGCGGAGTCCATGACAATGACATGTTGTTGTGTTTACGTGATATCCGGAGATTTCCTTCGAGTCGAGTCAGTGTCGAGTCCGAACACAACTACCGTGACGCGACCTCCAAACACCCACGGCCGGCTGCTCATTTTCAGGGTTCAGGCCTTCAGGTACTCTGATAAGTATGTCTAAATTCTAGCTCTATCACAAAGAAACTTGACATGTCACTCATCGATCTCTATTTGGGCCAGCTCGAACACCTGAGCACCTTCAGCTATCAATATCCGACCACATCCCTAATGCTTACTATCACGGGCTCAGATGCCAGCGAGGTTGTCTTACATAGAACAGACGGGGTGGGTGCGGAAGGGCATCGAGGTGAGTGATAATCGGAGGTTTCGTCTTTGAAGATTACAGAGTTGGACAGTTCAGGCCAACTCGACCCTCGACTCGGAGTAAATATTGACATGCTCCCCGACGATGTCCTTCTTGAAATATTCGGCTCCTGCATGGATGATAATTTTGATAGGAGACATCAAGGCACATGGCTTCGGCTGGTGCACGTCTGTCGACGATGGAGATGTCTCGTATTCGCATCACCGCGTCACCTGGACCTGCGACTTTTCTGCACTCCAAGGCGACTACTCAACGATTTGGATATCTGGCCAGAGCTCCCTATTGTCATAAAAGTCTATGATGGAACGCCTCAACCGCAGGACGTGGATAACATAATCGCCGTACTCAAGCAACCCAATCGCGTGTGTAAAATCTCTGTCGAGGGCATTGCAAGATCGCTGTTGGAGAAATTTGCAGCGATAAAGACACCATTCCCGGCGTTGAGAGAACTGAAACTTGGGTCGAATAGGGCAGACCTGCCCGTCATTCCCGATTCATTCATGGGTGGATCTGCTCCTCGTCTTCGAGGTCTCTGGCTGTGGGGCATTTCGTTTCCGTCGTTACCAAAGCTGCTTTCGTCTACCACTGACCTGGTCAATCTTACCCTTTGGGGGTTGCCCCATTCCAGTTACACATCACCCGAGGCGATGGTCACTTACCTGTCCACGTTGACAAAGCTCAAATCACTTTCCCTTGGATTCCAATCCCCTCGATCTCGGGCTAACCGAGAAAGCCGACAGCCGCCTCGCACAGTCCTCCCTGCTCTCACATCTTTCTGCTTCCGAAGCGATAGCGATTACTTGGAGGACTTTATATCCCGAATCGATCCCCCTCTACTTAATCGGTTCTCGATAGAGTTTTTCGATCCACTGGCATCCGACACTCCACTACTCCGCCGCTTTATCAGCGACTCAGCATCATTCAAGGCGCCCCATCTGGCGGACATAGTCTTTTCCCAACGCGACGTCGAAATCATCCTTTTTCATGGAAAAGGGATGCCCAGTCATCGAGCACCACGGTTGCATGTCTTATGTAGGCCGTCAGACTGGCAGCCACCATCTCCAGTGCAGTTCTGTAACTCATGTTTTCCTCCCTTCCCAACCTTAGAGCGCCTCTGCATCTACGGAGTTCGACATTCGAATCCGGGATGGCAAGGCGACGTGGAGAGTATCCAATGGTTCGAACTTTTAAGCCCATTCCCCTCCGTGAAGGATCTGGAACTGTCCGCGAATTTGGCCCAACTCGTCGCGCCCGCACTGGGAGAGCTCACCGAGGAAGGTGTAACAGAAGTGTTACCTGCATTACAGAATATTTTTATAGAGGGGCTCCAGTTATCGGAATCTGTACAGGAATCCATTGGGAGGTTCGTCTCCACCCGTCAGCTTTCTGGTTGCCCTGTAACCGTGCGCCACCGGGAAAGAGGAAGTTGGCGGTAAATAGGTTGGCCAGTATAATCAGTGATTGATGATAACTTTTTGCATCCATCTAATCGCTATTTGGTGTTATCTAGGTGTCGCCTGCCATTTACCTGTACGCTTTAATGTTCGACTGTTGTGGCCATCGCCATGTTCCGCGCCTTTCTTGTTGTATGATATCTCAAACCCAGTTTGGACTGTGGTGTAGCCAGGTAGCACATCTTGACGATTCTGCAAAATATAGTATTGTGGCGTGTTACATTACATGAACGCAACTTTGACATGGGCGCAGGGTTCCCTTCGAGCCACGCGCGCGTAGCGCCTCAATCAGAACGCACTGGACCGTTCAATTTTCGAAGTTCTCACTGTCACCACATGGGGTTCGACTAAGTCTGAGCGAAGTTATCTTGAGGCGAGAGAAAGGGGAGGAGATGGAGAAGGTGTGATGTTCCAACATCACGCATTCTGTCACTTCAAATTATCACCCCATCTTCATGATGCGGTCGAGAGGTGGCGGTGAGGCTTAATGACGGCCGCAGGGGACCTCCAGGCAGGAATTCCTCTGGTGTCTTGACGCTACACGTCACGGTGCCTCTCCGTATCTGGCATGACCCGACACAACTCCGATACGGTGTACGACGAACACTCCTGACAGTACTATAACGCGGCTCTGCATTTAACAAAGCCCGATAACTGAATTCTACCAGTCTCCAGACTGTTTCATCTCCGGCAAGTACGTCTAGGGCCACTTCCCATCTCTGTTGCGAATTGAAGGGACCTGACTTCGATGTCATGCAACTGCTCTCTAGAGAGACTGTGAGTACGGTGGCTGCGATAAGTAAGGTGTCGACCCAAGGGGAAGGTAGACAGAGAAAGAACAGGGGACGAACGCGCACACAAAAGACTCTGAACAAAAGACTAAAACTTTGTGTGAGGAGCTGAGTTGGGGTGCCCTATCAAGTGAGTCCGAAGGTAGTTCTTGAGGAGAAAGAGGCCGCGATCTCGAACGAGCGAAAACCCACAAGAGGAGGGCTGAGTGAGGTAAGGCGAGGTCGGAGGCGAGAAATGCGAGAGGTGCGGGACGACGATGGGCGGTCTTGATGTGATGGCGAGGCGGATAGCGGTCGGCAGTGGTGAGGCGTAAGGCACTCGGGTGGAGAGAACGAGAACGGCGAGAGAAACACGAAGGAAACAAGACCAGACAGACAATTGAGGGCACGGCAGGCTCGGTTCGTCGTCAAAATCGGTCGGGCGAAGGCGAAGCACGCAAAAATAAAAGAAGAGGAGAAAGTGGGCGGCAGACGCCTGCCTTTGCTTTGACGAGGCCAGGCACGGGGGTTTATATACGCGAGACCGAGATAGTACGGACAAGTATTCTAAGCGCAAAGTGAGCTAGAGGTGGAAAAGTGGAAAGACGAACGTGGATATATTACTGCCGGTGACTCGGACAGACCCACGTGGCGACGTGGACGATGAACAGCGGGGTCCGAAATGCAGAAATTTTACTAATCGTTGTAAAAGGCGAGACAGCGAGCACGAGGGGGGGGGGGGACAAAGGTCCGGCGACGGTTGCTGGTGAAAGTCTAAGGTAAAACAAGGGAGGTGTAGAATGGAGAGAACAAAGGTCTAAAGCAAGAGAAACATACGAAAGGTGGTTTGAATGAGCCTATATGCAGTAAAATCCTTTCCTAATAGCGATGCGGTCCAAACCGAGGCCCGACTTGCGAGGGCCGTGAGCAACATGTGCTACATGGAGCGGGGTCTTTTCAAGGCGGCCGTGCTTGTGATGTTGGCAAACGAGGTATGGACGATCCACAAGTCTTCGGCCATAAGGATTGGACGCGACGAGCAGGGGAACTTGGCTGGGAATGGGAAAAGGGAAATCGTGTGGCAACGAGAGCGGGTGACAATGGATTGCAGGCGAGGCATCTAGGACAAAAAAAAGGGTTGTGCAGGCGCATTGAGGGACGTCACGTGGTCGAGCAGTGCATACAGACACGCGCGACGGTGAGGAGGCAGTGGCTCGCGGAGCTCGTTTCCGAGGCTGCCACATATGTCATCCTTACACTTTGGTTTTTTTTCCCTCTACAGGGTTTGTTGTTACAGTCGCTACCATGGGTATATTGGTTGAGGGTGTAAGTACTGAGTACAGGCAGCGAGAAGAGCACGGAAAGGTAAGGGAGAGAGAAAGTGAACGCGTTAGTCTTGCACAGGATACTGGACGCACAGGAAGGGAACGAGGCTAAGGAACGAGGCTATGAGACAGGGAGAGTGAAAACAAGACCTTTGGCGTTGACGGGCGCTCCGTCGTGGGCCGTGGCTGTTCACGCGTGGCTGTCAGGTTCGCCTTATAAAGACCCAACAATCAAAACTCGGAAAACCCAGCACCACCACCAAATCCCCCCTACTTATCTCATAACCAATATTCATGTCGAACACGAAGGATTCAGAAGTGGGGGAGCATCTTGTGCGTCGACAACAGCCCTTATTGTTCTGCTGGACTGAGGTTGAAGCATGTCTAGGTGAGTGATAATCGATTATCGATAATCCGCAGGGTCCTCTCGGATGATTACCGTGGCTAAGTTGAGTGATACAGACCGTTTGTATGCCCAGAGTGCCATCAACAAACTCTCCGATGATGTGCTTCTTGTCATATTCCGCTTCTATTTGGAGGAAGCTTTTGTGGGTGACGGTAGAGCTTATGATGGATGGCATGATCTAGTGCATGTATGCCATAGGTGGAGGTCCCTCGTATTCGCTTCACCACGTCACCTGGATCTCCGACTTCTTTGCACAAGCAGAAGACCAGTGGAAAGATCGTTGGATATCTGGCCAGGTTTGCCTATCGTCGTACAACACAATGCCAAAACGTCGCGGCTGTCGGGTTACTACTCGTGTATGATGGACATTAATGCCGCACTTCTTCAACACAATCGCGTGTATAAGATCGAAATCAACCCTATTTCAAACTCCCTGTTGATGAACCCCATGGTGATGGGCGTGTCATTCCCAGTTCTGACAGATCTAGAGCTTCGTTCAAACGGTGTAGCAGCTGCGCCGGTCCTTCCTGATCTCTTCATGGGTGGACTCGCTCCTCGTCTGCAAAGCCTCAAGTTGCAACGCATTCCGTTTCCTTCATTACCGAGACTACTTTTCTCTGCTACCGACCTGGTCACTCTTCATCTTTTCGAAATCCCTCAATCCGGATACGTTTCACCCGGGGCGATAGTGACCGCCTTGTCCATGTTGACAAGACTCAAATCACTACACCTTGATTTCGACCCCTCTCAACGTTGGGCTCCCGTCGGATCGCGACCTCGGCTTCCACTTAAACCCATTACCCTCCCCGCTCTCATCGAGTTTTACTTATGGAGCGACAGCGAGTACATGGAGGACATGGTTTCCAGAATTGATATCCCGCTACTCAACTCGTCCCGTATAGCGTTCTCCAGCCAATCAAATTCCACCACACCTCTATTGCGCGACTTTATTAGTCGAACAGAAGTATTCGAGGAATTACATCGAGCCAAAGTAGCCATTTCCGAAGACTCCATCCATCTCACACTCTCTCAACCGGATGGGGGACCTGACGGCAAAATACTAAAGTTGCGGATCTCATGCAATGCGTCAGAGTGGCGGTTTTCGTCACTCACCCAAATCTGCAGCTCGCTCTTGTCTCCCCTACCCACTTTGGAACACCTCGAGATCTTCGCGGATCAACTACATTGGCGATTCAACATGATGGAGAACGCCCATTGGCTAGGACTTTTGCGCCCGTTTTCCTCCGTGAAGGATCTGGTCCTATTCGACGATCTAGTCAAATTTGTCGCACCTGCGCTGAGAGAGCTCACTGGGGAAAGAGTATCAGAATTCTTACCTGCGCTAAAAAATCTTTTCCTGAAGGGGTCGTGTCCTTTGGCACCATCGCAACTTGTCCAAGAAGCCATAGAGCAGTTTGTCCTCGCGCGACGGCTCTCTGGTCAACCTGTGGTTCTCCACTACTGGGTCTACTCCTCGGAAAGAGGTGCCCCAAAGGGAGGCGAGTGGGTTGTACTCCACGATGGGTTCCGTACTCTCAGTGAGTGATGGATTGGTGCGTCTTCATTTCTGCCTCTTTAACACCTCATGTCTGATCGACGGCATCTTCCTTCACATCTCCAGTTTGACCCTTCCAGAAACCGGATACAGTACGCTTTGCTACCATTGTGGTCATCCGGTCTCACTGTACGGGTACTTGAACTCTTTATCTTGACGAAATCTGATGATGCCGAAGGATCAACGTTGAGCAGGAACTCGAGGTATACAGGTGTTGCTCCCGAGCTGGGCCCAAGTGTTGGAGCTGGATGCGGGGCAACACCCTATATTTAGATGGAAAATCTCATGGACTCCCACATCTAGAACATTGACCCTATATCACACTAGGACTCCCTTCATACCTCTTTTGTTCCACCACTTTCGGCGACGGCCTACTAGTCCCCGGTTATGCCTCATTTCCTTTATTCTTTCCCACGAAATTCCGGTACGATTCGATTGCTCTCATGTGGTGTGGCTTGATTGCGGAACTCTTTCATTGGTTTTTGGTACTTAGGGCGAGCGCCGCGTGGACCAACAATAGTATACTGCGATTTTTCTCGAACGTTCCGTGTGTCCTCGTCTGGGTTCGGCCCACTTCATCTCAGTCTGTCTTCGCCATCGGGGTCGGCAACGACGGCGATGCCTTTGGGATCCCTGTCGCAACGAGTTCTGCCAGTCTGTCGCGGCACGCTATGGTCCGGTGACGGCATAGAAAGGCACTGCTATAGTCTCTTCGTGTCTAGTTCCTTGCCCGCGCAGCGACGTCGGCCCATTTCAACTTCCGTCGTTGTCTTATTATCGGAGCTGATCGACAGATAGTCCTTCTTGTTGTTTGCACCAATATTTACGAAGTGTGACAGAACCCGAGTTCCGCCGATCGTCTAGTACCAGCATATGCGCGGGGCCATATTTCTCGCGCAGACCGCCGAGGTCGTGATTGGTGGGCGACGCGGAGCTCGTGAGCCACGAAAACTTTCGTCCAGTATTAGTCTTTGAAGTTGTTTCTTTCCGCCGTCATCTTTCATACGAGCTCCTTCACGTCGTGACCCAATCGTTTTCACTGAGAGACGAAAAGTGAATCCAAGGGTAAATCGCTAGGGTCCACACACCAGCTGTGCAGGCGCCTACCACGACCACCTTCCCCTCGTAGTGGCTGGCTCTCGTTTAATGGCCAGAGTGAACGATTGTGCCTTTGAATTCTTCCTAAATAATACAGAAAGTTATTAATAAATGGAAATGAATTGGATGTAACATGTTAGCACCACCGCGCCGGGAATTTGCGAGACATTATGGCTGCCACTGCAAAGCCCATGGTAAACACAAGATGGTTCACGACAAATAAGCGCGATGACGCATTCGCGCGCCCGATCTCCACGGTCCACTTCTTCGCTTCGGAGTCCTGGGAAGCTCTTGTGACAGCGGAGTATGTCCACACACCTACATCCAACTCAAGGGTGCATGCATAGCTCTCTAGCCAATCTGCGAGCCGGCACACGTGTCATCAGCACGCACCCGCCGGGTGAGTGGAATTCCCTTTACTTTTTGGGCGGTGAAATGACTGGCCAGGTTGGCGGGAAGCTATAGGGTACGGATTGCCCCTCCCACTAAGATGAAGTGGCATCTAGGACGGCGATGATAGCTCACGGTTGGTCGTACCCTAACCAGAATTAGTCGCGGAACATCGGCGGAAGAGCTCCTCCATACGTACAGACGGTCCCGTGCATATAGAGCGAGTCGCACCGTTTTCGCCATAGTTTACCGACCCGTGCTTCGCTCTCGACAACCGGCGTGTTGACACCGAGATATTTCAGTCTCGCCGCGAGCTTGAGCCCCGATTGGCCTCTGCCAACGATGATCACGACAGGTTGTTAGTCGGGCCCTTCGCGCTCGCGTTCTAGACGACGTCGTTCCGTCCATGTTCCGTGTTTTGGTTCTTGCTTCCGGAGCGGACCGGCCAACCATGTAGACAGACCCTCGGGGTTCGCGAAAATGGCGTGCTCCCCATTTAGCACTGGGAGCAGGGAAAGGATGCCAAAACCAGTTCCCACTGCTGTCGAAAACGTGAAAAATGCTTGGATCCACGCAATATCCGGATAGGTCCAAAGCCACGGACTTTTGCATCGACTTGGATATTCGAGGGCTTGGTAGTTGTTAGGCGATCAGCGAGGAATTACTTGATGCGACTGCTGTCAAAGAAGGTACGAAGGTCCCTAGGTGAAAGGGAGTATGCCACGCCAGAAAGAGTCGTCCACAAGTTATCTGAGGATATCGTCCACATTGTCAGTCTGGACATAGTTAGGAAAAGTTTCGAACCAGTTTTGGGTTACATCTACTTCAGGGAGAGTACACAGTTTAAAGCATTCTAGGGTTGAAATCCCTGCATGCTTGACGTCAGTTGCAGAATACATGAGTAGTAGAAGGCAAGATGTATGGCCTGGTGGTGTGCAGTTGTGACGTGTATTCCTCCCGCCATTGATACCTGAAGAATGCGATCGATGATGTCTGGTCCTATCGAGAACTGAATGTATGAACAGGGATCAGCGTAATCCCTCTGTCGAATTGGGCACGGAAAACGTGTTCGCACGACCAGCGCGTACTGTACTGACTAATGGCCGCTGATGAACAGTTGAACTAAGGTGGGAAGTACAGCAAGTCGCAAGTCGCCTTGCTCGCATTCGGATTAGAACTCCGAAGTCTCTGAAAATTCCGACACTCTTGCAACTCCGACCATTTGGTCGCGAAGAAGGCTACGTACGGGTCACATTGTCGATACTGGGTCCATGATATCGTACAATCAACTCGATCACGGCAACGTTAGCAAAGGTAATTGAGGGATCGGATGTCAATCACACAAATGCAAAATATAATAAGAGGGAGGCGGTGAGAAGGTAGCACGAAATGTTCATAGGACGCAAAATCGGAGCGCACTGACCAGTCGATCGTTTATCTCCCGATCGTAATTACTACCTGGTCTCCTCCTTGCTAATAGTGGACAGACACAGAGCGACCAGAAAGCTGTAGGGTGGCAATGAACTTCCCAATGGCCTCCAGGATAGCTTCCGACGGTTCGTGCCCGAAAAAGGAAATGCTTTGTAGAGAGGGTAAGACCTCTGTTACACTTTCACCAGAGAGGTCTTGCAGGGCACGCGCAACTTGTAAAGCCGGTTTCTCGGACAGGTATAGTTTCTTCACCGACGTAAATGGGTGTAATATGTCTAGCCATTGGAGGTTTTCTGTGGGGGATTGCTCACAGTCCAGGGGAAACGAACCGTGACCATGAACGTAGAGATGCTCCAAAGTGGGGAGGGAAGGCAAGGAGAAGCTGCGGAGGTGTATCAGACAGAAAAGCTGCAGATCCAAAGTGCTGCACAAGATCCCAAACTTTATCGTTCTGCAATCGGCCAACCCTTGTCGAGAAAGTGTAATGTCGACAAAGTCGTCGTGAAAGGATATATCTGCACGATGGTGCGTATTGATTGTCTCTATGCACTTGACGAACTCGCGGAGTGGTGGAGAGTTCATTATGGGCCACTTGAGAAACGTTACGTCAAGATTATCGAGTAGAGGGAGGGCAATTCGGGCGATGAGGTCTTCGAAGTACCAACAATCACCCCGGAACCGAAAGGAGGTGAGAGTAGGGAGGACAGTGCTTGGGACAGGAGGTAGACGTTGGCCCGTATGGTGCAAGTGAAATCGGGGAGGATATGATGTTTGGAATCCAAGTGCGAGCTCTTCGAGCTTGATTAACGTGGACAGACAAGTGACGACCCGCTCTGGTGAAATGTATCCGATACTTGAAATATGCTCCAGGCGGAGTGTGACGAGATCTGTAGGAGACAAAAGTAGGTTCTGTGGTGTCAGAAAGGAAATGTTGTGCAAGTCGAGTAATCGCAGACGTGGCGCAATTCCTCCTAGGAACGAATCTTTAATGACCGGCTCCCAAAAATAGTCATTGTCATCGGGAAGATAAGAAAGGTGTAGAGATGTCAACGTCGGAAGTGGAACTGTTATCGTGGCAACTCTTTTTAACATATTATTTGAAATGCCCTGGAGGTTGATTTCGCATATGCGATCAGGGCGCTTGAGTGCGGCAAAGACGTTGAGGACACCCCGCAGTTGTGAATGTGGACTTTTGTGACACAGAACAACAAGGGGAAGCGCTGGCCAGATATCCAGCATTGTCTTCACCGGTGTTCTGTTCGTGCAGTGGAGTCGTAGATTTAGGTAACGCGGTGATGCAAATATGGTGTATCGCCATCTTTGGCACACATGTATGAGTGTATGCCATGGATCCAAGCTTGCGTCGTCCACGATGAAGGAGGAATGATCGTGCTCAGGCTGAGATAGGTCCAGATAGAACTTGGATATTTTGAGAAGGACATCGTCGGGGAGTGCGCTGAAGGACACCTTTCGGTAGACCTGGCCTGTAAAGCACTCGCTCAGAAGTCATTGGAAAATGGATATGGGAATTATCCCTCACTTCTACCATCCTCTACCGAAACATCTTTCTGGCACTGTGCAGCATCTTCCCTAACACCTGCGCCCCTGACAGTCGGCATCCAACGAGGTGTGTGGGCGAAAGATCGTCGATGGTTGGACTATTTCACCAGGAGAAGGAATGGTGTTTCGAGTACGCTGAGACAGTGAATTATGAATGATCCTCTCGCAAAGAAGAGACCCGAAAAACTCGGGATCATCGATCAACCAATCGATCAACTTTGGTGGCTCGATCGCTTTGCTGTATCTCAAATAGCGGAAGTTCCCGTGGTCTTGATCCGGTTGCCTTTTGCGCATTTCTCTACACGGTCAAACAATGAAGCCATGCGTCTCATCACCCATCAATTTCTGCACAACTAAATCGACATGCAATATGTCATTCTACTACTGTCTACTATATGTGAAGGTGGTTATCCCCCGGGTCGCTGTGGGATTTGTACGAGTGTCTCTCTGATAAGATTCTGAGGCAAATAGTGTAAGCATACGCTTCAGTGTTGTTGAGAACCAATCACGAAGAGTTGCGCTGAAAGGTGGACAGAGTGTGGAAGCAGTGGCGGTTGTCAGTGGTTTGTGGATGTCAATCTTCAATCGTATCTTGGCGCAATCGACTCAGATCATCGTTCTCTCAGAAACGAAAGCCACAACACTACAGTCGCGGTAGTGTCGCGGTCAACGTGTCTTAGTCCGAGTCTCGTGACACTCATGCCAAGATTTACGTAAGCCCTAACAAGTGGCTCGGGGAATGTGGGAGTGGCGTCCTTTCATCACTTTTGTGCAAAGCGTGCGCCGAACCACAAGAGCTCTGTGGATGGACAACGACTCGTGCTTGTGGCTAATCCTTCCGCATTGTCGGATGGAATTGAGATAAAAGCCTGGGCGCTTTGGATAGTGAGCCCACATCCAAATCTCTGCCAACTCTCGTCCTTTGACTATGCCCAGCACGTCCGCTCTGCCTTTTCTCCCGGCCGTCTTCAGAAAGAAGCGCCAACCCAAGCAACCAAGCAGGTCCTTGTCTGCCGGCTCCAGCGAATCAATCGATGCTTCAATCCGACCATACGTCCTTGAGGGCCCGTTAATCACACCCGGTGGCACCCCTGGTTGGGCAAGCCAGCCGTGGCATTACGTCTTTCAAGTAAGTGCCTTTCAAACATAGGAAATGACTGCTTATCCTATCAACTAGGATGGGGATGTGGCATGGGCGCTCGGAGGAAATGGACGCTGGCGCCTCGTCAGGGTAGCCGGGAATGGTTTCCTTGAGCAAATAGAGGTGGGTACCGTACTCGACCTTTTCAAAATCTGACGACTTTAACTCACCAGTTTGCAGAACCGAAAACAGATTGCATACAACGTGACTTGGACGTGGGACGGGGCAACTATGAGAGGGACGTTTGCGCCCGGATGTGGTGACATCAAACCGAATACTCTCGCTATCCGCAGGCTCCTTATTGATGAGGGGTTACGATATGTAGAGAGGAGAGACTGGCAGGTACTGAACGAAGAGGAGAACGGGGAAGTGGAACCCATACAAGACAAGAGCTCAGAAAGATATGATCAGCCGTAGGCATTCAAATAGAGTTATGTCGGCTTTACGAGGCACTCGTGTGGACGGGGTTTCGTTTGGTTTAGGTATGGGGCATGGGCCGTTCTCTGTAAGCCAGTCAAATGCGATATAGATGGTTATTGGATTAAGAAAAGCCGACGTGGGCTACCAAGACTAAAGGGCCCGGACATGTGTTATTTAGAGACAAAACTCACAACTGACCCGCCAGCGGTACAGAGGACTCGGAGTGAATGGCAGCATCACGTCCCGCCAATTGGTGGCGTAGTGATCAAAGATGGTTTCAATATCAAAATACATGTAGTTATACGTCCCACGCACCTTTGGCAGAGCCGCAGCTATCCCGAACCACCATCCAAAATCTCCATTTCGAGGGTGCGTCGTCTTCGTCTGTACCTGAGTGAGATTCGTCGCCCTGGACAGAGAAACAAGCTTGGTACGCAACAACAAGAGGGCTATGATACCAATGGGCTGGGGAGGCGGAGGGGTGACCGCGACGCGATGGGAGGGGAATGAGACAGGCGGGTGGGCGTCGTGAGGTGAGGGGGAGAGGCGGCCGTAGACGTAGAGAGAGAGGGGCGGAGATGAATGAGAAAGAGATGAATGAGAAAGAGTCGGGTGGTATTGGCGTACGTGAGGCTGTATTGGCGTACGTGGGGCTGTATTGAAAGGAGTTCCAGAACTCCGAATGTGTTGAGGGCCTCTTGAGGCACCACCAGAGGCTAAGGAGGAGCGGCTTTTCCACAAGCAGTCTAACACATCGAAGACGCAGTCTGTTGAGTGTGAACAATGGCCGGTAGAAACCCACGACGTGAGATGTTGTGCTCTAAGAACCCGCTCAGATGCGCGAGTTGATGGACAGGGCGACATTGGGGAAGACTCTGTACTGTAATCGGGCACTTTTGACCGCGGATATTCATTTTGTTTTCTATGTGGTTGACTTTTCCCGTGAGGTCACGGGAATGCCCGGTCCCGGATTGCCGGTCCGACCGCCGTGTGGGGACTCTGAGACGGGCTTAAACCGCGATGCGATAGATAGTTGGAGTCCGTAGATAGGGAAACGTTCGCGATAGAGCGGAAGTTATGGTAGATAGCTTGAAAGTAATTTCTAAGGATCGTGGAGGATTTTGTGGCTGATGATGGAAGGTCCAGTGAAGACTTCGAGAGAGCGCCCTGCGAAGACGAAATGAAGGAGAGCCGTCAGGAGACGATATCGTCATTTATGACCTCGACCGTTGGGCGACCACTGAACTTGGTGAGAAAGCTATCAGAGCAGAAGATTCAGCACAGAAAGCAGTACACGAAACACAAACCATGAAATACCCCGACGCCCAGGGCGCGCGACTTCGCCAGCCGGGCACATCTCGCTCTATGTCCCGCATGACAGCCGTTTCGTCACCTGTGAATCTGTTCCCCAGCACCCTATCACTGGCGCTGACAGTCGCATCTTTTGTTCCATTGGGATCGGTGGTTTGCAGTTCAAGGTGTCGAATGATGGATCTCCGGCGAAGGTCTTTGCTAAAGAATACCTCGCATGAACTTGATCTTGGGCCGACTACTATCTGTTGATCCTATCGACGGCGCAGGTTAAAAGGAGAAAATGGGACTATTATTCCCGGCCTCAAGGCAGCCAAGGCTACAGCGCGAATGGGCCGCAACCTCAAGGCGAGTTGGAGAACGTTGGAGAGTCCTACTGAACCCCCGACATTCTCACGCCACTTCGGCACAAAAGGCTGTTTGTCGGCCCGGGACCGAGACGCCCTTTTGCAGTCCTTTTGCAGGGACACAGCTACTCTTAGTGAACACCTCCTGTGTATGTGTATAAACAGTAGCCAGCGACATGTCGTGCGACATGCGGTTTCGACCAGTTGAGAATGGACTCGTGTTGATCGATTTCTAGCACTTGCACTTAATTATGATTTCGCTTTCATATGGCCGTGTCATGGATCACGCAATTTGAGGCCGTGCAAAGAACACGTGTATACCTGTATTAGCTGTGTATTGCAGTTCTTTTCTTGCGTCGCCATTCTCTCATAAGTACGCACAAGGATTCTCCCTAGCTTTCTCGTGACATGAGCTGACCTATCAACGTATATCAACCATCACTCACCAGTCGCTACTTCAGCCTGAGAAGCCCCCGGGTCCATTGTCAACTATTAACAATATTAACAAACCGCTGCCCCTCATCCCTAATGCCAACTGTGAAGGGCTTCAATACGACAAAGCGTGTGGCACGTCGACGAATTGGAAGAGAGGTCTGTGTTGAAGAATCCCCAGGTGAGTGATATTCTGCATGCTTCTCTTGAACGATTACTGAGTTGGGTCGGACAGTGCAGCGCTCCCCACAAGTGACAATCAGCACCATCCCTGACGATGTCCTTCTGGAAATATTCAAGTCCTATGTTGATCAAAATTACAACGAAAACGCATGGCATACCCTCGTGCATGTATGTCAAAAATGGCGATATGCCGTGTTTGACTCGCCGCGTTGGCTGCATTTGGAACTTCGGTGCACAAACAAAACACCAGTGAAGAAGATGCTGGATGCCTGGCCAGCGTTGCCTATTGTCATCGATTCCGTCATCACCAATTTAACGCCGTCAGATGAGACTAATATCATTTCTGCGCTGAACCAGCATGATCTTGTGTGTAGAATCAAGGTTTTGGGTATTCCAAATTCACTGTTGGAATCCGCGGTGATGAAGAAGCGATTCCCAGAGTTGACCTGTCTGACGCTCCACTCCAATGAACAAAATGCGCCGGTCATTCCCGATTCATTCCTGGGTGGATCTGCCCCACGTCTTCAATCACTCGAATTCAGAGGCATCCCATTTCCATTTCCAGCATTAGGGAAACTACTTTTGTCTGCCACGGACCTTGTAGCCCTCCGCCTTTGGGATGTTCCGTATTCCGGATACATTTCACCCGAGCAAATCGTCACAAGCCTATCCGCACTGTCCATGCTCCAAATCCTTTCCATTCGTTTTCGTTGCCCTCGGTCACGTGCTGACCGAGAACGCCAACATCTGTCCCCGTTGAAACGCCTAGTCCTCCCGTCTCTCACCGAGTTTTACTTCAAAGGCGATAGCGAGTACTTAGAGGGTATTGTTGGCAGAATCGATGCCCCTGCACTTGACTGGATCACCATAGATTTCTTCAATCAACTGGTCTCCGAAACTCCACTGCTGCGCGACTTCCTCTGTCGCACAGCAGTTTTCCAAGAACCCCATCAAGCAGACGTATTCTTCTCTGAATCCACCATCAAATTCATGCTTTCTCAACGCGAAGGGATGGCAGATCGCCACATGCTAGAGGTGGTGATCTCATGCAGGGTATCCGGGGGTCAAATTTCCTCTCTTGCACAATTTTGTAGCACATCCCTCCCTCCCCTCCTCTCATTGGAACGCCTCGGCATCTATGGTGCTAACACGACACCACGGTACTCAGATAACATGGGGGGTAGTCAATGGTTGGAAATTTTACACCCGTTTGTCACCGTGAGGGATCTGGCCCTTTCCTCGGAGGTCGCTAGGCATGTTGCGCCCGCCCTGCGAGAGCCCACTGGAAACACAGCAGCAGAGGTGTTACCTGCACTTCGACGAGTTTTTGTAGATGGTTTTCGCACTTCGGAATCTTACTGGGAAGCACTTTCGCAGTTCATCACCGCGCGACAGCTCTCTGGTCACCCTGTATCTGTCCACCCCGTGGCAGCAGGAATGTTGTGACAAATACATCAGGAGGTTATGCTCTCTTCCTTCTCTGTCACCTCGATGCTTCCATTTACTGTCTTCATTCACCTCTACTTGACAACTTCAGATGCCAGATACAATGATTTATTGCCATTATCGTGTTCTTTTGTCCATCTACTATATCCGAGCTAGTACGACCTGTGGTATTCAGTGTTGTAGAACATTTGTCTCTACAGATTTACGAAATACAGCATCATGTCAACATACCGTAAGGCGGTTGTCAATAAAATCATGACTGGGTGTAATCAAGCGGTTTTGACCATGTGCCCGAATGGCGCTCTCTCAATAGTGCTCAAGTCTGACTCCGCGTGGCAGTTGCGCTACTACAGTAGTGGATTTATCCACCCATCTCGTTGTCTTGTTGTAATGGCCGGAGGTTTAGATTTATACAAAGCTTTTATGGGTAAGGCGTTCTATACCGGTCCGTCTACCTCCAGTGCTGATGCAGTATTGTTTACAGAAACAGCGGAGAAAATCAATCAGTGGGAAGGGGTGAAACAGCACTTCTTTTCCACTTACCACCACCATCCCCAGTATGTCACCTACTCAGGTCCCCTCTACTGTCCCCCAGGCCATTGACACCTACTCAGTCTTCGATGTCCTCAACATCTTCTGTGCTTGCTGGTTCCTAAACCGCGACCACCTTCTCTTGCTTGTCACCTTTGCCCAGAAAGCCAAGGCTGGCAATGATGTCTCCTGGCTGGAGGTCACCCCCCAGTCCCATGCCCACTTAGTTCGCCAGGCCATTGCCCTGGCCCCTACTTCTTACCCCTTGGCACTTGTCAAGCAGGTCATGTTTGTCTTTCTTCTGGAGGTTGTCAACAACTCTCAGGCCTCAACGCTTGACAAGTTTGTCAAGACTTTGGCTCCTCGATGGTGGCTCCCTGCATCCGCTCCTGCCCCCTCATCGCTCCTGGATACCCCTGCAAAGGGGCCAGTTGCCCCAGTGGCGCCTTCGGCTTTGGTCGTTGGTCCAGTTCGAGACTCTGAGGCCCAGCACAGCGGAACACATGCAGATGCGATGGCTATCGACCCAAGTCCCCCCCTCCCCTCCTCG
>Ga0307512_10002745_pt1 | contig 21541 bp, 19 predicted proteins | sample 14_EM_MG_FD_200267 | JGI IMG/M metagenome (GOLD analysis project Ga0307512, IMG submission 200267) | Populus trichocarpa ectomycorrhiza microbial communities from riparian zone in the Pacific Northwest, United States - 14_EM | ecosystem: Host-associated > Plants > Roots > Unclassified | place...
AGAAGATGCTGTGTGTTTGTTTTTTGAAGCTGGATGCGCTGCTTTGCCTGAACCACTGCCACTCTGCTCCTCTTTATATACATTCTCCCTCGCTCCTGCCCTCGTTACTTCCCTCCCGTCCATCGGCTTCTGGCGCAGCACTGGCTCGGGCGCTTGCTCCGACTCTTGGTTGTGCTCGTGCTTTGCTCCGGCCTGGGCCCGTGCTCTTGCTCAAGCTTAAACTTCTGGCTCAAGCTCAAGGTTTCGGCCACCATCTTCCGTCCCTTCCGTCGGCCACAATGCTTGCCCTAGCCAGCCGATGGCCATCGCTACTTGCCCTTCTCAGCCGATGGCCAGTTCTGCTCGTCCCCACTAGCCGTCAGTCACTTCCCGCCCGCCAATTCGCTTCCACCAGCCCTCAGTCAAGCTGGTCCATTTTTTCCTTATACAGTGTTTGTAGACAAGGGGTACTTCCCAAAAAGCGGGGGATAATGTAATGGTGGCAAAAGACCCAGGGCCTGGTCACTGGATCTGTCATGTTTCCACTTGGCATGAAACTTGTATAACTTCCGATATGGCTACATAGACATCCAATGATTCTCACTCGAGTCCTCATTTGAACAAATATACCACCATGACCTCACCTATGCCTGGTAGGCCCAATGCTGGTGTACGTGACATTACCTTCGATATGTGTGTACTCATTCCACCATCGCAAACAGTGGCAGAATGAGCATTGGATGGCATTTACAGCCAAAGAGCATCTGACTGAGATGTGAAGTGGTGCAGATCACTTCGATATGCTCTCTGGATATGTGATTGCAGTCAGTAATTCACATTGTTGCAACCAAGATTACACCAGTCCAGCAATGGACTGGTCTGGCGTTGATCAGTGCAGCACTGTGTCGAGGGTTAGAGTATATTTCTCACTGTATTGCTCTTTTGATGTGAGAAATATATCTTGATGGTACCGTGTATACAGACAGAACTGTCATAATTTTGCCCAGAGTGGGTATTCAGAGGTGAGTGGTTATCAAATGTGAGGATGAGTCTTGTTTTCAGTGAAACTTGACTATGAAATGATTTCTAAATTGTTACCATGTGTGGACTGGTCTAGACCAAGCCCATCCAGTCCAAGACTGGCAGTCTGTGGTCCAGTCCAGTCCAACCTTCCCTTTGGACTGGACTGGATTGAGCCCCACCCCAGACTGGGTCCATCCAGACTGGTGGAATCATTGGTTGCAGCTTTGGCTATTTGGAAATTTCCCCTGCTACTGAGCCAAGTTTAGTAGTATCTTCATGATTTTTTCCTTTATCAGCAGTAGTCGATTTTGTATTCATTTGGTAATTAGAATCCCACCAGAATATAGCCAAGGCATTTACTTAACCCTCTACGTATTTAGACAGTGGAGCCAGTGGATTCAAACCAATTCACAACTCCAATACTGCTGTGTTTTTGATGTTTTTGTGATACAGTTTTCAATCTATCCAAAGAATGACTGAATTCTAATCACTTCTACATCCAGGCAGGGTAGCGAGATGGTGACAAATTCTTTCTGATACTGATCTTTGCCTGTCATCAATGCTAGCAGATGATCAATCAAAATATTAGAAAACCTACAGAAAAACTACCAAACCTCACTACTCCAACATTATTATTGATATCACTTGATAGAAGTTGATCTTATCAGCAGTTGTACTTCATATTGACACTTCAGAATGAATAATATAATAGAAATTGCCATGCACCATCATCAGTCACAACTGTCAATGATGACCTTTTCACCTGCTTCTTGTTCTGTCACTAGCTTGTCTGACAATAGACTATCATGCTTCTGAACAATATAAGCATTAGCCGTAATTACATCAATATCTCACAGTTGTTGTGCTCCACATTCCTGGAATGAGTGACAAATTCAAAGCTATTTTATATATCACTGGGTCCGTGCTAAGTCAAGTCAGATGCTAAATGATTTTTCTTCCATTATTCTGAACTCACTGAGACTGATGGAGGTGAATTGAAATGCTATACAAGGTGACATGATTGTGAGTCCACTTGAAAAGAAGCAAAGACATCAGAGTAGATTTCATGAAGATGTGATACATAGCTGATATCACAATATTGGTGAGCTGGCAACTGCATACTCTGTACTGAATTCTCCAAGTAGTGGTTGTCGGAGTGCCAAGTCCATTAAGTCCACAACAGTTCCATCGATACTGCATTGTGTAATTCAACATGTCAATTTCCCAGTTGCAGCATTATTGAATCCACAGGTAAGTAGCTCACAATATAAATCAAAAATATTCTGGTTGAGGATGAATTGTTCCACATGCTGCGGACAGTGCCTGAGCAGAGGCTGAGACTAATTTCACGGCACTTATGCTTACACTCAACATTAGCCATCTGGTGATTGTGTTCCAATTTTACTCCAGAACATATCAGATTATAACTCGATGTAGATGTTGGAATAGTTGATCAAGATGTAAGAGTCAAGATTTTGGAGATGCTTGTGGAATACATGCTGTCAGACTCTGGATTACAGGCTGCATTATGCCAATCCACTGGAACCTATCACAATCATATATGCTTCTTCTGACATATATTCTATTGTCCAACTCTGTCATTAACAGAGTAGTACACTTTAATACACAGAGAATATGTGACAAGTCAGGAGTTCTTTCTATCGTTTGGCAAAGTGTGGTAGCCATATAGTGGATCACGAAACAGGAATACTAAACTCTCCATTGGCTGAGACAGAGATAACTCAATAGTGATAGTGACATTATTTAAAGTGGGTTGAGAATAGAATATATGAGAACAGTATCCAACCACAACAGTTAAAATTCAATGTCCAGTGGGGTTTCTTCTACTGTGTATTGCAACTCCTTCATACTTTACTTCCCCATTCTGCAGCTATCAAAAGAGTTCTGCTGAAACCCCACCACTTCAAAATATTCCACTTGGAGTTGTTATGAACAATCCCAGTCTGTATATATATCATAGGAGCCAGCCAATCCATTCAGGAAATGCTATTTTCAATATCTTCACCTTTAGTTTAATCTTTCATCAACTTTACATTACTCTATGTATACCATTATCATATAATGTGAATTAGTCAATATTGGGTTGAAGTGTAAAGATGTATTCCAAGGTATAATCCGGAATAACAAGACATGAGTAGATTCAATTGCGAAGACACACATCCAGATTGATTAGTTATTGACAGGGAGTTACATTCAGATTATAGAGTGATATATGGGCTTCCTGGCAGGCTGAGTACGTGTATTGCAGATAACATCGAGTCATGGATACAAACTGTCAAAGTTTTCCTGTGTCAGAGGACAGTTATTATTTGTCAATTATGAAGCTCTTTAAAACAATGTTGTGGTTTTGTATTGTATATGGCATTTCTAGTTTACAACATTTCTGCGTAATGATCTTGTTCACTCTGTATAGTATAGTATTCTACACAGGGAAAAATGACCTTATGCGATGCATAACTCATAGAGAAGCTGTTTTTCGGACGGTAATTCATAGCATATGAGACGAGTGGCACTATGAATGTCCTATGGACCTTCAGGTTGACTAGATTACTATGATACACATGCAATGTTGTGCGCAGGATACTATACATCACACTGCATACGACAAACCGAAAAGCAAGCTGCCAGATGCACTTCATTGCACGCTCCCAAGTACACTCTTGATTGCACTGGATTGCACACTCCCAGCCCGCAAGACTTACGCTCGCAAGTAAGCAGCAAGGGCAGGTATGCCACCGTTCGGCCTCATAGGCATACGTGTGGTAATTATTGGAATACTGTTGCAAAAGTGCATGTGAGTGGTATTAGGTGTTGGTGTATAGTACGATTATCGCTCGAGATCTAAGGCTGGTGGCGAGACGACTATATAGAATGGCCATTACCCGGCCCTGGGTTACGTGCCTCCGTTACATAAGCTCTCAAGACGCTCCCAAGTACACTCCCGGGCATGCTCTCAAGGACTCTCGCAATTGCCCTCGATGGCATACTCCCAGCCTTCTTGGCTGTACGCTCCCAATTAAGCTCTCAAGACGCTCTCAAGCACACTCCCTTGAACGCTCTCAAGAACGCTCCCAATTGCACTCGATGGCACACTCCTAGCCTGCTAGACTGTACGCTACCAAGTAAGCTCTCAAGATGCTCTCAAGCACACTCCTGAACATGCTCTCAAGGACGCTCCCAATTGCACTCAATGACACTCCCAGCCTGATTGACTGTACGCTCCCAAGTAAGCGCTCAAGACGCTCTTAAGCACACTCCCGAGCATGCTCTGGAGTACACCCCCAATTGCACTTGACGACACCTCCCGGCCTGCTTGACTGTAGCTCCCAAGTAAGCTCTCAAGACACTCCCAAGTACATTCTCAAGAGGGAAGACACTCTCAATCTCACTTGACTATATGCTCCCATGTATGCTCCTGCATGTTCGATCTAGAGACTTGCTGAGTTGCGGACGCCAGGTACCGGGAGGTTTGAGGCAGGTGAGGTTTGGCGGGCAGTGATTGGCGGGCAGACGGCGGGAGGCGTGTGGCGTGTTGCGGATGGCAGGCGGTGAATGTTGGCCTAAATCATGATGTCAGTCGATATCATACTCTGAACCTTATCCAGTGTTTTCACCGGTCCGGGGGTGGACCAGTCCGGACTGGAACAGTCCGGGTTTAGTCCAGTACGGTCCAAGGATTTTTTGGACTGGGATTGGACTGGTCTGAAATTTCATCGGACCAGTCCACACTTGGTGTGGACTGGTCCTGGACTGCATTATGTTACCCAAAGTCTGAGGCATAGCCACAGTAGTACCGCTCATACAGAGTCATACTCGCCACCGGCGGCTGAGAATAATTGATTATAAACCAGTGGGGTGCGAATGCAGTGGCACGTGGCAAGTGGCAAGTCGCTTATGAGTAATCATTCATTCATATACCAATGTGAGTCTTTGTGTTGTTTGTTTTATTCACCAAGTATGCGTGTACTTGGTGACCGCACTTTAGAACATTCTAGCATTCTGACGACCTCTTGAGTCAACAATTGCCCGGTGGCTCAGAGCATCAGTGACCTCACTTTAGAACTTTCTAGCATCCTGATGGCCTTTGGGCGAAATTTTGTGTCAACTCTTGCCACAAACCATTACAATTCATCATTCTCACAGAACCTCCGGAATTTTGCCATACATCAGGCACTGGTTCCACCTTTCCTGAGATTAATCGACTTCATCTGCACTTCACAATCGAACACCACTGTCTCCCTGATTCAACAACGTCATGTCCAGTCAAGCAGAGGACATCCAACTCTTTTCACCTTGACCTCCCTCTCCTTTCCACTCTTCATAACAGCGGTCCTCGGTACCACCATCTCCTCTTGCTTCCGAATCAAATACCACAAATGGTGCCACTACAACAGCCCCTTCTCGACCTGCCAGACCAATCCATTTGACTTCCCAGATCCATTCACATGGTTCACTGTCCGGTTCTGTGGGATTGAAAATTTGGCAATGTGCTTACTGTAGGACAACCAGCCCAACCTTACGAATTCAAAATTCTGTGTAACTGTGGTGCTGACAATGTATATAGGCTCAATAACTTACAAGATGAGCGGGGGAACCACAAAGCCTGCATGGCACCTGCGAAAACACCACCCGAAGACAATTGATGCTGATCCTCTTGGTGGATTCAATTCTTCTCCAATCATCAATGGAATGTTGAACGCTGCAAATATGGTGGAAAGATATTGATTCAGCCAAAAGCGAGCCGATGACCTCCTAATAGTCTGGATTATCCATTCAAATCTTCCCTTTAGTGTCACATCAAGTCAGTATTTCCAAAGCCTGATGCAACATCTCCACAACAAATTCCAAATCCCTGGGTTACCAAACACTATCAAGAAACGTATTCTCTCTCGTTTTGAATCCCAGTGCACCGAACTCGCTCATATCATGCAACATGCAATATCCCAAATCCATTTGTCTTTTGATGGATGGACTAGTCCACATCACACAATGGCCATCCTTGGGATAATTGCCCACTTTACAGCTCCATCTGGACGGCGAATGAATCCAGTCATTGGACTCCGGCTACTGCAGGGGTCACATACGGGTGCAAATATGGCTAAGGTCATGTTGGAAGTGCTTCGGCAGTATGGGGTTGCTGAGCATATTGGGTATTGTGTTGCAGACAATGCTAGCAATAATGACACACTAGTCAACGCCCTTGGAGAGGATTTGATATTCAGTACTTATCTCTATGATGCATCACAGCGGCGGCTACGTTGTGTGGGTCATGTGGTTAATCTGGTTGTCCGGGCATTTTGGTTTGGAGAAGTTGATCGGGCATTGCTGCAGGACATAATTTTGGTCACCAGTGATACGATAGCTCAATGGCGCCGAATGGGACCTTGGGGCGAAGCTCGTAACATCGCAATCTACTCGCTAGCTTCACCACAACGACATCAGGAATTGAAGAGACTTGGTGGGATTACAGTTTTTCAGCGGGATAATGCCACTCGTTGGAATTCTGGATACACAATGATCAATAGTATGTTACGCAATCGAGATGCAATTGATGTCTTCTGTACACGCCATTCAGATCTTGAGGATGGCCGTTTGGATCCTGAGGAGTGTCAGCAGCTCTCGGATGCCATTGCAATACTGGAACCATGCCAGTCTGCAACTCTGCGAATGGAAATTGACTTCTCTGAAATACCTAACAATCTGGTGGAACTGGACTTTCTCCGATCTACTCTCACTGCTGTACTTAGGAAGAACCAGCCAAATCCCCATTGTCATATCCGAAGAGCTGCTGCAGATGCTGTAGTATTACTGGATAAGTCTTGGGAAATCTATAAGACAATAACGGTCTGTATAGCAGCGGTAGTACTGCACCCTGCGTACAAATGGGAATACTTTGAAGTAGCTGTAACGAAACTGGAATGGACCAACGAAGAGCTAAATGATTCCAAAATGCGTGTGCAAGGCCTTTGGCTGACGCAGTACAATGTATCATCCCAAAGCAGTGAAGGTGAACGTCAACCTGATATTGGTGACCTTCCTACTACTCCCTCTGCGACCTGGAGAGCCCAGCATCAGCGTGAACTGATTGGTATGTGATTGATTTCGATTTCTTGATTACTGCTAACAATCAATGACATAGCTGATGAATATGATCGTTTTCTTGCGTCTCCCACAGACCCATCGATTGCAAATACATTCAGCTTCTGGATCTCACAACGGTCAATCTATCCACAGTTGTCCAAGATGGCCATCGACATTCTCTCTATACCTGCAATGACAGCAGGAGTGGAAAGATTATTCTCCCAGTGCAAGATCATGTTGACAGACCGGCGCAACCGTCTGCACATAGATGGCCTTGAAGCAGTAGAGTGTATGAAGTCCTGGGAGAAGCTAAGTATTGGATTTCCGCAGGTTGTTGTAACACAGGCAGCAGACCCTGGAGAAGTGCAAAGCGAGGATGAGTTCGAAATGGATTTGGATTTGGATGAAGGTGGAATGTTAGATTTCGATGAGATGTAGCTAGTGCGATAGAAGATGTAGCTAGTGCAATAGAATATCACTTTTGGACTGGTCCAGACTGGAACGGTCCAGTCCAAGACTGCCAGTCTGCGGTCCAGTCCGATCCCAAGCCTCTGGTGGACCGGACCGTACTGAGCCCTACCCCAGACCGGGTCCGTCCGGACTGGTGAAAACACTGACCTTATCTCTAGCGTGGCCACCACGACATGCTCTCACGATGCCTCAAGGTCATGGTGTTGACAATTGCAGCCTTAGATTCTGCAGGAGAGGTAGACAATTGGATTTTGGGGAGGGCAGATCTCCGACTCAGTTTTCTAAGCGGAATCTGCATCCAGTTTTCCATCAATTTTGGGCGTATGCATACGCATTCGGTCCGGGGCTGATGATAATCATGGTAATAGTGCTGGTGATGGTGCTGGCGATGGTAATGGTGATGATGACGGTGATGGTGATGGTACCAAAAGCACTTCGTCAAGTAGGTTGGCTTCGTCAACTTCAATGTCAAAGCATCAACAGACTGAAGCCTTCTATTGGCCAAAGCTTCCACAAACTCAGAATTCAATCGGCCCAAAGATTCCTCTGGAAATGCTACTCCTGCCGAAGCTCAGCTCTCTCAAGCGTGGCTCTGAAGCAGGCTCTGAAGCAGGCTCTGAAGTCGGCTCTCAATCAGACTCTCAATCAGGCTCTCAAGCCGGCTCTCTACCAGGCTCTCAAGCCGGCTCGCAAGCGGCCACGCATAATACTCTCAATGAGTGTGTCAGCACCTGCGACGACTATCAGCAGTCAAGGCTGGCTGAGGTTTGTCGACTGCCAGCTGTATATAGTCCCATAGTCCCACACGCAGATGTCCATGAACCGACTATGGATGGCTATAGACTGCGTGTCGAGCAAGGGTCCACAGGAAGGTTGCTATCAGCTGCGCGTGTGCGTGTGCGTGTAGCGCAGTCTATAGTCGATTTGCACTTTTGCTGATGTAGGTGGTTGACAGTATCAAGGTTGTTGATGGAAGTTGAAGTTAAGGGACTCAAAACATGCAAATGTTGGCACCCCATAATCCTGACCGCGGGATCCACGCGACACCAAAATGTGTATAAAATATTAAAGCAGTGAGATATATGACTAATATATAGATTTGAGACGTGTTATTTTGACTTTCAAGTAAAGGACAGCACAGTCCGGCGGTTGAAATGTTTGACTGTTCTAATCTTGGATACTTGTCAAAAGCTGCTTGGTAGCCGTATATCCTTTTCAGCCGCATCGTTTCTCTTCCTGTCGCCAGCAGCCTAACCCAACACCCGCGCCCAATGCCCATCACTCTACCGAACTTGGCATTCTTCCCCACGCAACATTGGTACACTCCACGAGTACATCTTCTGTAACCTCCGTTCTCGCTCCAGTACTTGTTTGCTTACTACGTGTTCATAACCAAGACTAATAACAAAGCTGTTGACGGTAGATGAGTCCATATTGTCACCGCAGCCCGAACCGCAGCGAATATCCACGCACCAGCATACTTCTGAAAGCCTACCACTACGATATTGGGAGCTTAGAGGAAGTGATGTTTCTCGATTCCGTAATACTGCTTCGAACATTCTATCCCGACACTTGTCCCCTGCTCCGCACAACTTACAACGGTTGTAAGATATAAGCCGGATTCTACTTTCATCAGCGCACTGACCTACCCTTCTAGATACATTCCACCTCGTTTGAGCGCTTCTTACCAGTTTAGGGCAAGATCAAAGAGAGACGGAATCAGTGGTGAAGTGGATGCTTTTCGGCGAAGAATGGAAAGCGGAATTGAAGGCACCAATGTGGCACATTTTATTGTAACCCTCTTTTCCTTGCTGTTTCGCGTTTGGAGGTCGGGAGTTTCAAAGTTCGTAGCTAATGTTACTTCATATTTGCAGGTAGCTGGATTTCGTAGTCACCACAGGCTGAAACCGCACCGGGCACCAATACATATTGCCTACGAGCGTACCATTGCAAGTGTACCGTCAAGGAGCTAGGGGGGTGGTCGGGGGTCTCGATTCGGCGGTTACGGGTGCAACTTTAGCTGAACACTGCAGATCGGGCACTGGTAGGGATTTTGCGCACGTGTGGTCATTTACGTTCCGCGGAAATCGCAGGGGTAGTCTGGAGGCATGACACATAAGCTGCGGCGTCTTTGCCGAGTTCTGCGGTGCGCGTTCTCTCCGCTTAGCTTTATTGTGACGAACCTTACATGTGGATACTGGGACGCGGCAGTTGTTCTCTCTGATCTAATGCAGGAAGTCGTTTACTAGCCAGGGATAACTGGAACTGTATATAGATCTCGGATGACCTTAGATAGTCGATACCAATATCAGATCCACATATACAACAATCGCTGGTTTGGATGGTTTGTAGCTTCTTGATTGAGTTGACTGATCTCTCGAGAGCCGAAGGCCTGTATATGTACAGCGTTTCCATAAACGTTTGAACAATCATGAGACGCTCTCCCTGATCCTGATACAGACCATGCATATCCTCATACAAGCCGCCATCTGCATACGAGCCATCAAACGGAGCTGAGACTCGCAAACGGAGCTGAGACTCGCGATGCAGGTACATATGCAACGACAATTACCATCCATGCACGTTCGGAACTGTATCTACTGGTACCGACCGTTATTCCGATCCACCATGGTGGTGCAGGAACTGACTCGTCGGCCGAAACCATGCTGTCCCTACCGCATCTGATACCACGTTCAGCTCCGACACTGTATCATCTTAAATCTAACTTTAGTATCTACCTTCGCTTTTGTAATCCATTTAAGCCTGTCTTCATACTCTTGTTCAAAGTGCTCGAACTTCATGTCGGGGTTCAAGGCGACTGCTGCGCAATCGCCTAGGTAGCATCGAGTAAGGTATAATACCTGTAATTTTGCAGGTATCAATGTGATTTCGATTCTGACAGAGTTTAGAACATACTTGTTTAGCTTTAGCCGGATTGTGTTGAGAGGTCACATAACGCGGCTGAGATACATTCCCATACGAGCACATATGAGTTGCTACGAGATGCGAGCGCGGGAATCGATGGTCGGATGCTGGACGGGTTCGGAAGGGAGATATGGAGAACGGGGCCAATTCGGACGTTTCTTCCAATTTCTCTTTTATTCTCTTTACTTTACTTCTCTGGGTCCCGGCCCGATACAAATGGCATTGGCACGGGCTTTTACACCTCCGGCAGCGATTCAATAGTCCGTCCCGTATGGGCAACACTCTGCCTGACGCCAGACCATGATTTTCGGGGCAGAGAATTCTGGACTGTTTTAGACTAGAGTAAATGGCCCTTGGACGATATGCGTACAGGGCCCTGTAGTCTTGCTGACATAATGACATACAAAAGTGAACTATGGGAAGCGGGAGAAATGTTGTTACTTTATACTATATGTCGGATTTAGGCCCTCCACCAGCATTACAGCACCCAATACTACTCGCATTGTGGCCAACTGCCACTAGTTGAACGGCTTCTAGTCACCCCCGCAGCTAATTTTAAAGTTCCCAACTGGCATAATGACCATGACCTCCGCAGAATGCCTACTTCCGGTAGCTGGAAGTCCTCTATAAGTACCTACACGGGGCCCTAGGGAAGCCGGGCTAAGCCCTGGAAGGACCAGTCCTCCGAATTCAAGACCGAGACATGTCCGCGATGCCGGGCCCTGAAAGACTATAGTCGCCCAGGACCGTGATGTTGATGGTGATGGTGATGGTGATGGCGATAGTCACGGCACCGGCGAGAGGTAAGAGCAGGTTGGCTACGTCAATATCAAAGCTTCCATAGACTCAGACTGTCTTATCGGCCCAAAGCTTCCCACAGAAAAACCGTGAAGCACTCTCTTAAGCGCCCTCTTAAGCTATCTCTTAGGTGGGCTTTCTGAGCTCTCTCAAGCGGGGTCTTCAGCGGGTCTCAATGCATAGTGTGTACAGTATTAGCGAAGCCTGCCGGCAGTAAAGACTGGATAGGTCCATTGACTACCAGCCGCATATACTTCCATAAGCCCATACGCACATGTGTATTAAACTACTATGGATTACAATAGACTACGCATTACGCAGAGGTCTACTGGAAGCTTGTTATGAGCTGAGCGGGTGCGCGTGTACGTATAGGGCTTCCTATAGTCGATTTGCACTTTGGCGGATGATGGAGAACTTTGGGATATAGAGCGTACGGGTAACAATTAGTACAATTCTATGTAGTAGAAAAATGTGTACAGTTTCATAATAAGCATAGAAATTCTGCACTGGTGCTCATTTACAAGTGCAAAGAACCCAAGCAAACGAATCTAGAACATGTTTTACAAACTAATTCTACCGGCTCCACCGCAATCTGTTTCCTGCCACCATCTATCAAAATCCGCCGAGAGAATAATTTAATTGACAGGGCACATCCAATAAGAACAAGGCCGCGCCGTTTGTAAAATATTCAAGACCGAACCAACCAAGTGTAAGACAAATATCACAACTGACATAAACAAAACCACGAACTGCTGACAGCAATGGCACACCATACAAAGTGACAATAATCATTGCACTTAGTAGTCATCAATACACCCCGCAACAAAAGCTGCTCCTAAATTGCAGTCTCAATTGATGCCCTGAACATTATTATTGACGCCCCTACTTGTACTTTGCAAGTGGTTTGGCCAGGATCCTTTGACAGGTAGTACACGGCTCAACGCCGTTTCCCAGGACTCAGACATTGTTGTACGTCGCAATGAATACCATTAGTTCGACTGGGCCCGCCCAAGCCTCGGTTAGCAGGCGAAGAATGAAATCGGCGCAGTTTCCATGCCGGTTTCTCGCTCCATGAGGGTGTTGGCTTATCTCGATCCTGGTGCTGGAATGTTAGCGTGCAAGTATGGACCCTACTTGCGCACTGCGGCTGTTACAAATAGATTGCCTAAGCTGGCGCAGTGCTTTCAGAGAGATCCAGAATACGTGAGCAGGTGATTCTAGAGCGCTATTCCGGGCTTCGTTGGTCGAACAAACGCCCGCGAACGCCGGCGAAATTGACATGATAAGTGGAGTTTCAGGTACAATGCAGTTATCAATTACTCCGCAAAATTCCTGGAGCTTAGTACGGTAATAGACCCCCGCATCCGATGACTCTAGGACCCTTGGAGTTTAGTCCGACTAAACGAGGCTCAAAGCTTCCTATGCTGAAGACACTGTAACGGACACTCCGTTCACAGATGTTGTTGTCGTATGCTGGGGGAAAATTGCAAGTGGCCCCTTCTCAGGTAATAGTTCAGCGAGGGTCTCGTCCATTTAGGGCGTAGTCTAGCTTGTCGGATCAATGCCTTCATCGCGGGAGTTCTCTCAATTTCGAAGGGGCAACAAGTTGTATCAGTCGCCTTGCGATGATTGTATCGATGGCTTCCATCCCAGCAAATTCTAAAAGGAGCAAAGAAGTGGTTATAGCATAATCAAAGAAGCAATTCAAAGAGTGAATTTAAGCCCGAGGGCTTCAAGAAGCAAAAGTAGAAGAGCGGACGTGAGCAATGACAGAAGCAAAAGTGGCATCACTTGAGGGGTCTTTTGTGAGAAATGGGTGGTACAAAGCTTGAAGAAGACACGAGCGTGATGCACAAGTCATGTTGTTGACATAGATTGTTGGGCAGGGTAGAACTAAATCGGATGACTCGGAATGACTAAACAACAAACCATTTTCCCTCTCGAGACAACGTTTAGTCTGCTAACTAACATTCAAACTTGACAACAACTTATCCTTAACACAGCCCAGCCGACCTGCCAGTATATGCCTACACTTCACCCACTATCGCTAGCGCCTTCACCAATCCCCAACTTATCTACAAGCAATATGCATCCCGTGTGGCGCTACGATCCTGCTGCATGGCGTAAGATTTGTGACAAGCCAGCCAAACACAGAGTAGGTTACTGCTGGGGGTCGCGAGTTATGGGGGCGCTATACTGACACCAAATAGGCGTTTAGGGTACATCAATTCAACTTGGCGCAAGCAATATACGCTCCGTTCAAGTTCTGCCACCGACTACCCGTCCAGGGTTGACCTATCATCACCATCAAAAAACAGGAACAGCCATTAAACCAGTTAGGAGCGGTGGTAACAGTATAGAGGCAACCTCAGACATATATTATTGTTCCGGAAACATGGTGACAGACGACCTGCAAATACCCTGGTTGTCTAAACCACCGTATATACCCGCAAACATCCTTCCCTCACGCTGGTCGACAAATTTAGCTCGTTTATATACCTATTCTGATGACCTCACTAGTGTCTTTCATGATCTTTCAGACTGGGCCGTGCTTGCCTGTGGGTATCCGGTCAGTAGTCCAGACGATCCCGGTCCAAGGTAGGGATCATTGTAGTCTAGTGCGTAAAATAGCTGGAATGGACTGGAAATCTAGGGTGTTGCACTGGACTGATGCAGTGCGGAACAGTCCAGTGTTAACAACTTAAGCAACACCTGACCAACTGTGTCAGAGTGGTTTCTACTCGGAACTCAGACTCCTCGGATAGTATACTCTACGGAAATCACCCTCCTTGGATATCATTCCCGTCAAATCATCACTGTTGGGCTGATTCGTGTAGCGTACAGATATCACGTGGCATTGGGCTAGGGTTTGATTTGGCGGGCGAGCCAGTAAATTTTGTATGACTCCGTGATATATTGGACAATTGAGAAAGTGTGAGTAAAGAGACTCATCACGAATTTCACAGCTGCACCTATTAGTCGACATACGCTTCTGGATGGGCTTCGAAATGGTCTAATAGTCACACTGATAGATTCGGCAGTCCAGACCAGTCCAGACTGATGCCGGACCAGTGCGCAAACATTGTGCACCTGTCCAATCTCAGTCTGAAATTGAGTGGACTGTACTGGATTGGTCCGCACCTGGACTGCTGGCGACACTGTATCCGGTTGGTTATCCCGCACAGACATCTGCTTTCTAAAGGGTCAGGGGCCAATTCTTCTGCTACGATACCGGCGTTGCTGACTTCTACCATTTGGGGAACGAGCTTGATGATGGACTCTGCAAGTTGCGTGGGATAGAAGATGAGTAGCCAAAAAACTCCAAGGAAGTGGCCAAAACATTGCTGGTCGATGTGGACAGCAAGGGCTGGAAAATATTAATTACGTACGATAGGTAAATAGTGGTGTATGACGCGGGCATGTGCTTTGACCTTACAGTATCTAAATTAAGAAATAATTTGGTAGGTCTAATCTGTAGAACCAAGGGTCGTGTGCTACTTGATGTTGTATACTTAGTTCAGAGGATAGGATTCACTCCATAGTCGACTAAGAACCTTTCAGAGCGACACACGCGACCGAAAGTCTTGGCGAGACAGAAACAGCGCGATAAGTCGACAACAACGATAGCAATTAGAAAACGGACGGCGGCAATCGATTCTGGACGTCAGATTGACCCCGGAGAAAGCGTCCCAGGACCCGCGAGACCGCAGGAAGAGGTCGCGCACAAAGATTCACGCGATTGAGTTGTTTTCACGCGAAGTCTTGGCAAAAACACGACTGACCTGAGGCGTCGACAAACGAGCAGGCGACGACGAGGACAACCGTGGGAGTGACGTGCTTCACATAAGTGATGACTGAAGTCAGAAGGATTGAGAGGAGCCGCCTGGACACGCCAGAAGCGGCGGACGGGAGGAGCAACGTGCCTATGGATATGGCGATGGAGATGGCAACGGCAGTGACATCCATTGCCGTGGAGACTGCACGCCAAGTCACCCTTGAACCAATGGAGAGAGACGAGAACGGAAAGCGGCCAAGGAGGAGTCAGGTCCCAGCGACAGCATGGGCCCTCGTGGACTGGAGGAGCCGCATGGATCGCGCGGCTCAGCAGCAAGCCCGAGAACTAGCACAGCTGCACAGAACCATCGCAAAGATGGTAAACCTGCTGGTGACACACACCGCACTGCAGGAGAAGCAGTGGGGAAGGATGAAAATGTGGTTGGAGGAACAAGAGAAAATGCGGGACGAGTACCACCAGGATGAACGACTGTGGGGCAAGGGTATCCCAGATGTTGTCGCAAGAGCAATGGCTGGTATAGAACGGGACCAAAAAGAGGAGAGGAAAGCGGACACCGAGGGTGTCAGCCTGGAGGCCTCGATACACGCAGACCTAACCCAGACAGGTGAACCACATGAGCCCGAGGAACTCCAACAGCTGCAGCTTGGAAGGCAGCTCAAATCAGTGCCAATGCCGAAACCTAAACCAAACCAAACCCCAACGCCGAACCCAGCACGAGCACCAGCACGGAGACCAGCGCCGATCCCGACACCGAGAATCCCATCGGCGCCGAAAGGGGCGACCTCATCAGCGCCGATACAGACCAGACAATTGGAGACACTCCCACCACCAAACCAAAAGAAGCCGGCCAGCCCATCCCCAGCCCCAACAACAACAGGATCGAGCATGCCAGACAGACGCCTAATCCTAAGGAGAGACGAGAGTGTGCCACTCCCCTACAAGTTGGACCAACAAATTGCGTCAGCGATCAACAGAGCACTTTTCCACCAGCCGGCCCGGGCCCACATTAAGATCATGAATGCAAGCAGGAATGCGAAGGGCGCCATCACGGCAATCATGCACCAGAACGCGACAGCGGAGATGGCTTTGGGGTACTGCGACATCATCATCACGGCGGCGAGGACTGTTGACAGAGAAGTCGTGGATGATGAAGAAAATGAGACCTGGGAAAGGCTAAAGATCCATGCGGTACCTCTCATGCGGTACATGGGAAAAGGAACAGACTGCCTGCAGAAGATGCGAGAGGAATTTGAAGCGGAGAAGGAGGGCATAGCGATCCCCACCCAGGCACGATGGCTGTCGATACACTGCACGATCAGAGACAGGAAGCAGAAGGGAGAAATCGCCGCATCATCGGTAGTGTTCGTCGTAAAGGGAGGCAAGGTGGCTCATGGTTTAATCAAGAATGGCATCAAGGACGCGGGAGTGTGGTACCGGGTCATGGCATTCACGAATGTTGGCCCTGACAGTGGGTGTGAGCTCTGCTGCAGATGGGGCCACATTTTAGAATAAGTGCGGCAACAAGCCCAAGTGCGGCTACTGCTCAGGCAATCACCGGACAAGTGACCACAAGTGCAATGTAGTGGGGTGTATAGCAAAGCAGGGTTCACTCTGCGGCAACACGCTGGAAATGTGCCCCAATTGCAAACGAAACCATATTGCGTTCAGTAGCAGGTGCGCGAATGAAACCGAAGCCGCCAAAGCGGTGTGGCAGAGTAGAGAGACAGGAACAGCAGGACGGGCTCCCACAAGCGAAGCTACGCACACGGTAAAGGGGACGAACAGAGTGCTGCTTGGTCATAGACCCTAGGGAGGAGGGGTAGCAGATGGCGGAAGGGAGGAGATGCCTGATGCCGAAGCAGAGGAGACAACGGGTGAGGCGAGAGATGTCATGATGACCAAGGCAGTGATCGCAACTTTGACCGCGACTGAAAGTGAAGCGGCAGCCCTGGCTACCAATCATTATAGTGATCCAGCCAAAATGCGCAAGGTCGTATGAGTGGACCATTGCGGCGCTGCAGACGGGAGTCGAACACAGGGCGGACGTAGGGTGCTCACAAGAGCCACCGAGAGAAAATGGAGGTATTGGGATCAGCCATTCGGCATACGAAATATGAAAAAGAAAAAGAGTTTGGACGGCGATACGGAGACGGAGCGGCCTGGTCGTTGATAAGCGGACACGTTTGGGTAGAGGTGCTACAATGATTCCATTGCTACGGACATCAGGAGGAGTGGGGAGACCATAACGAGAATCGTCAACGTTTAGGACCCAAAAGACATGCAGTCTGGAGAGAGACCGGCGCAGAAGTTGAACTGGCAGAGACTCATTCGGCAGGGGGGCACTGTCCTCGCTGGAGACTTCACCGCCCATAGTACACAATGGGACCCAAGATGCCAAGTGCAGCAAAATGGTAAGTTCTTGGAAAACGTGATTGACGAAAATGGACTAGAGATTGGAAATGATGGCAGAGCCACCCACCAGTGGACAAGAGAAGGCCATGAGGGCGAGTCGTTCATCGACCTAACACTGGCAAACCGACCAATAACAAAGTGGCCTATACTGGCCGACGACCACACCACGGGATCCGACCACGAGGTTATCGAATGGGAGGTGGAAACAGACCGACAGGGAGTGGCGGACCACAGAAGTGTAGTAGGGTGGAATTTATCTGCAATGATGGAGGAGGACGCAGAAGTGGCGGAGAAGCTATGGATAGAGCTAGCGAAAGAGTGAGCTGACCTGGATGCAGAGTGCACATCAGATGAGGTGGAGCAAGAGGCTGCAAGGTGTCAGGAAGCAATGGGCAATGTTCTCGACGCCACGGCAAAGATAATCAGGATCTGCGCTAGCTCAAAGATGTGGTGAAACGACGACATCAAGAGAAGAAGGAAGGCGGTTGGACCGAGGAAAGGAGGAGACGGAACTCGGAAGAGGCCGCCAGGGCCAAGGCAGAACTCCATTAGTTGATCCGACGGTCCAAAAGAAAAATGTGGAGCAAAAACTTGCAAAACCTGAGGGGGGCCAAGGTATGGAGGGAAGCACAATACGCGAAACCTCGTGCTGGCACGACCACGGAAGCCTCAACGGACAAAGAAGGCAATCACGCACACACAGCACTAGAGAAGGAGGACATGCTTAGGCACCAGTCTTTTCCTCCGAATGACCACGACCAGTACTACGCACTACCTCCCGTGGGAAGCGCACACACTCGTGTCACAGAGCAAGCAGTTGAACAAGCTTTGCTTTCCCAATCGGTCAAAAAAACACTTGGGCCGGACAAGCTGTTGTTCGGTGCCATACGACTGCTCTGGAAGTGAGACAAAGAGAGGATCGTTAGGCTGATGAAGGCGGCCATTCGCACGGGGAGACATCCAGCGGTATGGATGCAGGCTAGCCGATTGGTGATTTGCCAGCCTGGCAAAGATGACTACACACAGCTGAAGGCCTACCGCTCCATATCACTGTTGAGCTGCATGGGAAAAGTGGTCGAAACAGTAGTCCCTGAGCTGCTTTCAGAGAAAGCCGAAAGAAGAGGACTACTGAGTGATGGACAATTCGGAAGCAGAAAAGGACGATCAGCCATCAATGCAGGGGCCATCATGGTCGACAGAGCTCACACAGCCGGGAAGACAGTGTTTTCACCAGTCCGGACGGACCCGGTCTGGGGTAGGGCTCAGTACGGTCCGGTCAAACCAGAACGTCACACTGGACCGGACCATAAACAGGCAGTCTTGGACTGGACGGGCTTGGTCTGGACTAGTCCATTCCTACTAATGGTAGTTATCCAGATTCGGTATGGATCCTATCAGGTGACCGCCAAAACCGTGATTCGTCCCTACGTTTAACCACTGGGCACGTACGAATGGACATCTAGAGTACAATTATTCTAGTAATGTGTGAGTTTCCAGTCCAAATGGCATATTTACCCCATTCCTAACCCGATTTCAGCAAGTATAAACCTAACCCTGCAATGCAGTCCAGGACTAGTCCAGACTGAGTCTGGACTGGTCCGATGAAATTTCAGACAGGTCAGATTCCAGTCCGAAATATCCTCGGACCGTACTGGACTAAACCCGGACCGGTGAAAACACTGCGCGATGAACGGCCACATACCAGGTGTGCTTCACATGGACATTAAAGCAGCGTTCCCAAGCGTGGCGAAAGGAAGACTACTCAACTTAATGAAGGTCAGGCAAATGCACGGAGACCTTGTACGATGGACGGGGAGCTTTCCCTCAAAGAGCAATGTGGAGATGATAATCGAGGGAAACGCAATTCAAAGACACCAAGTGGAAGCGGGGGTCCCGCAGGGCTCACCTGTGTCACCGATCTCCTTCGCAATCTACACCTCAGGGATGATCAAATGGGTCGAAGAGTATGTATCACAAGCCGAGGGGCTCTCCATTGAGGACTACTATGGCTGGGTGGCAACCGGCAGCGATGTCAACCATGTTGTCACGATACTTGAGAGATGCACAGCAAAGGGCATCGAGTGGGTGAGTAGACGAGGACTACAGTTTGACACCGTGAAGAATGAGGCAGCGCTGTTCACGCGCAGACCGGGCCACAGTATACACCTCCGGCCGAAACTGAATGCAATAATAAGAGTCGGTAACGGGATTATACGATTCAACACACAAGCGACACGCTTGCTGGGCGTCTGGATGGACGCACACCTAACGTTTAAGGAGCAGCACAACCGATGCATGAAGAAGGCCAGGGCAGCAGGAGCTAGATTCCGAACCTTTACTGTGACATACGGCGTCGTTCCGGAGAGCATAAGAGCCGTCCAAGTGGCGTGCGTCCAAACGGTCGCACTATATGGGAGTGAGCTCTGGTGGGATCCCAGAGAAGTAGGCAGGTGAGATGACCTCCAACTTCACCTCAATCGACAAGCCAGGTCCATCCTGGGCGCCCTGCCGACCAACCCGCAGAGCGCACTAATGAGATAGTCAGGGCTTACACCGGCGCGGGTAATCTTCGAATCCAGACAACAGCGATTCACAGCGAGACTAGCAACTGCGTCCAGTAGCAAGCTGAAGGAGCTACACCACCACCCCTCCTCCGGGCACCAATATTGAAAGCAATCAGGGTGGAGCATGAGCATGGCCTGACATCAGAAGGCACGGATTGGCCGCCCCCGGGCAAAGTGTCAGTGGTCAGGACCACCATACTGGACGACACCACCGCAGCCAAGAGGGCCGCACAACGCTGGGCAAGAGAGAAACAACTCAAAGTCGGAGCAGGGGTCTGGATGTGGTGGACAGATGGATCGCGCTCAGACGTTGGTCAAGTGGGAGATGCATCAGTGTGCAAACACGGAAATCCATGGAGGACTCGCTGCAGCTTTCTGGTGACTGGACATATGGAGGTCTTCGGCGCAGAACTGTGGGCGATCGGACTGGTGCTTGACGTGCCAATCGAGAAGAGAGAAACACTCCAGATACATGGAGTGACGACGGTGGCAGTCTTGAGTGACTCACAGGCAGCAATTCGATGAACGGCACACCTGGAGCCGGGCCCAGGGCAGCGACTGCCCAGGCGGATCAACAGAAGAGCATGGAATCTCATTGCCCACGGCATCGCAACCGAGATCCACTGGGTCCCGGGACACTCTGGCATCCCCGGACCTGATGAGGCAGACTGTCAGGCGAACTGAGCCCGAGACGCGGGTGGAAGCACTGTGAACGAGCAGCCGTACACCTCTGCCTTGAATAGGGCTAAACGAATCTCGGAGGGAAGATCAGCAGCCAAGGCGTAGTGGGAAGCCGACAGGAGCAGCACCGAAGGCATAGTGGGAAGCCGACAGGAGCAGCAGCCAAGGCGTAGTGGGAAGCCGACAGGAGCAGCAAGCACTTCGGCTACAGACTCAAGGGCAAGGCAGGGACCAAGAGACCTATCCCGATGACAAGCGTAAAGTTGCTGGCCGCTAGGTTCTAACGACTGAAGTCCGGGAACTTGCCCACTGGAGTATACCTGACACGGTTTGGCCACCGAGATGACGACAAGTGCTGGTGGTGTGGAGGGACAGTGTTCTAGACGCGGGAGCACCTCTTCCTCCACTGCCGCCGGTGGAGAGATCACCAGAAAGAACTGTGGAAGGTGGTGGGGAAGGCAACGGGCTTGAAAGCGGGCAGATGCCAACATGTGCAGATCTATGAGCTGTTTTCCTTAGCAGAGTGCGACCACGCGGTGATGAACTTCCTGGTGGCCACCGAAGTGAGGAAGTTTCTGCCCAAAGTGAAGTAGCCGTAGGGAGCGGGCTCAAGGCTCAGGGCTCGGGAGCGGCAGGGGCGGTAACGGTGTTAGACCTTTCTTTCTTTCCTTTCTTTCCTTTTGTCTTTCTGTCATCTTATCTTTCATTTGTCAATGGGGACGAAGGGTAGCGGGGGGGGAGCTCCGCCATCTAGCCGGCTCGCCCGGAGGCGGAGGGGGTATTAGGTCCT
>Ga0307512_10002746_pt1 | contig 21523 bp, 21 predicted proteins | sample 14_EM_MG_FD_200267 | JGI IMG/M metagenome (GOLD analysis project Ga0307512, IMG submission 200267) | Populus trichocarpa ectomycorrhiza microbial communities from riparian zone in the Pacific Northwest, United States - 14_EM | ecosystem: Host-associated > Plants > Roots > Unclassified | place...
ATAACTCCCTGACTTTTTTGTGGGATTAAATCTCGTACTTTGGCAAGGTTGCATGCTGGATCCCCAGTTCGCGAACCGGTCAAAATTCGCAAACTGGCCCATCCAGTTCGCGAACGGGCAAAGTTCGTGTATCGGTCGGAACACATACACCCTGAGCAATTCGATCGACCAAATCACAGTTTGGGTCATGCCTTTTTTTTTCGTTCTCAGATCAGAAATCTTTCTCTTAACGTTATAACTGTGTTACCGTGAATCGGCTGTATATCTTACCGGAACTCGTAGGCAAAGAATTTTGGAACAAGGGTGGGGTCGGTCTCTTAGTCTCTGAAATCCAACCAACATCCTGCGTAGCTAACCCTACAGTCAGACTAAGTGCGGTTGCATTAGGTATCCAGCTCTGTGGCACCTTAAATAAGTATATTAGCCCCCTTACTCCCCGCAATAACTCAACATCTTGAACCTCTTCTCACCACCCTCGTGAGTCTGCTTCATCCCACGGCCAGCCGATCAACCGACAACAAACCAACGAACTAGACACAGATCCATCCAGCGGTTCGTGGGGTAGCTTCGGGGTGCGTTTCATAGCACGGTCTTTCTCTTCCCATCAATAGTAACGTACTTAAAGACCACATGAGCCTCCTCAATGAGAGTGTTGCGTCATTTAGAGAAGCCACCAAAGGACAACACCGAGTCGCGCCGCCGCCCAGCATGATGGATGACATATTCCACGATTCGAGAGTGCAAGGCGTCGCAGTTTTGGCTGCGGGTAGTGTAGTGGGCAGTGCAGGCACTATTGCGTACAAGAGAAAGGAGGTAAAGCAGGTGGTGGATAAGGTTCCAGCAGCCGCAAAAGCTGCCAAAGAATTTGTTGGGCAGAATCCGGCTGTCTCATTGGCTGCAGCTGCGGTAGTTGGTGTTGGATATGTTGGGTATGCTTTATATTCATGGTGGACTGGCGACGGGGAGGAACGGAATATGGGTGAGGAAGCTGACCGTACTTGATCCATATCTCGACATTCTAATGAGGCGGTGTTGCAATTAACGAGACGACCGTATTAATGTATTGTAGTGAATGTAGGACGGCGAGAGAACCTGTCAATATATTTCCAATTGAATAAGAATTCGAACGATAGTGAAGATAAGTGCTGGAAATATGTACCGAAGGTTCAAGACCATTACTCCAAGTGTGGGACATAATCACGTAGGTGTAAACGTCGCAACATGCAGCGAAACTGTGTGAATTGTAAAGATACAGGAGAACAAGAGAAACTCGCCAGAATGTGCTGGAGGACTACTCCAATGAAGACCGCCACAAACACCGCACAACACAAAGTAGCAGTAAACCTCGTTATATTTGTTGGGTAAAAGTCATGAATATTGTTCTAGAATGTGCTGATATAGCGCTTCCGCCCAGTTACGGATGGTCGAGGTCGAAGAGTAATAATGTTAAGGCACCTAGTTCGAGTCTCATGGTGGTTACTACCCTATTTGCTCAAAGCAACATGTGAGGTTAGTCCATAGAAATGAGTTCGGAAACGAAGACAGATTGTCCGTGCGAGTTTGTGACTAACGGCGAAAGTCTAGGTACGGGGTGTAGAATCATAATAATGCGAAATTGGCGCATACAAGTGAATTTTGCCCCGAAGATGTATGTATCGGCGGCGACAGTCATCGATTTTTAGCGTTGGTGACCGTTTCTTAATTTTGAGAAATCCGCCTTTTAAGACGTGGCGCCAATTCTTCGTCTAGTCTCGAACTGCTTAATGGCGAAGCAGTCTGGTCCAGAATTAGGGTTTTTTGGAATAAATTCTGACTGGGTCACTGAATGAGAGTATTTGGTGACTTGCCACTTAATTTGGCGGGTTACCCGCCAAATTTGGTACCAGTCACAATTGTTGCCACCAAATTTGGGGCCAGTCTGGCCTCGAATCAGACTCTCAAATGTATATTTGTGTGACATGCACTAAGATGAAAGTGGAAGCGATAAAAAGGGAATAGTGTGGCAGGGGTAAGGAAGATGTGAGAGAGTCTGGAAGACTTCGCTCTACACAAAAGTTCATTGGTCAACTGGATTAGCATCTCATCAATTCAGTGACAATCTCAACACCATGGGTTTGTACTGGATTTGGATGGAAAATAGAGTTTACAATACAGGAAAAAGAGTTTGTATAGGGTTTTAAGCAAGTTGGACAATACTATATATGGCAAGGTGAGAAGAGTGACTGGGAGCAGATGGTTACAATCTGGATTAAGTCCAGATTAAACCCGGATCAGCTTCAGGTTAAGGCTGCAGTGGGTGAAAATGTCATTGAATTTTTTTAAAAAAACTTGGTATTGACTCAGATAGATATACACTAATACCCCCCAAAAGCTCAGTATTTTGGCGATAATATAAATTGTTGGTCAAGTATTATCTCTAGTTCCTTTTGCCTGATTTTTTTTATACTTCCAATTTGGATCAAACTCACCACTTCAGGTAGTATAAAGTCCCATCAGATTATGGGCTGGGGAACAAAGCTAGTACCAGGCTCAATTGCTGCTCAACATTATATATTTTCTTACTTACCTAACCGAAATACAATTTACTCTGAAAAACAGATATATTGGATTTGACCACTACAGCAGTAGTTGTCATGGTTCAGGTTGCGAGGGGTTGATTGAAGGGTACTGAGGAGTAGTATCGGGCAGATGGAAGGAATTAGTGTTATGGAAGAGCGGAGACATTGATACACGTGGGAATGGCGTGAGGATGTTGTAAAATGGTGGGGGTATAATTTGTTATGATAAGGATGTGGTTTGAGGTGTTGCGACGTAGAACAATGTGGCGTGGTTGTTTAGAGTGTTAGCAACGGTTCCGGACCGTCACTTTGGGTCTGGGTCCAGGTCCAACCTGAACCATTGCCAAATTGGCAGTCGGGGTTGTCAATAAACCTGAACCATCAACTCGGATATGGTTCGAGGGTAAACTCCCAACCCATCTGAATTGGGCGGGTTGTCAGCGGGTCGCCCAGCCGGTCCATCCATAGATTCAATTAAGGCTCTTGCCTTTGGAGTATGTGAATAGTATCTTATCAAAATCGCGTTTTCAACAACCAAGGATATGTTTTTGCATGCTTTGCAGCTTGCAATATTGATTAATTTGGAATCAGTATTTTACCTTCGATACATTGTATTTTTGCCTATCACGGCGGTGGATTATTCTGTTATGAACGCGGAGATCAGCACGATGCCTTGATTACCAAATATTCAACAACTAAAACTGTTGACACTCCGTTGATGCTCATTTTCAGGATGCGGCAGGGAGCATGTCACTGCTGTTTTTGGCAGTAAAGGCTGCCAATATTTGATAAATGGATGTCTGCAACCAATTGGAAAATAAATTACCCAAGAGTCGAAGCTAAAAATTGTTGACCCTCCATTGACGCTCATTCTCAGGATGTGGCAGCGAGCATGTCGCTGTAGTTTTTCCCAGTAAAGGCAGCCAATATCTGATAAATGGAGGTCTACAACCAATTGGAACATAAATTACCCAAGATGCGAAGCTAAAAATCGTTGACTCACAATTGACGCTCATTCTCAGGATGCGGCAGCGAGCATGTCGCTGTAGTTTTTCTCAGTAAAAACTGTGAATATCTGACAAATGGATGTCTATTGAAAATACGGAAGTATCTACATTTCTCTTACTAATATTTGTACTTTCTTAAGTATTCTCCTTACGATAAGATGGTACTTTATGGATACGGATAATGTGGTGTGTTAATCACTTTTAATACTTTTGTTATCTTTTTATGTTTAGGTTGTCTAGAAAGTTCCTGTTAGAACATATCTAGAACCTTCTTTTTGGTTCTGTTGAAAGAGGGATTTATCAGTGCTTATCTTAAAAGAACGTGCCTAGATTGTTCTGTTATATTCTTTACAGTTCTTATGTATTTTTGTACAGTTGCAGAGTTTTTCTCTTCCTGTTTTGGTTATTGATCCGCGACTGTGGTCATGGACAATCACCCATTTATTATTGTATATATAGATACTGTTTCTCCGGTTAGAGAACAGTTCTTTAGACTTGCTCAGACATCGATCGGAATACTACAATATCTCCACTTGAAGCCTCTTCTCAGTATATGCTTGCATTTCGAACACTTCTTCAAATCGTTATACTTGCAATACTTCTTCTTCGTATATTACTTTTGAGATTCTGATAGATCTCTTCGGACTTTCGCTGTTATAATCGAATAATGTCTACAACCAATTGGAACATAAATTACCCAAGATGCGAAGCTAAAAATTGTTGACGCTCCATTGACGCTCATTCTCAGGATGTGGCAGGGAGCATGTCGCTTTAGTTTTTCCCCGTAAAGGCTGTCAATATTTGACAAATGGATGTCTACAACAAATCGGAACATAGATTACGCAAGATGTGAAGCTAAAAATCATTGACGCTCCGTTGACGCTCAATTTCAGGATGCGGCAGGGAGCCTGACGCTGTCTCTCTTGCCTATATTGTGGGAGGTTTGGACGTGTACATAAGGTGCGGCTCTGTGCGGCTCTGCTGCAGTGCACTGACCAGGTTACCCGGCGCTGGCACAATCGACCTCCACGCCGCTAGCTAGCAAATAGACTCAACCTTCTCGTGACCCCTCAATTGGTTGCAACTTCCCAATTCTTCTTTCTTTCTGGCATACGACACCCAGCAGCTTTCAAATCCCACGATCTTGCGAAATAGAGGTGCTCCCGAAGGTTCGCTGGGTGTTGTTTTGCGGTGAAACTTGACGCAACGAAAATTCCGCGTGTACAACTTCAAAGACAAAGCGCCATTGAAATCCCGCGCCTACTACGACAAACGCTTGAACTTCGCGTTCTACAACTGCAAGCTTTATGCTAAGTATTCTGGTTGGCCGGCGCTGTGTTCCGGCCTTGTAGGGCATAATCTTTCAAAGTTGCTGTAAGAACTTTCACTAAATGGAATGGACGAAGAAGGCTTTGGCTGGCCTCTCCCGGGAGTTGCCAATGATGACCGCCTGATTCAATATTTTCAAGGAACAGCGCGCACGCCTCAGAATGCGGCCGATGCTGACGTGACGGTCTTCAGCCGCCAAGGACTTACCGATTTGTACGCGACAATCTACCAGTCCCACTCCTCTCAAAACAACGACCTCCGACGCCTTATCGATCGCATACAGTCACTGGAAGCCCAGTCTGGCATGGTCACTACCGCACAAGACGACGCGCTGGCGGAGGCAGAGACTTCGTGTGGCTGGTTTGATACGTTTTTTCAAATGACGGCTCGTCTCGGTGCAGGTGGCAATGGTGGTGAAGGAGGGTATTTTTCAAAATCTCACCTTCAACAGCATCAGCCTCCATTGTTTACCGGGGACCTCAAGTTGGAGACTGTCAATTTGTTCCTTCACAAGGTGGAGCACTGGGTACGCCAAGGCGGAGTGGCAATGGGTACCACGGTGTCAGACAAGCGCATCGATTTGGCCTGGCGATTCATGGATGCTAAGGCATACAATTGGTTCGCACACTGGATTCGTCAACAATGTGTCACCGTCATTCCTCCTGCAGACGGCTCTTATGCACCGGTGACATGGCCGCTTTTTGGGTCCGCTTTTTGCCATTGTTTTGTCCCAGAAGTGGCTATTACCACGGTTCGAAAAGAGATCCGCGCGCTACAGTATTCCAGAGCGGTTGGAGTAGTTGCGCATCTCAATAAGCGCTTCTCCGATCTCATCCGTGTGCTGCAGAAAGTGACCACTAGTTTGCGCGAGGATCCCCTGAACGACGAGTACTGTTCGAAACTGCCCGCAGGGATTTCAGATCAGATCATTACCTCAGCCCGCATGCCAATGAAGCTGCAGCCAGCTACCCCTTTCACTTTGGCCGACGCTATGGAGATGGTCGGAGAGTTCTCTGAACGTACAACTTCACATCCGGCTATCACGGCTACACCAGTGAACCATGGCGCCAACATTGTCCCCCCTAACACAGCCACTGTTCCAACCCCTGTTGGTCCGGAACCGATGGATCCCACTGTAGCTAACGACAATACCTGGTGCTACTGCTGTAACAGTTTTGGACATAAGGCACGCGATTGTGCGACTCCGGACAATTGGGGGCATGGCCAAGCTTTCCGTGCAAGAACGGGTGGAAGGCGCAGCAGACGGGACGGTGGTCGTGATCGCACCGACACTCGTTGCGCCCGGCCAGGAACTTCGGCCAGGTCGGCGGCCGCGGGCATCAATAACATCCAGGTGGCCGCGCTGGAGGACGCAAGTGTGAACGATGATGCAGAGGATTCGGCAGTGGAGCAGGAGGTTGGGGATGAGGAGGACGGCCAGGGAAATGGCAATTGGGAGTAGTGGTGGAACGTCCTACTACCCAGATAATTATTGGAAAAGGGAAAACGGTGCAGCGTAAGGAATTGGGAGAAGGCAATGCACGCATATGGCATGCGAAATTGTACTTGAGCAGCCTGACAGATAATGGGACTTCTGCTCCTCCTAGTTCGCCAAATTCTGAATTGCTGCGTTTCAACATCTCTGTTTCAACCTCCAATAATAAAATTCGTTCAGCGTATTCCTTGTTTGATTGCGGCACCTCCCATCATTACGTGGATACTGCCTACGCCAATTCTTTGGGCTTGAAACGTCAACTTTGCAGGCGCATGAGAGTCTCTGTCGCAGGAGAAGAGAAGGTGGAGGAGGATAGATGGCAGGTTTGGCTGAAGGCGTTGGTAAGAGGCGTCACTGGCAATCGCGTCGACATCTCCGGGTGGTACACTATTTTCAACTCGGGAGGCATCGATGACCTAATTGTGGGTAAAGATTGGATGGCAGCCAATCTCGATATCATTGATCATTAAACTAATACTCTACATATGCTGGAGCCCAATTGGACTGATTTGCAGCAAGGGTCCCGCCTTCCGTCAACAATTGTCACGACATCACTTGTAGGTCTGTAACCTCACCAAGGACGATTGAGGGAAGTTTGAGCTCATTGCAAGGCAGTGGCCCGTAGATCAGTGATCAATTTAGTCACCGCGTCCTTTATCGCCAAGTGCAAGTCTTGAGAAATCTTTATTGTCAATATTCGGGAACGTATCGACAAGATAATAGAGGAGGAGAAGGAGGCCACTTCACACAAGCCGGCAGACCTTGAAACATGGTGGCTACGCGTCAGGAAGGCGTTTGGAGATCTCTTCGAACCGCCAATGGGAGTCCCTGCAGCTTCGAAACACGACTTTCGCATTGACATTGATACAACAGTAAAGCCCCCTCATCGCCAGCTGTATCGGATGTCAGATTCGGAGCGCTTGTAGTTAGAAACCCAGATTGTGAAGTTACTGGCCAATGGCTGGGTTACTGACAGCCACTCCCGATTCGCGGCACCAGTGATGTTTGTTCAAAAACTTGATGGCTCTGGACTGCGGATGTGCATTGATTACAGAGGCCTAGACGCAATCACCACCAGAGACCGGTATCCACTTCCATACATAGAAGATCTCATTCATTGGCTACACTGGTCCAGGGTGTTTACCATGCTCGACCTAGCCAGTGGTTATCATCAGTTACGTATACACATGGATGACAGGCAAAAGACGGTGTTCGTCACTGCGGATGGCTTTTATGGGTGGACTGTTAATCCGTTTGGTCTGGCTAACGCACCGTCTGCGTTTATGGGCACCATGCATCGCATTTTGGGACTGTACAAGAAGTTTGCAATTGTATACCTGGATGACGTGCTAATTTTCTCTAGCAGTTTGGCCGAACACAAGATGCATGTGGACACTATCCTGCTAGCAATTATGGCGGCTCATCTGGGGTTGAATGAGTGAAAATGTGTTTTTGGGGCCACTGAGACATCGTTCGTTGGTTTCAAGGTCAATTCGAGTGGAATTCACACGGAGGACAGAAAGATAGCAGCCATAAATGACTGGCCAGTACAGGCGAGCACAGCCCAGCATCGGTCGTTCCTGGGGTTGGCAGGCTACTATAGGAATTTGGTGCACAAGTCTGCGCACCGGACCACACAGCTATACGCATTGACAGCTGATAAAAGCGGCTTTCAATGGCTTCGGAAGCATCAGGCGGAGTTCGACGATATTCGGAGGGCACTATGCAATCCTGCGCGTGATTACATCCTGCGCACCGATGCTTCAGACGTGGCGATTGGTGGTGTTCTGGCTCAAAAGCAACCCTGGGGACCGGAGGGCTGGCTGGTGGAACGTCCGCTGGGCTTCTTTTCTCGAAAGTTACATGATGTCGAACCACGCTACGCTGCGTATGACAGTGAGTTGTTGGCGATCCACAAAAATTTGATGCACTGGGACCCTCACCTTAGCATTCGACATACGTCAGTGTATACGGATCACGCGTCACTGCAGCATATTCTGTGGCAGCGGAAGCTTTGTAGCTGCCCATGGCAACACCTGGATAAACTACAGCAGATCGACTGTTCAATCAAGTACTTCCCGGGGGCGGCTAATCTGGTAGCGGAAGTGTTGAGCAGAATTCACCATCCGGTGTCAACTACCCCAGCAGGCACCATCAGCATAAATACCACGGAACTCCGGATTATAGGCACAGAGGAAGGGAAGCAGGAGGTGTGTGAGTTACTGGTGGAAGACGCATATTTCGGTCCAATTGTCAACATCCTTGACGAGGGAGCCGATGTAACCGAGCAGGCGGAAAATCGGGCGTCTCAGCGTTCCAAAGAAAAGCACCATCGGAAAAACATGGTGTGAACAAGACAGTTCCGACTGGATCGCAGACTTCTTCTTCGCAGGGATACTGGGGGACTCTGCATCCCGTTGGATATGTGGAGCTATGTTATTTTGGAAGCTCATGACTCTCCGCTTGGTGGCGGCCACCAAGGAGCTGAAAAAACAGTGGCTGCCATTGCATCACGATTTTATTGGCCTCATTTAACTCAGACCGTACGGGAGTGGGTTCGAGGTTGCGACGTTTGCCACCGTGTCAAACATTCCAACCAACTCCCGTAGGGCTTGTTGTAACCGCTGCCAATTCCGGAAACACGGGCTTCAAGGGTTGATATCAATTTTATTACTAAGTTACCAGCTACCGCCAGAGGCGGCTACGACTGCATAATTACCATTGTCGATCCACTTACTAAGAGAGTGTGATGGAAAGCAGCCAGGGAAAAGGATCTAACTGCAGAAGCGTTCGCCAGAGAGTTTATTGACATGTTGGTTCGAAATAGGGCAATTCCGGATGATATTATCTCAGATTGGGATACGCGCTTTATGTCAGATTTCTGGGGATCCCTCACGGCCCAATTGGGAATCAAGCGCCATCACAGCACCGCCTATCATCCACAAACAGAGGGCCAAGCGGAGAATCTGAATGCAGTGGTCGAACGCTATTTGAAGGTATAAGTGGCTCAGCACCCAACGGAGTGGGACCACCTGCTACCGTTGGCTGAGTTCACCTACAATGCAGTGTACCATAAGTCTCTCAAGACTTCTCTGTTTCGGGCCGATGTGGGATTTGTGCCAAGGATGCTGATTGATCTGCTGGTACCAATCCCGGGTGCTGACCGGATGCCGAAAATCAGCCCCGAAGCAGATAAGTTTGCCAAACAGATGATGTCAGATCTCCGTATGTTGAGAGAGGGCTTGGAGGAAGCGCAAACAAGGATGATTTTGGAAGCCAATAAGTCTCGCCACCTGCACAATATCAAGGTGGGAGATTCAGTTTTTCTCGACTCCAGGCTCCTCCTGATCGGCTATGCAAATCTTACTAAATCGGAGTCGGCAAATCATAATTCCAGAAAGTCTCAGCAGCCTTTGTGAGGGCCATTTCGCATCACCGAAGCCATCGGTGCCAACGCTTTCAGGTTAAACACCCCAGCTCACTGGACAATGCCCAATGTCTTTAACGTCTACCGTCTGAAACGAGATAGTGTGGATTACGGCCGAGATCATCCTCCACCACCACCATTGCGCATGATGACCGACAACGATCTGGAGTATGAGGTTGAAGCCATCCTTGAGCATCAGGGCACTTCGGCCAAAACTGTGTGGTATAAGGTAAAGTGGCTCGGATATCCTGAGCCAGATTGGCAACCGTTGGCCAATTTGAAAGGCGGGTGCAGAGATTTGCTGCTAGATTACCATCGGAAAATGGGTCTCTTGGTTTATAGAAGGATGTTGAAAGGCTGATGAACGGGGTTTTGGCGCTTTATAGAGCTGTTGACATACAGGAGGCGGGATTGTCAGGGTTTTAGCTGTATTTTCTTTTCGTGTGCTTCGTTTTGGGGGCTGCCACTGGTTTTCTTGGAGCGGAGGTAGTTGTGGGAGGTTTGGACGTGTACATAAGGTTCGGCTTTGTGCGGCTCTGCTGCAGCACTGACCAGGTGACCTGGCGCTGGCACAATCGACCACCGCGCCACTAGCTAGGGAATAGACTCAACCTTGTCGTGACCCCTCATATAAAGGCTGCCAACATATCGGTTATGCATCACAGCGACCAAATTGTTGTTTAATCACCGTACTTACAAAACCACAAATCGTTGACGCTCCATTAATGCACATTTTAATGTATTGTCCATTCAACATCTGCTGCCATCGATAATAGTTTTCATCATGATTTGAACATATCGGTAGTCTTTCTGCCAGATTGAGACTTGGCCTTGTGACAAAGCCGAGCGCAGTAACATTCTTGCACTGTTCGCTCTCACACAACCAAAATTTATGTATCTTGCCAAAAGCTTTATTGTGCCTGCTATACATCTTTTTATCAACCGATATTGACAAGCTACTGCTCACCATTTGCCCATAATATATCACTAACTAAAACTCTAGTTCATGATACATAAAGAAGCTGGTGAAACATTGACGCATTCTGTCCTACTTTTTTTCACTCCGTTATTCCTCCTCGTTTTGATTGCATTGACTGTCACTAACACCTTTTCAGCCTGTCTCTTTGACTTCCGTGTAGGCCGAATCAATCAGGGAACATTTGGTGTGGCGGTCAAATCCCGCTGCTCTGGGCATTCCGGATCCTCGATGCTATTGTCTTGCTCAATCTCAGATTCAATGTCCGCCCTGCAATCGTCTTCGCTGTCATTTGGATTATCTAAGTCCCCATTCCAGTCAAACCAATCTTCAGTATCCGAAATGCTTTCAGGTGCGCTATCCTCATCAGTTTTGACTGGATGACGGTTGATTCTTCGGATCCGGCGGACATTCAATATTTGAGTTCGTCCTCCAGGGACGTACTTTGCAGACAAAGGTGGTGGCAATGGAGATCGTTCTCACAGTTTAAATGCAGCTGCACCATCATGTTGAAAGAGTGACCAGGATGCATTGACGATCTCTTCTGTGTCCGAAATGGATCCTATGGCGGTCATCTGCTTGTTTTGAGCGCGAGATTCCTTTTGGGTAGCACGTAGGTTTTGGCTGCCCTGCCACATCTCCAAAAAGTCGTGAACCTTGGCCATTCTGTGCAATTTCCTTTCCTCCGCCTCTTTCTTCATTTCCGCGTTGTTTTCTGTGTTCATTGTATCCAATTCTGGCTCAGTGCCTGCCAACATCCCATTATTGGCTCAAGCAAACTGCCTTACAATGACTTTTTTCTGAAGAGTCACACCTGTGGTTTTTGACTGCCTCCAGCCGATAACATCTCGGCCTAGGGAAAAACTGGCCTCCCCTCTGACACCATGTGGTATGATATAGAATATGTCGCGTGCCACATTAGGGAGATCGGCGTACTTGGAGTGCGTTTCCTCCTGTTGACACCAGCAGTCGGTTATGTCCGGTAACCAAAATGTACTGCTAATCTCCATTGGGTCAGAGTGGTAATCCTTGATATTTGGATCAATTTGCCCTCAGTTCTTCAGTGCTTCAGGCGGCGAATTGAAATGGAGCCTGGCGGCAATCAATAAGCATGCTGCGCGATCGCTTCGTCCTGGTGTAGTCTCAGCCAGATCATTAGACGTTAAGTATTCTTCATCATCGCTGCACAAACTATATGGATCAAAGGATGATTGACCGGATCCTAAAACCATTCTGGAGGGGATTAGATTGCTCCTCGGTAAGCTTTCATGTTTATTGACCGGCACACGTCGATGTTTGGCACAGTATTCATTCTCCACGTACTTCAGAAAGGCCTCTTGGTATTGGGTGGTATAGGATGTCGCTTCCTCAGGATTAATATCCATTCCTTTGTCCCACGTTCTAAACGATCGCAACTTGCGGAAAGAATCGACGATATGTGCCGAAATGAGAAGCACGCCCGTCGATGGAGTCACTTCAGCGTAATATTTGGACACCTTCCGTTGAGCTAACTTCAAGGTGAAGAATAAGTGTTCCTTCCATGGAGACTTTTTCTTAGCCTATGCTCGCCTCATGCCATCCATGTGATCAAACGTAACATTGTACAATGTGATAACGTGATGCAATGTAACTGTACGCCTCTTCGACATCCACAGGATCCAATATCGGAATGGCCTCAACACTTCCATGACATACTTCACAATGGTCCATTCATCGTGAGTTGTGAAGAGTGGCCGGTAATTGCTGCGTTTTGGGTTTTTAAGTCACTCGCATGTGAATTCACGTAATTGGAAGCCGCACTTGAGCAACTCCAGGGTCGAGTTCCAATGGCTCTTGGCATCCATAATCGGAGGTACTGCGATACAGACTTTGGCTTTTTGACAGTCAATGAACTCGTATTGAAGACCAGGTGTTAGTGTAATCAATATAGGAAGCATTCTCTGCTATATGAAGGTCAGTTTCAGCACTTTCAAAATATCTTGAAATTTGTACTTTCTCAATTATCTTTGCTAAACCTGGTGTCATGGCCGACACCTTATTGATTCTAGCGTTGCCCTCTTTTCGAAGCCTTTGACTCTTCCCAATGCCTACGCTTTCATTCTCTCCAAATTGCTGATCGCACTCATGGGCTTCCCAAGGCTTGGTGCGGCCTTTGACACCAAGACTGCTTATGAATGCACCTAAAGCCAGCTGTATGATGTGCGCCATGCAAGGTATGTGGTTCCTCAAAGCAGGCCACTGGATTCCAGAGGCCTCGAGTGTTGATTGCAGCTCGTGTGTCATCGAGTAATTTGAGGAGGCATTATCAGTCGTAATTCCAAGCAAACGGCCGTCGGTAAGCTCAACACGATCAAGAACGTCCTTCAAATGTATGGCTAGCCTTGCTCCAGTATGTTGGCCCTTGACCTATCATCCTCGATTAGCATTCGAAACGTGGAAAGAACAGGCGATCAACCTCATCGACCGGGAGTTGAACTTCACACAATGCCCAATTTTGATCCATATAGTAAGCAACAACCGATGGTACGCCTAGTTTGTTCGTTGATGTGCATCCATCCAGAGCTAAACTAACTTTATTTCGTGACGGCAATTGCTTCTTAATTGCATCCACGGTCAGCGCATATTCCCTCTGGCCAATGTTGCTGACTGTAACGGGCGCGGTCGGGCATAGGTGATATTGCTAACAGTAATGTGACATCGTAATCAGGACAAGGCGCTGTGAAATTCATATTGAGGGAATCAAGACAGAACAAGAATCAAGGCTGGGTCAAAGTCGTGCTTTTTTTGCTATACAAGGGAATGAGTAAAGACAGAAGAAAAGGAAACTCTCCAACACCAAACAGCCTCTCTTTATATACACTACGTCTGCCACCCTCGAATCATTCGTCATGCTCCGATGTACCATCCGAATATCCAACCGTCATCTTACTCACCACCAAGATAACTCTCATCAATACAACCACGCCACAACATCTGACGTCGCAACACCTCAGACCACTTTCTCATCGTGACAAATGATACCGCCACCATCTTCTAACATTCCTACGCCATCTCCGCGTCCGCCCACGTCTCTGCCATTCCATAACACCAAATCCTTCCGTTCACCCGACACTATTCCTAAGTACGCATTAATCTATTACTTCCAACTCGAGCCGTGACACTGAGGGACATAGCAGAGGGCAGCACTAAGTCATTGCATAATGCCTGATATGACCGTCATAGCTCTCGATTTGATATAGCATTCCATGGAATATGAGCCAAAACCAATCCTATCATGAGGTAGCGATTCCTTGTGTGTTGGTGAAATTTGGAAGTTTCAAAGTCCTTCGCTGCCAGTTTGGAATGTTTTGTCTGTCATATCTGTCAATATGGATCAACATGGATGTCAAATCTGATCTTCCTCTGCGAACCTACTATTGTGATCCCTTGACTTCCTTGCCTCTTCAGGATGGCCAAAGCTGTTTCATCGATTGTCGAACTAGTCAATTGAGTGACCTCTGACTCTGTTAATTCATTCAACTTTGCGATGTGAGCTTTTGCCAGCAAGTGTTTCCCCATTGAGCTAGCCCCATGTTCTGATGGATGGCAAAGAACTTGATGACAAACGATACATATGATGCCAGGGCTGCCGGTCTCCTCAATTCCGCAGTGTAAATAGAATTGCCACGAAGGCGCATGTCTAGAATTATTCCAAGCAATAGGCCGCTTGGAGTCTACATTCATTGAAACCCACCAAGCATCAAAGATGATTTGTAAAGTAAGGTCACTCAAATCACCAATAAAGACACGTTCATTTTTGGAAGTGATCATACACTTGAGCAATGAGGTGTTCAAAGATTTTGAATCCGACAGGGAGGTAGCAATTAGGCATCTGGGTAATCTGACCCAAAAGACTGCCGAAAGTAATGATACAGCAAAGCAGACTGCAGGTTCTAAAATATTGACTCTACTGCTACAAGTAAAAAATCAGATCTGTAAGACATTGCATGCATAATTGTGAAGTTATTGACAAGGTTAGATTGCAAAGACTGACCGTGTAAAACTTGATCTGGGAACAGCACAATGCAGTTCATTCCTGTGTAGCGTTCTGAGCCTCCACAAAAACTGTTGACGCTCTGCAGGCACTCAATTGTAGGAGGTGGACGCGATATCATCACTAGCATTTTTGCCAATAAAGGCTGCCGATGGGTTCATTGTGGGTTACCTACATTCCATTGCCGTTAGATTATCCAAGATGCAAGATCAAAAATCATTGACGCTCTGTTGACGCTCATTTTGGGACATGGTAACGATTATGTCGTAAGCATTTTTGCCTAGAAAGGTGGCCGATAGTTCGATTATGGATCAAAGTAGTCTCATAGCCCCTTGATATTCCAAGATGCAAGGCCTAAAATCGTTGACGCTCCGTTGACGCTTATTTTCAGGGCATAGTGCTGAAGTCATCGAAAGCATTTTTGCCTAGAAAGGTGGCCAATGGTTCTATTATAGTTTGATGTCGCTGCACAGCCCTTGCATTTTGCAGGATGCAAGGCCAGAGGTTGTTGACGCTCCATTGACATTCATTTTTAGGACATAGTAGTGATGTTGTCGCAACCATTTTTGAATAGAAAGGCAGGCTCTAGTTCAATTATGAATGAACATTGCAGCGAAACCATCTGGATTTTCCATGATGCAATGCCAAAAATCGTTGACGCTCCGTTGACGCTCACCTTTGAGGTCACCTTAGAGCCATACTAACAGTCATTGGGTGCTCAACAATTGTACATAAAATCCATACAGTCTGTTTTGGCAGCCAGTATACCATTTCTGTAACGGGCGGGGTCGGACGTAAGTGATATTTGTAACAATCACGTAATATCGTAATCGGGACAAGGCACTTCGAAGTTCGTATTGAGGGAATCAAGACAAGGCAAGAGTCAGTGCTGGATCAAAGTCGTGCCTGCTTTGCTATACAAGAGAACGAGTAAAGAGATAAGAAAAGGAAATCCTCCAACACCAAACAACCTCTCTTTATATACACTTCGTCTGCCGCCCTGGACTCATTCTCCATGCTCCAATGTACCATCTGAATATCCAACCATGATTTTACACACCATTAACAAAACTTCTTATCAGTACAACCACACCACATCGTCCGATGTCGCAACACCTCAGACCACTTCCTGATCATAACAAAGTGTACTGCCACCATCTCTTATCGTTCCTACGCCATCTCCGCGTCCGCCCACGTCTATGCCTTTCTGTAACACTAAATCCTTCCGTCCACCCGATACTATTCCTAAGTACCCCTCGATCCATCACTCACAGCTAGAGCCGTGACAATATCCCCCTGCTAGGTTTGAGGTTCTCCGAGAACACTTCCCATCGGTCCACACTTTCCAGGATACCGTTGATGAACTTCCTCTACTACTTGTAACCCATCTACAAGCTTCGCAGGTTCCCATATTAACGAATCGTACCCAGTCTAGCGTATAAGATAGTGCAGCTGACTTCGATACACACGACTATCCTCAACACTCAAAACCTGATACTCCTCCTCACCATCGACCTCCACCAGGGGTGGTGGATTAGCTCGTTGTCCTTCAAGGGGATCATTCACTACTGGGTCCAAAAGCGAGACAGGCTGTACTCGATGAATCGGTATTGAGGCAGGCAGATCGAGTTGATATGCATACGGTGATATTTGACGGACAACCGTGAAAGGACCCAAGCGTTTCCAAACGAGATTTCGTGTAGGCCTTGTAGTTCGAATATTTCGCGCATCCAGCCACACTTGAGAAACTTCGGGAATATTCGGAGCTGGGATCCACGCACGATTTGCCCCCTCCTCTTGGACTGCTTGGCTTCTCCTCATCTCGAGTTGGAGGTGTTCATGGATCTGTTGCATAGTTGCCTGAACCTGATCCACACTGACTCGTCGGGGATTGCACTCCTGCATTGTTTCTCCTACGATCGTCATCCGGGGATCCACACCCTGTACCGCATAAAACGGGTTGCACTTTGTAGTCTCGGATGTCCCATTATTTGCAGCAAACTCTGCCGACAGGAGCCACTTAACCCAGTCATCTTGCTGATGATTCACGAACACCCGAAGATACTGTTCGATACTGGCATTCATCCATTCTGTCTGTCCATCTGTCTGTGGGTACGAGGCTGTTGACATTGTTCGATCAATCCCCAACCGACTGCACACCTGTTGCCAGAAGGTCGACGCAATCTGTGGGCCTCGATCCGAAACAATAGTCGATGGAAGTCCATGAAGGCGTACCACTTCCAGCAGAAACAACTCCGCTAACCCTAGGGCATCGATCGTGGTCTGGCAAGGAACAAAATGTCGCATTTTCGAAAGCGTATCTACTACTACCCATATTGCATCATAACCTTCACACTCGGGTAACCCTACCACAAAATGCATCGAAATATCTTCCCATGGTTTCTCCGGTACTGGTAACGGTCAATGGACCTCAAAGGTTGCATGTCTTGAGCTCCGGGACCTCTGGCACTCATGACAGTTCCGCACATACCGATCAACATCCTTACACATTTCCTTCCAGGAATATTCTCTATCAAGCAGGTCAAACGTCTTTGCCCGTCCTGGATCTCCTGCCAGTGTTTTCACCAGTCCGGACGGACCCGGTCTGGGGTAGGGCTCAGTACGGTCCAGTCCAACCGGAAGGTCAGACTGGACCGGACCACAAACAGGCAGTCTTGGACAGGACGGGCTTGGTCTGGACTAGTCCATTCCTACTAATGGTAGTTATCCAGATTCGGTATGGATCCTATCAGGTGACCGCCAAAACTGTGATTCGTCCCTACTTTTAACCACTGGGCACGTACGAATGGACATCTAGAGTACAATTATTCTAGTATTGTGTGGGTTTCCAGTCCAAGGGGCATATTTACCCCATTCCTAACCCGATTTCAGCAAGTATAAACCTAACCCTGAAATGCAGTCCAGGACCAGTCCAGACTGAGTCTGGACCGGTCCGATGAAATTTCAGACTGGTCCGATTCCAGTCCGAAAAATCCTTCGACTGTACTGGACTAAACCCGGACCGGTCCAGTCCAGACTGGTCCACCCCCGGACCGGTGAAAACACTGTCTCCTGCTAACGCTGCATCGTGATGTTCCTGTATGATGCGTAGGCGTAACTCGTCGCTATCCGGTACGTATAAACTCCCTCTATACCTTATCCGTCCCCCGTCCTCAATACACTCCGCAACAGTAATGTCTTGTAACCCATTCTTTGCCCGAATTGCTTCCAGTATTTTCCCTGGTAGCGGGTCAGTCTCGTACGCTTCTGTCATCAGATCGGAAATAGAGGGACGGCCCTAGGCGGGCGGGCCATCAGCAAAATGTAAATCGGTCCGGAAGCAACACGCAATCCTCCCAGACACTCCGGGCGACCTCACCAGTGCTTCTAAGTACTTCCAGATGCTTCCAGACCCCCCTGGAGGTAAGCAATATGCTCTCAGACTCTGCAAGAGCATTCTCAGGTGCTCCTGAAAGCTCCTGCAGTTATGGAGGTGCATTCAGGATGCTACGAGATTTGACTTATAGGATAGTCAAATTTTGGAGCTCCTGAGACCTCTGCGCAGATCTGTGGGAGACTTCCAGAGCTGCTGAGACCGCTGCGCAGCACTGCGGGAGACTTGGTGCAGTATTCTCACAGCAGTGGTTCTTACATAACCACAATGCATTTCGTCTTATCATATTCGTCATTGTTACAGTCACAAGATTCGCTACATCGTAATATGGCATGCATTATTTAAGTCTATATATATACATACGGTCAATCTGGCCGCAGATGGTAGTCGAGCATGATCGGAGGAGCACCTGGACACACCCATTGAGAGAACTTAGAGATGCACCACTTGGAGGCCGTTGTGGTGAAACGATGGAGCTAGAATCCGCCGCACCTCTCGCGACATCCAAAGGGAATTCATGAGAAAGAGCGGTTCTGGTTCGAGGAGCGTAGGAATCGGGTGAGAAGATATGATACTACCCGGCGTTGAGGATCCACGCAATTGCGCGGATCCACGAAATCTCGGACAGAGCGAGTGAGACCAAAAGTTGGGAAAGATAGAGTGTGTATTTTCATTGTATGATAAGATGAGATGGAAATGAGATGATGTCTATCTACTCCGGGGTCTGCCGAATATATACTCCCCGTCACTCTGTCCACCTCCGTTACCCCTGTATCTCCGTACCCCCGCCGTCGCTCCTTAAAGATGTACTTGGAGGCTGTGATCGAGCGAGTTTGGAGATGCACTTAGAGGCCGTGATCGTGCAAACTTGGAGGCCGTAATGGAGCGAGTTTAGAGATACACTTGGAGGCTGTGATCGAGCGAGTTTGGAGATGCACTTGGAGGCGGTAATCGAGCGTATTTGGAGATACACTTGGACGCCGTGATGGAGTGAACTTACAGATGCACTCCGAGGTCGTGATCGAGCGAGTTTGGAGATGCACTTGGAGGCCGTAATCGAGCGAGTTTAGAGATACACTTGGAGGCTGTGATCGAGCGAGTTTGGAGATGCACTTGGAAACCGTGATCGAGCGAGATTGGAGGAGTACTTGGAGGCGGTCAATCTGGAGGCGGTAGTTCGGGAGGGAGGCGCGACGGGAGCTGAGACTCTATTCATTCGTTAACTCGTAATTGTGGGAATGTAGAGAATTGAGTACAACATGGTCTGCCGAGAGATGAGAGACTGGCTGGGCGCGGGAGACAGTCAATCTTGGGATGATGCAGTACGCGGTGTATGCAGTACTCGGTGTATGCTGTACTCGGTGTATGCTGTACTCGGTGTATGCTGTACTCGGTGTATGCTGTACTCGGTGTATGCTGTACTCGGTGTATGCTGTACTCGGTGTTAACTCTTGATCATGGCATGGAGAGATCGAGAGCGATGACTTAACTTCGTGATGGTAGAGTTGAGGACGAGAAAGAGAGAGATGAGAGGAGATGGGGGAAATCATCATGAGAAACTGGGACTTAGGAGAATTTCGTGTGCGAGTCAGTTTACCATCCCCAATACAAAAGGTACGAGTCCCGATCCGGCGTGTAATTACACCGATACGAGGTCTTCCCAACCCAATCAGGCAAGTCGTACCCCTGATTTCTCATATCCGCTCGTATCCTCCACATCATTCTCATCTTCATCCCCCATCTCTCTCTTTCTCGTCCACAACTCAACTATCATTGCAGAACACAAAGTTAAGTCATGCCTCTCTATTTCGCCATGCCATGATCATGAGTTAACACCGAGTACAGCATACGCCAAGTACAGCATACACCGAGTACAGCATACACTGAGAGTACAGCATACACCGAGTACAGCATACACCGAGTACAGCATACACCGAGTACAGCAACCACCCAAGATTGTTTGTCTTCCCTTCATTCTCATGATTAGGAGTTGACCCCTGAATGTAGCTTCAGCTTCCGGCGTACCTCCCTACACGATTGAACGCCATCAGCCAGCTCTCCATGAGAGCTCAAAGGTAAAGTCACATTCCCACGGTTGCGAGTTAACTAACTGATGAATAGAGTCGCAGCACCCAGCGCGCCGTCCATCGACGGCCTCCAAGTACTGGTCCAATCTCCCTCGATCACAGCCTCCAATTGCATCTCCAAACTTGCTCGATCACAGTCTCCAAGTGTATCTCCAAGTTCACACGATCATGGCCTCCAAGTGCATCTCCAAACTCGCTCGATTACGGCCTCCAAGTGCATATCTCCAAACTCGCTCGATCACGTCCTCCAAGTTCGGACGAGCATGGCGTCCTAGTTCATCTCGAAACTCACTCGATCACGATCTCGGAGTTCATCTCTAAGTTCACTCGATTAGGGCCTCCAAGTGTATCTCCAAATACGCTCGATTACCGCTTCCAAGTGCATCTCCAAACTCGCTCGATCACGGCCTCGGAGTGTATCTCTGACTTCACTCGATCGTCATTTTCAGGCGCACCTCGAATTGCTCTCAAGCACCGCCTGCAGCCAGTCCAGATATACCGTGTGTGATGGGTGCTATATAGATACATAGATACATTGATACATAGATACATAGATGAGAATACAAACTGAATACATGAGTTTTAACAATCGTTGAACGATAAGTAGTAGCTTTGATTTCCAGGCGCACCAGCAGTGTTCCCAGGAAAGATGTTGTTTTTCCCAAACTGCTCTACTGTGATTCGAGGTGCTCCCAGACTTGTCGCCGGCGCTCCGAGGCTTGTCGTCGGCGCTCCCAGACTTGTCGTTGGCGCACGGAGACTTGTCCCCGGCGCTCCCAGGTGCACCGAAAGTTCTCTCCGGCGCTCCGAGGTGTTCCCAAACTTACCACAATCACTCCCATGGTACTCTTGTACCAGTCATCAGTGATCTCAGTCACTCCGAAGGCTGGTCGGAATGCCCTCGTAGGGTCTGATACTCCCCTGAAATTGACGCATCTAAGTTTACACTCCACATCCTCTCAGACACTCCTGGAGACTTCCAGCGTCTAAAATTCATTTTGCTGATGGCTGTCCGCCAACAAACGCAATAGTTCCGGTAGGTTCTGCGGCTCTAGAACCACCTGTTCCATATTTTTAAATGTTTCATCCCCCCCCTCAGGGATAGTGTTAGCAACGGTTCCGGACCGTCACTTCGGGTCCGGGTCCGGGTCCAAACCGAACCGTTGCCAAATTGGCGGTCCGGGTCGTCAATAAACCCGAACTGCCCACTCGGGTAC
>Ga0307512_10002747_pt1 | contig 21522 bp, 20 predicted proteins | sample 14_EM_MG_FD_200267 | JGI IMG/M metagenome (GOLD analysis project Ga0307512, IMG submission 200267) | Populus trichocarpa ectomycorrhiza microbial communities from riparian zone in the Pacific Northwest, United States - 14_EM | ecosystem: Host-associated > Plants > Roots > Unclassified | place...
TTGTATCTATATAGCTACCCATATACACACGGTATATCTGGACTGGCTGCAGGCGGTGCTTGAGAGCAATTCGAGGTGCGCCTGAAAATGACGATCGAGTGAACTCAGAGATACACTCCGAGGCCGTGATCGAGCGACTTTGGAGATGCACTTGGAGGCCGTAATCGAGCGAGTTTGGAGATACACTTGGAGGCCGTGATCGAGCGAGTTTGGAGATGCACTTGGAGGCCGTGATCAAGCAAGTTTGGAGATATGCACTTGGAGGCCACGATCATGCGAACTCGGAGGCCGGAATCAAGCGAGTTTGGACAAGTACTTGGAGGCAGTCGCTGGACGGCGCGCCAGGTGCTTAGACTCTTTTCATTCGTTAGTTAACTCGCAACCGTGGGACTGTGACAAGGTGACTTCACCTTGGAGCGCTCATGGAGAGCTGGTTTGATGGCGGACGATCGTGTAGCAAGGCACTCCGGACACTGAAGCTACATTCATGGGTCAAATGGTAATCATAGGAATGAAGGGAAGACAAACTATGCTGGGTAGATGCTGAACTCGGTGTATGCTGTACTCTGTGTATGCTGAACTCAATGTATAGTGTACTCAGTGAATGCTGAACTCGATGTTAACTCATGATCATGACATGGGGAGATAGAGAGGGATAACTTAACTTCGTGTTCTGTGATGGTGGTAGAGTTATGGATAAGAAAGAGAGAGACGAGGGATCAAGATGAAAACGATGTGGAGGATACAAGCGGATATGAGAAATCAGGGATACGACTTGCCTGATTGGGTTGGGAAGATCACGTATCAGTGTAATTACACACCTGATCGTGACTCATACCTGCCGTTTCGGGGATAGTAAATTGACTCGCACACGAAATGCTCTACGTCCTAGTTTCTCATCATGATTTGGCCCATCTTCTTCTCATCTCTCTCTTTTTCGTCCTCAACTCTACCGTCACCTAAGAAAACGAAGTTAAGTTGTTGTTGTTGTTGTTTAATCATACTGTATTGACTCTAATTAGAGTATGACAGGACCCTGATATCCCCTCAACGAAGTTAAGTCATCCCTCTCTATCTCTCCATGTCATGATCATGAGTTGACACCGAGTACAGCATACACCGAGTACAGCATACACCGAATACAGCATACACCGAGTACAGCATACACCGAGTACAGCATACACCAACTACTGCATACACCGTGTACTGCATACACCGCGCGCTGCATCATCCCAAGATCGAGTGTCTCTCACACCCAGCCAGTCTCTAAAGCTCTCAGAGAACCGTGTTGTACTCAATTCTCTACAATCCCACAATTACGAGTTAACCAATGAATAGAGTCTCAGCTTCCATCGCACATGCCTTCCGATCTATCGCCTCCAGATTTACTGCCTCCTGGTTCATTGCCTCCAGATTGGCTGCCTCCAGATTGACCGCTTTCAGATCAATCGCTTCCAGATCAACCGCCTCCACGTACTCCTCCAATCTTGTTTGATCATGGCCTCCAAGTGTATCTCCCAACACGCTCAATTACGGCTTCCAAGTGCATCTCTGAGTTCACTCGATCTCGGCCTCCATGTGCATCTCCAAACTCGCTCAATCACGGCCTCCAAGTGCATCTCAGAGTTCACTCGATTTCTCGGTCTCCAAGTGCATCTCCAAACCCGCTCGATCCCGGTCTGCAAGTGCATCTCTGAGTTCACTCGATCTCAGTCTCCAAGCGCATCTCCAAACACGCTTGATCACGGCCTCCAAGTACATCTTCAAGGAGCGACGGCGGGTGTACGGAGATACATGTGTAACGGAGGTGGGCAGAGTGACGGGGAGTATATATTCGGCAGACCGCGGAGTACACAGACATCCAGTCTTTTCCATCTCATCTTATCATACAATGAAAAGACACACTCTATCTTTCCCAGCTGTTAGTCTCACTTGGTCTGTCCGAGATTTCGTGGATCTATGCAATTGCGTGGATCCGCAACACAGGGTAGTATCATACCTTCTCACCTGATTTCTACGCTCCTCGAACCAGAACCAATCTTTCTCATGAATTCCGTTTGGATGCTCAATGTGCGTGTCCAGGTGCTCCTCCGATTATGCTTGAGTACCATCTGCGGCCAGATTGACCGTATCTATATATATAGAGAGACTTAGATAATGCATGCCGTATTATGATATAGCAAATCTTGTGACTATAACAAAGACAAATATGATCAGACGAAATTCCTTGTGGTTATGTAAGAACCACTGCTGTGAGATTACTGCACCAAGTTTTCCACAGTAGCTGCGCAGCGGTCTCAGCTTCTCTCGAAGTCTCCCGCAGATCTGCGCAGAAGTCTCAGGAGCTCCAAAATTTGACTATTCTATAAGTCAAATCTCGTAGCATCCTGAATGCACCTCCATAACTACAGGTGCTTTCAGGAGCACCTGAGAATGCTCTTGCAGAGTCTGAGAGAACTTTGCTTAGCTCCAGGGGGGTCTGGGAGCATCTAGAAGTACTTAGAAGCACAGGTGAAGTCGCCCGGAGTGTCTGGGAGGATTGCGTGTTGCTTCCGGAACGATTTACATTTTGCTGATGCAGTTTTGATGCCGTGGGCGACAAGAGCCTGCGCCCTCCGATTGATCTGTCTTGCTAGCCGCTGTCCAGGGCATGGCTCCAGATGTGCCGTCCACCGAATTGCAGCTTGTGAATCACTAATGACAGCCACCGTCTTCACCCCATGTCAGTGCAGTGTTTCTCTCTTCTCAATGGTCACCTCGAGCGCGAGTCCGATGTCCCACAGTTCGGCGTCAAAGACCTCCATTCGTCCAGTGCCCAGATAGCTGCGGGGGAAACTCCACTTGTCTCTGTGCTTGTACACTGCTGCGGCTCCCACTCGGCCGTCATCTGAGCGCGATCCATCTGTCCACCACATCCAGACTCCCGCTCCTACTTTGGCCTGTTTCCCTCTTGCCCAGCGCTGCGCAGCTCTCTTTGCTGCGGTGGCGTCGTCCAGTATAACGGTTCTGACCACTGATTCTTCGCCCGGGGCCGGCCAGCTCATGCCTTTGGTTGTCCGGCCATGCTCGTGCTCTTTCTTCACTGCACTGCATACCGACGTCTCGGAAGAGGAGTTTGGGTGTAGCTTCGTTAGCTTGTTGCTGCACCCGATTGCTAGCCTCGCTGCGAAGCGCTGTTGTCTGGGTCCTAGGATTATGGGCGCGGACGTAAGCCCTGAGTCTCTTATTAATGCTCCCCATGGGGTCGTTGGTAGCGCGCCCAAGATAGATCTGGCTTGTCGATTGAGGAGAAGTTGGAGGTCGTCTCGCCTGCCTGCTTCGTTGGGATCCCACCAATGCTCGCTCCCACATAGTGTGACAGCCTGGACGCATGCCACCTGGACACTCCTTACGCTCTCCGGTACTACCCCGTATGTCTTTGTGAGGGTTCAGAGTCTAGATTCTGCTGCCCTAGCTTTCTTCATGCATTGGTTGTGCGCGTCCATCCAGAACGCCGAGCCAGCGTGTCGCCTGTCTGTTTAACCGTATGAACCCGTCTCTGACCCTTATCTTTGCCATCAGTGATGGCCGGAGGTGTTTCTTGTGGCCTCTTCTGCGTGCGAATAGTGCCGCCTCCGTTTTTGCGGTGTCGAACTGTAGCCCTCGTCTGCTGGCCGAGGTTCGAATTCCGTCGTCATGACGCATAATTAAAGTAATTAATGATGTGGAACTAAAGAACAAGAATGCGGGGAAGCATACTGTTGAAATGAGGGGTATAGCAACTATCTCGCTGAATTATGAGAGTGGGTCAGTAGATTGTAGAGCGTTTCCGTCCCTGGAAGATGTTTCAGCGGATATAGCGCTGTGCGAATCCGGAAGGTGATCATCAATAATCACTCGGTCATCAGTTATTGCTCGTATTGCATGATAAGTCTCTGCCTTCTTATGGCCGGAGATGACTCTCGTATGGCCGGAGGTGAGTCTCGTATGACCGGAGATTGCTGACGGCCTGAAGGGTCTATACATAGATGCGTATGCACGCATTCACACTTGCACTCTCATATATATATGGCCTTGTGGCCCTCTTAGATAATGTACAATCAAACTTCTCTAGCATCACTATTTCAACAGCTCGTGTTACTTTGGATGCTTCTTAAACTTGTTGATTGACTGATCTCTCGAGGCCAAAAGGCCTGTATATATACAGACTTGTCTCCCATATTCTCAGCCATATTCGTCTCCATATCTATCTCGGTTTGCTCATGTTGACTAGGGATTTGGCCCGGTGGCTTCTTTAGTCTTCGATGCTGGTGGACTCGGGGTGAGACCGGTGGCTGGCCGCCCCCATCGGCCCGCCTGCCCCCATCCTGAGGAGGAGGGCTCGGCACTGGTACTCGGCTTTGGGCTCCGGCTTTGCCAGTCGACATGGAGTTTTCCTTCTCTCTCTTTCGTATATAAGTTTATAGTTTTCCCTCTCTTTGGATCGATAGACAATTGAGCTTCTTCGTTCTTTCTCTTTTGCTCTCAACAGCTCATCCGTTTGTACTGATATGAGCCGCTCCGTACTGATACGAGCTGCTCTCCTGAGGCATATCTTCATACACCAACTGCATATCAAACGGACCTGAGCTGTGAGGCTCACGATGCAGGTACACATGCCACAGCTCGTGTTACATTGTACGATATTTGTTACTGCAAGATATGGGAGGAGGTTACTGATATGTTGGAATTGCTGAATTGACTTATACATCTAGCCTCATACAATTACGCACTCGGCACCCGCCTCTTGCGCACTCACCACTCCGATCGCTACTCCATCGATCTCCGCGGATCTCCTGTCTCGCTTTGGTAGTTCAATAGGTTTCATCCTATTCATACTGGCAATAATATGAATGAATGTGATGATTGTTGATTGTGGCTGTCTATCGAGGCCTCAAGAACCGTATATGTGTTGAATTGTGCGATGCAGATGAAGTCTCTTGATCTACCGAAGGGTAGAGTCTGTGCCACTATATACATGGAGAGTCTGGAGTGACGAGTGGCGAGTGAGTAATCATGTATGAGTCTAAGTCTATGAGTCCACTCGGTGACTCAGTCTCGACGACGTTATTCCAGACCTGTCTAACAACAGTACGGTCTTCCGTATGCATATGCAAACGCACCTATCTAGCTAAGACGCATCATCTTATATCTTCATACAAGCCTTATCCTCATGCAATGTTGTAAACGGTAGGCTGAGCAGACGATACAATTACACACGCAACACTTCCTAAACTGCTCGCAGCCATGTTGCATCATCATATTACCAATAAAGGGAGCTGTGAGAGTAAGAAGCATTGTAAAACAATTGAAATCATACATCAGCAAAATGTATTTTAGTCTCCGGGAGCCTCCGGGAGTGAGAGTTGCCAAAGCATAATCGTACGATTAACAAATCTCGGAGCGGAATGGACCCTTGCAGTGGCCTCCAGGAGCACCTGGGAGCGCTGGCGACAAATCTCCGAGGACATAAGAGCACGGGCGGCAATCTGGGAAGCACCTGGGAACGCGGGCAACAAGCCTGAGAGCACGTCAAAGCACTCTAGAGCTGCCTGGGAGTAACGACATATTCTTTGGGAACGCTGCTGGTGCACCTGGAAATCGCTTGGGCGAGAAAACTCAGTTACTACTCGTAGTTGAGCGATTTTAAAACTCATGCATTTAGTTTGTATTCTGGGTATCTATCTATCTATCTATCTGTTTATCACTGTACACACTGTCGATCTGGGCTCGCTGCAAACGGTGCTGGAGCGCACACGGGGGTGCACATGGAGACAGCACTCCAGCACACTTGGAGATGGCGATCGAGTGAACTCGGAGGTGTACTTGCAGATGGTGCTGAGTGCGCTTGGAGATGGCGATCGAGCGAAATTAGAGATGCACTTGGAGGCGGTAATCGAGCGAACTTGGGGGTGAACTTAGAGGTGCCTTGGGGCGGTTGATCTGGGCGATCAGGAGGTGCGACAGAAGCTGAGACTCTATTCATGGGTTAACTTGTAATCGTGGGAAAGCGATGAGAGTAAACGTGCTCCTGGAGAGGCGGTCGATCTGCAGGGAGGCACACCGGGAGCGGAGTCTACATTCAGGGGTTAATTCATAATCGTGGGAATGTAGGGAGACTTAGCTGGTTAGAGACGGTCGATCTGTGTATGGGTGTTTACTCATGACCATAGCATGGGGAGGTAGATAGGGACGACTTAGCTTCGTGTTCTCAGGTAATGGTAGAGATGTGGACGAGAAAGAGAGAGATGGGGGGATGGAGGTGGGGACGATATGGGGAGGTTATGAGAGGGTCTGGGAAATAAGGGGTACAACCTGCCGGATCGGGTTTCGTACCTGCCGGATCGGGTTTGGTAAATTAACTTTTGCACACGAAATTCTCTAAGTTCCAGTTTCTCAACATGATTTCCCCATCTCCATCCCCTATCTCTCACTTTCTCGTCCACAACTCTACCATCTCTTGAGAACAAGAAGTTAAGTCATCCCACTCTACCTCCCCATGCCATGATAGTGAGTTAACTTCGAGTACAGCACCACCCAAGATCGACTGTCTCCCGCTCCCAGCCAGTCTCTCATCTCTTATCTCTCATCTTTCATCCCTCGGCACACCTTGTTGTGCTTTACTCTCTCGACATTCCCACGATTACGAGTTAACCCATGAATAGAGTCTCAGCTCCCGTCGCGCCTCCCTCCCAATCGACCGCCTCCAGATCGACCGCCTCCACGTACACCTCTAAGAGTTCACTCGATTGCCATCTTCAATAGCAGTCGGCACCGTCTCGAAGTACACCACCAAGTTCGCACGATCACGGCCTCCAAGCGCATCTCCAAGTTCGCACGATCACCGCCTCCAAGTTCACCTCCAGTTCGCTCGATCACAGGCTCCGAGTATATCTTTAAGTTCGCTCGATTGCCATATCCAAGTGCAGCCAGCATTGTCTCCAAGTATACCTCCAAGTTCGCACGATCACTGCCTCCAAGTGCATTTCTAAGTTCACTCGATCGCCATCTCTATGCGCGCAGGAGTACCGTCACCGGATGCACCTTCGAGTGCGCTCGAGTACCGTCCACAGCCGGATCGACCGTATGTACATATATTGATAGACTTAGATAGAAAATATATTCCCAATTATGACGTAGCAAAATCTTGTTGTGATTGTGAAACACAAATGTCTAACAAGACGAATATAACAGACGAATATAACAGACGAAATGGCTTGTTATGGGACTTTAGGAACCACCGGGAGAATACACTACAAAGTTTGGGGTGCTCAGGGAGACCTGCGCAGGTCTCAGCAGCTCCGAAATTTGACTATCCTATAAGCCAAAATTCGTAGCATCCTGAATACACCTCTACAACTGCAGGAGCCTTCAGGAAGCACCTGAGAATGCTCTTGGTGTATCCGAGACCACTTCGCTTAGCTTCAGGAGAGCTTGGGAGAATCTGGAAGTACCTGGGAGCACCGGTGAGGTTGACCGGAGTGCCTTGGAGGTTTGCATATGACTTCCGGACCGTTTTACATATTGCTGATGAAGGTATATTCATGGCATTTGAAATTATTCAATTAAGAAAAAGAATAGACTCTGAAAATCTCGCCCAAGCTTGGTGAATGTCGCTCAGACAATGGGTGGCTCACTCATACTACGGTCGTGCGGTCACAGAGCTGAGAGGTAAGCCTTTCATCGGACGGAGACGACTAAAATATTCTTATCCCAGTGCGTCGGACGATGCCGAGCGGGATAACCTTTTTTTCCGATGAATTACAAAGACATTGTAAACATGTACACATCTTGCGTCGCCTCGAAGCATTCTCATTGGCCAGAATTGTTCGGCATGTGGCAGTGCGTAAGTTTCTGTGGCGTCATTCGCAACACCATCGTGATCTTCCACCATTGTCATTTTCCTTAGACTCGTGCATCATTTCCAGGTGACGTTTCGTTTCCATGAGGGAGAGTGGAATCGGAGAAAATAGGACGAGGGTGCTGGAGACTGCAGAATGACAGCTGACGAAGAGTGAAAGGTGCAAAGGGTCAGAATATAGAACGGGTGTGCAGCACTCGCACGTGTTCGAGTCGCCGTAGGTTGTGAGTCCGTAGCGACCGAGAAACCAGAGCAATGAGCAAACCTGCTCCAATCTTTTCTGCTTCTTTACTTGAGATTTGTGAACTTCTTTGTCGACCGCTCGAGTGTGCTAACCAAATCTTCATATTAACTCCTGAACACGGCGGAGTTCACATCTATCTGAGGCAACACCGCCGCCAGCCTTGGATATAAGAAAAGATATGATTCCTAGAGCGAAGTACCACTCAGGCCCGAGGTAACCTGGGAGCCTTTACCGTACCAAGCGCGAGATTACCGCAGAGCTGTACTAAGTCCGAGTCTACTAGTGAGCCAAGAACCTTCGGTCTAATTCCGGTAGCATTCGGGCTAAATCTTAATTTAACATGGAGCTTGAGTAACCATTTGAAGTTGGAAGATGCTGTTTGCAACGGTGTAAAGTCCGGTATTAGGAAATACTATTCTATAAGCTAATGGATGGTATATCCGGCAAAGCCGTATCTATATTTCTTCAATGTATAACTACGGAGTGGTTTGCTAGATTGACTGTCCTCCCTCGCACTGCTGGATAAATGGCTTATGTGTCTCAAAAATTGTTTCTCCTCATCGACAACGGAGAAAACATGGGTGCAAGAGCTCCCAGTTGTGGTGCGGCGCGGTAGGCTCTTTGAGGCTCTGCATCTTACCTCGCAAATTTTAGTGCGTCACATGTGTTAATGCATATCGGAACGGGCCGAACCGTTTGTCATGTGCCCAGCCGCATGCAAGCTCGTACCTCGCTTCCCAGAGCATGTGCGGTGCATGAACCGCCTGAGCTTGCGACGCTGCCGCTCACGGGCGCGCCACCCATCCACCTCAGTTCGGCGTGAGAAAACCGAACCGTGACTGTAAAGTACACTTTGAACGTCAAACTATGAGAAACTCATCAATGATCAGTAATAGATATTTATTTTATTCGTTTTGGGTGGCACAACACTGCCGCCATAACTGCAGTCATGACGGAAAAGACTGGACACACTGGTCCTGGTGAGTGAAAGCGTGGTTGTGGACAAAAAATTTCCACTTTTGTATCTGCGGATTGTAGAGTTTTATGAGTCCACAGTGGTGCTTTTGGATGTCTATTGTTTAAATTTCAAATGGAATTATACTTCATTCTAAAGCTCGCTATCGACTAATTGAAATAGTTAAAGGTTCGGTGGGTACTAGGTGCCTTAATAAGATTTCATCGGTTTACGTACATCTACTGTATGTGTATGCACATGCGGTTGTATACATTCTCGGCCCCCGCGAAACATCTTATCTTATCTCATCTCACCATCTCATCGCCCTTCATCCATCACAGATGCATCGATTCGCCCTAGCAACAATATCCACTCCCGACCTATCCACCATATTCTCCTCTCTTCGCATATTCTCAGAGGCTGAAGACGACAAACCCTACGAATTTTCCTCGACGATCTGGAACAAACATTTTCTACCCTACGCGATCCGAAGCTAACTACGGAAGGAGAGAGCAGTGGGAGAAGCGCGAGAGCGAGGTTCGGAAGGAGCTACAGAAGGAGAAAAACCAATCATTAGAACGCGAGCGGAAGTTATGGGCTGACAAATGCCAGCATCAAAGACAGCCTCAATATCTAGGGGGACGATCGATCGAATCCGAACAGCTACGCGTCATTCGTTCTGCTATCCGCGCCGCAAACAGGACAACACAACTGACAACCAAACCCTACCGCGCGAGGGCGTTCGGATCTCATCCCGGAAGACCAGATGATCATTGGGCACCTCCTGCAACTTCCGCTCAAGACCGAAACAGGGATGTACTGACCGGCGTGTGCTGCGCTGCGGAAACTATTCGGCGACCTAGCGTCCCATCCGGAAGATGTCAATTGTAACGTTACGTAAACATAGGAAGTGGAGGACGTAATCCAAGAGCTCGAGGGACTTGCCCGAAATCTAGTTTACACGGCCTCTGTGTTCAACACACACAAGTCTTTCTCCTCGGCGGCTATGCGCCGGATGTCACCATATCTCTCCATCGCGCTCTAGCTAGCTGCAGAAACTACTAACACCGTGTTCGAACATAAGCGCAACATCACATATCCTTTTCCGGAGAAATGTGGGCCCAAACATACGATTATCTGCTGCGAACATCCACCGCACAGAAGGGCCGACGCAATGTCTTCGCAATCCTCAGAACCCTCACCCTAACCGATGTCTGCCACAACTGTGCCGACCAGAGCCATCAATATCTCTACCTTCACCGATATTATCCACTTCCTGAAGTTCGTAGTATTACAAAGTAACAACTGGCACCCCCTATTTTGGTGACTTAGGCATCCCCTAAACATGTCTTGGCTAACCTTTCTCAAATAAAAGCAAAATCTTAGACGTCCTTGACGCCCTCAAGAAGCTTCACAAATACAACATCATCCACCGCGACGTCAGCAGGGATAATATCAGCACTGTGAACACGTCCGTCCCAGCGCGTCCTATGCGTGGGTCCTAAGTGATCTAGGAGAATCAGTGCACCTCACCACGTACATGAAAAGCTTTCTCTGTACTATAGTCTATGCACACAGTTTTCTCTATATTGTTACAAAGAGATTTATTTTGTGGGGGTGTATAGTTGTTCAAAGTTGTTGTCTCTCGGAACTTGTGGAGGATCCCAGGAAATACCTGTATTAGCTGAAACCTGAGGACGATTTACTGGCGTGGGTGTTGCTGGTGAAAACGTGGATACTTAGAACGCTTTGGAAGGCGGCGATGGGAGTGAATGCAATGATCATCAAGGAGATTGGAAGAATATAGGGTGATGAGGGAGTTTGGAGGAGGTTAGAGAGAAGGTTTGGGGAGAATATTATGTTGCGGCGGCGAAGCAGGATGTCGAAATATGGAGGGGATTGTGGGAAATGCTGCATTGGGCTTAAGAGGAGAGTGGAATAGCGGTGGACAATCCGCAGGAGCGGGGAGTTTGATACTGGAACTGTATTTTTGGTGTTCTAAGGACAGCTCTAAGGGAGTCGGAAATGTACTTTTTGTGCCCTTTCCCTATACAAATGGAATTTGAAAAGACACCGGTTATATGGTAAAAAAGGCACCAGTAGGTGCTGGAACTCGTTTCGTGCCCTTTTGAAGCTCCCAATACCTTTTATTACATGCCCTTTCGGCTTGTGACTTTGAAAATGCTGGACTCTCGCCAAAGGTGCCTTAAAACCATGACAATCTACTGCTGTGATTTTACATGGTGCATTTTAAAGACCAAGAAACTCACTGGAAGTGCTTATATTTGTGCCAGGTAGCCACAAATGATTGATTGTGGCTGTTCTCGATCTGCTGCTCACCTTTTTCCTGTTACAACACCCACCTCCTCTGCCGGCACTATCTGTATGTCAATTCACTACTACTACTACCACCGTGCCCGCTACCGTTACCATCCTACGTTACTCCTGTTGGACCAATCCGGGCGCAGAGGGAAGCGTATGTCGACTTACCGTGCAGCTGCCAAATTGGTGATGCGTATATTGACTTGTCTATTCATCAATTTCACACGTACACCAGTAGAGTGAATGCGGCTCCGCCGCTCAACCCTAACCCAATGCCACGTGATGACCGCACTCAAAGTCCGCCCAACAACTCCAGACTGCACTAACGCTGGAGACATCAATGACAACGTAGTGGGCAGCGGGCAAAAGCTACAAGGAGGGAACTGGCAGTGGCGAGAGTATTAAGATGATGGGTGCGCTGAGGGGGAGAAAAAGAGGAGTCGGTGCTCCCACTAGTGCTTGGTGCCTTTTTTCAGTGCCTTTAGAGTGACCAGGGTCTTTGCTGATTGGAATGCATCTTGAAAGGGAAAGGTACGAAGACGGGTGGGGAGAAGAGATCCAAAGGAAAGGCATGGTGAGAAATGTCACCAGCCGACAAGTCATGGGAGGAAAGGCACAGGGAAAAGGCACCGTTAGAAAAGCATTATGTAGTCCTATTTCAATGACATTTCCACAGACATATTTACTGCAACATAAAAGAACCCTTAACCCAATTCTTGCACATAAATGGCTTTTATTTTCGGTGGAGGAAAAGGCACCGTTCTGTGCCTTTTCCGGTGCCTTTAAACAAGCACATTTCCGACTCCCTTAGAGCAGTTGCACAACCGCGTTTCTCGGATTTGCGGATAGCGGGATACACAATGTGGTGTCACTCGAGATACTAACGGTCATACGCAGAACAATGTAGAGGAGCGACATACGGAGTCTGTTAATGATTGGGTTTCGTAGCGGTTTGTTATCCAACGGGCTGCTTGGAGACGACGAAATATGCGATGGCAGGATTAGATCAGATAAAATTAGACAGACTATATAGTCCTCGGACAGATCCGATCACGTGCAGAGACTTGGTAAAACTTAGAACTATTTAACATTGTCTAGGAAATAGAAGAATAGGGCTTACCTATCGAGACGGTAGCGAAGAGTGATTGTTGACCCGGTGTTACAGCATTGAACTGTCGGGTTGCCGTTGCTATGGATGACTTCGGAAATGAGAGATCCCTAAGTCACACTATCTAGTAGACTCACTCCTTCCCCTACACGTACTATTCACTCATCATATACTAACATGTACCGCACAAGAGATGGCACGAAATAAAAGCCGAAACAAAGCACCAAACGAAGCTCTAAGCGAAGCATAAGGTTGCCGCCGCTGCGGCCACCGCTCCACCAGACTCTCCCATTCGGGGTCGAAGCCCTTCACTGGGTGTAGATTCAAAAACATTCCAACTAGCAACAGTATATGCAGAGGTGCGGGTGGGCTGGTTGATGCTGAAGGCGCTGCTTGCCTTACTCCTGCCGCTCCGCTCATCTTATATACCCCTTTTCCCTGCTCCTGACTCCGCTCCCTCCCGAGCTTGAGCTCCCGCTCTAGCTCATGTTCAAGCTCTGGCCCAAATTCAAGCTCGAGATCTTGCTCAAGCTCTGGCTCACGCTCAAGCTCACGGCCCAGCTCCAGCTCCAGCTCCGGCCCCAAAATAGGTTCGCCCTTGCCACAAGGGGCTCGCCCCCGGTCGAGTCCCGCCCGCCAATTTTCTTCCACTAGATCTCTGTCAAACTGAACCATAAAGAGGATTTAGCTGACCTTTGGTTTTTGAATGGACAAAATAATCTAGACAAAGGTTTGAGGGGGGTAGACAGATACGGAGGGAGTGGTGATCAGAGCAATCAAAAACGAATAAAGGTGTCGAATTGTCTATCGTACAAAGAGAGAATAAGGTTGTTGTTGTTGTTTATTCATACTGTGTGCACTCTAATTAGAGTATGACAGGACCTAATACCCCCTCCGCCTCCGGGCGAGCCGGCTAGATGACTGAGCTCCGCCCCCGCTACCCTTTCATCCCCGCTGATATATATATGAAAACTGAGAGATCGAACAAGTGCAGAAATAAACTGCACACCATGAGAGAAAAAGGAAAGGAAAGGAAAGGAACAAAAAGGACCGGATATAAACCCCCATCGCCGTCGCCCCCCGCACCTGAGTCAGCCTCTGCGCCCCCCTCCATGCCGTCATTCATATGGGTACGAACTTCCCGACATCAGTGGCCACCAGAAAGTCCATCACCGCTTGTTCGAATTCTTCCACGGAAAACAGCTCAGAGATCTGCACGTGTCTGCATCTGCCCGCTTTCCAGCCCATCGCCTTTCCCACCGCCTTCCACAGTGTCCTTTGCTGGTCTCTCCACCGGCTTCAGTGGTGGAAGAGGTGTTCCTGCATCTGGGCCGCTGTCCTGCCTCCACTACCGCACCACCAGCATTTATAGTCCTCTCGGTGGCCGAACCGTTTCAGGTAAACTGCAGTGGGTTCATGCCCACTGTTTACTCTGTAGAACCTGGTAGTCCGCGACTTCACGCTTGTCATCAGAACGGGTCTCTTAGTCCCTGTCTTGCCCTTCAGTCTGTAGCTGAAGTGCTTGCTGCACTTGTCAGCCTCCCACTTTGCCTTGGCTGCTGACCTTCCCTCGGAGATTCGTCTAGATCTATTCTAGGCTGAGGTGTATGGCCGCTGTATCACCGTGTCTCCGCTGGCGTCTCGGGCCAGGTTCGCATGGCGGTCTGCATCTTTGTTTCTGGGGATGCCGGAGTGCCCCGGGACCCAGTGAATCTCAGTTGCGATGCCGTGGGCGAGGAGAGTCTGTGCTCTCTGATTAATCCGTCTTGTTAATCGCTGCCCTGGGCCCGGCTCTAGGTGTGCCGTTCGTCGAATGGCGGCTTGTGAGTCGCTAAAGACTGCCACCGTTTGCACTCCGTGCTCTTGCGGTCTTGCTCTTCTTTTGATAGTCTCCCTGAGTGCGAGTCCAATCGCCCACAGCTCGGCATCGAAGACCTCCATACGTCCGGTGCCCAGGTAACTGCGGCAGGTTCTCCATTCATTACCGTGCTTGCACACTGCTGCTGCTCCCACTCGGCCGTCGTCAGAGCGTGACCCGTATGGCCACCACATCCAGACTCCCGCCCCGGCTTTCGCTTCCTTCTCTCTTGCCCAGCGTTGTGCGGCGCTCCTGGCTATGCTTTTGTCCTCCAGTATAATGGTCTTAACCACTGGCTCTTTGCCCGGGGGCGGCCAGCTCATGCCTTCGGTTGTCAGCCCGTGCTCGTGTTCTGTCTCGACTACTTGGCATAGCGGTGAGCCGGACAAAGGGTCTTCGTGCATCTCCTTCAGTTTGCTGCTGCACGCGTTTGCTAGCCTCGCTGCGAATCGTTGTTTGGAGTCTAAGATCACACGTCCGGGTGTGAGCCCTGACTCCCCCATTAATGCTCCCCTTGGGGTTGTGGGCAGCGCGCCCAGGACGGACCTGGCTTGTCGATTGAGGAGAAGTTGGAGGTCGTCTCGCCTGCCTACTTCTTTGGGATCCCACCAGAGCTCGCTCCCATACAGTGCGACCGCTTGGACGCAGGCTACCAGAGAGAATAAGGTAGACGTATATATGTAAAAAAGATACCATACCAAGAGCCAAGTACCATACAATGCCCAAGGCAGCGGATCGCCAAGTACTCGTACTAAGCTCGAGGATACTTGAGTCTAAAGCCGAGAACCTTCAGTTCAATCCTCGATCGTGGCAATGTTCCCAAAAGTTTGTCTCGAGCGGGGGTGGTGTGGTCTATCCGAGACGATGGCTTTCCGGACAAAGATATATCGGACTGGGTATTGCGGGTGTACCTGCATCGTCAGCCTCAGGTCCGTTTGCAGTCTCACGTCCATTTGCTGGTATCGTGAGAAGTTGATGTTTCGTATGAGGAAGACATAGTGTGTATCAGGATCACGGAGAGCGGCACGTATCAAGATAGTTCAAATGAATCTGAAAACGGATTTAGATATGATATGGGAGCCTGTATATATACGGGCCTTGGGCCCCCGACATATCATTCAATTAACAAGCCATTCAAGTATCCAAAGTAACACTGGTGTTGCTAGTAATTAGGGGAGAACCGTGTATATAGTCTATGATACAGTGAAGAGAAGGAGAAGGAGAAAGACTCGATTTGTATACAGAGAATTATGAGAGAAAACTTTGATGCTTCGCCACTCTTCAGTCACTCGCCACTCTGAGTCACTTGCCACCGGATATGTAACTGGGCTCGCATAAAAGCCGAGTGATGGATCTATGATGTGAGTGACGGCTGGGTGATTAGTGATAACCTCTCCTTGTGCGGTATAGCTCATCAAGTTGTCTTAGGGATCGGCGATAAGGAAGATTGTCTGGTAGCTGTCTAGATCCATTGTATCCATGAGTAATGGTGTCATTTTGGGAGGGAAACTTGCAGCAAAACTGCGACAACCTCCGCAGGGGCCCGATAGTTCACCGATCCACGCCCTTGGTATATATATTTACTCATGCCTTAGCCTTGAGCAAGTTACTGGTGGGAGGAAGACTGGCGGGTGCCCAGACTAATGGAAACCCTGGATCGGGAGATGTAAAGAACGGGCTGACTGAGTAGGAGGATTAGTGTTATCTGCGTCTTCGCCTCATTTTTTTGAGCAAAGTCTTAACGGACACACTAAGTGGTTCTAACCGGAGAGAGAGGCATTTGCTATCAATTGGTTTATCACTGTTAATCGGTATCTCGTCCTTGACTCTAGGAACTTTATCTACGCTTCAACTATTCGAGATTGTCACAGTTGACTATTCCGGACTTATCCTATGATTACCAGCAGTTTTGCTTATTGTTTTAATTACGTCGAATATTATATCGACTGGTTGAAGGTCGTTTCTGTTGGGGACGATCAACCATCAGATACATAGAGTCTATTCTCGCTCGCTATGGTCCGGCATACATCGTCCACTCTGGCCTCTTAGTTCACACTTCCATAATGATGAGATTAAAGAATGCACCTCGACGCAAGGGAGCAAGTGGGTCTTAGGACCACCCGGAGTTACAGAGTAGCCAAGGGCGAAGGAAAGGCAGAGCCAGCAATTCGTTCGGATAAAAGTCTCCAAAAAATCGTTCACGTGTGGGCCTCTTCTTGGGTGAAGCACTTGCTAGTAGTAAAAGGTGCCTTTAACACGAGCTTTAAACCTAGCCTTTTGCGACGGCCCGCTTTAATTTCTAGTTGAATTGGCGGAGAGTTAGTAGTAGTTGGCGTCATCGCCGGGGGTGCGTTGCCGGGTATCTCGTTTGTGGTCTGAAGGGTACAATCCATGGAAGTGTACTAGGGAGTTAGGTGCAAGAGTTCTGTGGAGTTCTAAGTTGCATTAGACCTCGCTTTTGACATCTTGGGTTATCACCCGGGTCACCTTGTAAGCGCTTGTTAAAATGGTGATGCTTGAGCAGTGATCTCAACCGTCCCGTCCGACGGCCGGGGACGGCAGTGCCGTCCGAGATCTTGCCAGGACGGACGGGACGGCGCCAAGACCGACCGTCCCGTCCTAGCATATGAATGACGGCTGGACGGCCGTTGTCTGCCGATGACGGCGTTTTCGCCGTCCCCGGCCGACATCCACCGTCCCCGACCGTCATTGGGCGGTTACAGAATACTCATGTCGCCGAGTGCTAAGCTCGCCATGTGATGTGGCACAGTGATGTGGCACAGTGGCTGCGCAGCGTTAAAGCCACATCACTTGGCGAGCTTAGCACTCGGTGACATGAGTATATTTAGATAATTTACAATCATGATTGATAATCGAGTCCTAATTGCACAGGACAAGGGTTACAAATGGATGTTTCGAGGAGATTATGTTTTATGTACACTGAGAAATCAACATCCATGGATGTCGGTAGTTGACGGCCGGGGACGGTGAAAACTCCGTCATCGGCCGTCCTAACCGTCCGTCACCGTCCTCCTCCAAAAAGACGGCGCCGTTTCCGTCCTGCCCTAGGACGGACGGCGTTTAGCCGTCCCGTCCCCGTCCTAGGTGAGGACGGACGGACGGGACGGTTGAGAACACTGTGCTTGAGAAGCTTGATTGTACTATCTAAGAGGGCCACAAGGCCGTATATATATGGCATACTAGGTATGGTGGCGGCTTTGCCGCCCCCGTTGGTAAAAAAGAATCCTAAACCCCAAAACCCACGATATCCAGCCAGCTCTCAACTGGTTCACATCACGTCCAGCCAGCCGAGAGCCAGCCCATTAAGATTGCATCCAGCCAGTGCAGAGTTAGCCCGTCCAGATTACGTCCAGCCAGCCGAGAGCCAGCCCGTACAGCCAGCCAAGAGCTATTGCGTCCAGCCAGCTGAGAGCCAGCCTGTGCAGATTGCATCCAGCTAGCCAAGAACCATCTCAGAGTGAGTATGTCAGGGTTGTCTAGATTGTCTTCAGCCGGCCAAAAGTCAGCCCATCCAAATCATATTCAGTTGACCAAGAGTCAGCTCATCCAGATCATCTCAAGCTGGCCAAGAGCCAGCCTATCTTGACCATGTCCAACCAGCAGAGAGCTAGCCCGTCCACCCGTCTCGATTGTCTTCAGAAATTCAGGAGCCAGCCCGTCCAGATCACGTCCAGATCATGTCCAGCCAGCCGAACCTGTCCAAATTGTATCCATCCAGTAGAGAGCAAGCCCGTCTCGATCGGCTCCAGACATTCGAGAGCCAGCCTGTCCAGATCGCATCCAACTACCACAGGGCGAGCTCGTCCAGATCATATCTAGACAGCCGGGAGCCAGCCCATCCAGATCGCATGCAGCCAACGCGTCTAGATTGTTTCCAGCAAGTTGAAAGGCAGCCCACCCAGATTGCGTCTAGCCAGCTCGGATTGCTGACCAATAGCTGTTGTGAGAGCCACACTCAAGCAAAGCGCCACAGTTCACTAATCATGACTGAAAAAGGCCATGTGCCAACCAATGAGCATTCTGTAATTTGCCACAGTAAGATGGTACGTACCACCATCAACCAATGAGAATGCTTCGAGCCGACAAACCATGTGTATATATTATAGACAAGTGTGAATGCGTGCGTACGTATCTATGTATAGATCGGGCTGAATGCCATCAGCCCGACAGCAATCTCCGGTCATACGAGGCTCACCTCCGGCCATACGAGGCTCACCTCCGGCCATACGAGACTCATCTCCGGCCATAAGAAGGCAGAGACCTATCATGCAATAGCGCTCTTGGGTTAGTCGCCTGCCAAGTGCACAACTCGCAAAAATATACGCAAAACTTAGTCCGCAATCAAATTGCACGGGGGAATTACAGACTTTAGACATAAAGCTGCGGGGGGAGCTCCGCCATCTATCCGGCTCGCCCGGAGGCGGAGGGCGTATCTAGGTCCTGTCATTCTCTAATTAGAGTGCATACAGTATGAATAAACAACAACGACATAAAGCTGCGCTTTCTAGAGGGGCAGTAAGAGATTTGAACTTGCTTTTAACTTCTGCGGCTTTGTTCTGTTGTGCAGTACTTTCTTATTGTTAGCCATTTAAGCGAATAACTGTTAGATTAAGATCATTGCGAGACATTCAATGATCTAATTGATGAGCTCTACTTATGTATGATGTGTCCGACCTGGAATCCGAACCCGCCAATTCCCCATCAAATTGGACGCCCTTTGGCACTGAGTACCTCTACAACATGTAGATGGAATCCGTGTTGTCGTTGGCCCAGTACTGGAAAAGGCTGAGGACCGTGGGAACTCACTAGGCGGTGGTGGAGGGACACACGTCCCCTCCTAGTAGTTCACATGTGGTAATACCACGCCAATGACAACGCAGAGTCCACCTACATATTGTGGAGCTACACTATGCCAAAAGGCATCCAATTGATGAATTATCTATCACACTGCAGTCTCCGATCTTCTCTCTATTGTGGTTAAGGATTTTGCAAATTCCGAAAAATCCCGGGTTTTGTTAGGCCGGTTGCATCCCTGGCCCTGCAGCCCCAATACGGTTGCAGTTTTTGCAAGGTATCCCGTCCCGTTTGCATTTTGTGGTTTACACTAAGTTATGCAAGGAGTAACAGAACATGATTTGTGTTGTACCTCAGCTGTTGTGCTGAATCTCTCTCTTGACTAACCTTAATTGACTGTCTACTTAAGTCTAAGTCTAAAATGACACGTACACAAAACTTAGCGCGCTAGCGGTTCCGCACTCAACCCTAAACCAAGGGCTCCTGATAACGCACACAATTTGTTCGCCATCACACAGCAATCTATCCAAAAATGGTTGGTGAGAATTGCGTATGTTGGCTGCTTCGATATTTCTGGTATATATCCTAATGGTCTCAAGTTATCTTGATGTATTGTACTAGTAAATATAGTACTACACTTGACAGAAGCACCACAGAATGTTAATGCAGCAGACTACTGTTTTTGCACTATCGGTGATGCCGTTCAATGCTGCAATCACCAATGATTCCGGTAATCCGGAGGTGGACCAGTCCAGACCGGACCGATCCCGGACTGAGCCCTACCTCATATTACAGACCAGTTCAGACCAGTTCAGACCAGTTCGATCCCAGTCTAGATCAGCCCAAGTCCTACCTCAGACCAGGACAGTCCGGACAGGTGGAAAAATTCGCCATCACCCGCTAACCATCGCGTGGGGCGGGGTTGTGTGGTAGGAGTGATGCATGGGGGTAGGTCAACAATTCACAGCGGCGTTGTCAGAGAAATAGTGGTGTGGTGCAGATGGACCTTCGATAGTCAAATTCTACCAGTACATCTAACTGGATGAATTTGCTGCCATGAGTAAGAAAGGGGCCTAAAAACACTTCCACCAACATATACGCCTCCTGTGAATAGATACATTGAACTAGCAGCTAGACCAATGCGCTACATTGTCATAACAGATTTGGGTGGCATCCATAGCAATTTTTTGCAATCTATCTAACCCATGCACGACCAAGCCCTAGAAACAATCAATTCAGTAGCCATACACCTACCAAACAGAGCAAATCACTAACATTCATCTTTAGTGTCGGTATCCTCGCTGTCGATATAATCTTCGTCGGTATCCTCGTCATTGATATACTTTTCATCAGAATACCCGGACTGGGTTTCCATTTGGAGGAGACGGACACTGTCGAATGAAAGACTCCAGATTAGCAACACCCGATCATAGTGATCTCATTTATTTCCGAAAACTCACAGACTATGGTGTAAGCATTCGGCTGACATAAGTACAGACTGCACAGTATCATCGCGGAAGCCGAGAAAACAATGGAAAACTTACGGACTGTCACACCATGCCATTAGGCTCGAATTAGCGCTACGTAACAGCTACGACATAAAGTAACAAAACTCACGGACTATGGATATGCGCCGTCGGGACTATGTTAGCAAAACAATATTGAGAAAGTCAGCATAGGGGTTCACACAGCCTATTTTAACACAAATCGTTTGACACATGTTAGAAATTTGCTGTGATTTAGAAGAACGGTGGCCTATATACTCACAAACTATCGGATGAAGCAATGGTGCCCAGATTAGTCATCGTAGCAGCTCAGAGCATTCAGGGGGGAACTCACTGGCTGTTGAATCAAGCCATCGGGCTCAATGTCAGTCTCGATGCAGCTGAGAGTAGTAATGGAGATACTCACTGGCTGTCGAATCAAGCCATCGGGCTCATGTCAGTGTCGGTGCAGCGGAGAGCGGTCAGGAAAATACTCACGGGCTGTCGAATCAAGCCATCGGGCTCATGTCAGTCACGATGTAGCTGAGAGCGGTCACGGATATACTCACACGCTGTCGAATCAAGCCATCGGGCTCATGTCAGTCTCGATGCAGCTGAGAGCGGTCACGGAGATACTCACCGGCTGTCGAATCAAGCCATCGGGCTCATGTCAGTGTCGATGCAGCCGAGAGCGGTCAGGGAAATACTCACGCGCTGTCCAATCAAGCCATCGGGCTCATATCAGTCTCGATGCAGCTGAGAGCGGTCACGGAGATACTCACTCGCTGTCGAATCAAGCCATCGGGCTCATGTCAGTCTCGATGCAGCTGAGAGCGGTCACGGAGATACTCACGGGC
>Ga0307512_10002748_pt1 | contig 21520 bp, 20 predicted proteins | sample 14_EM_MG_FD_200267 | JGI IMG/M metagenome (GOLD analysis project Ga0307512, IMG submission 200267) | Populus trichocarpa ectomycorrhiza microbial communities from riparian zone in the Pacific Northwest, United States - 14_EM | ecosystem: Host-associated > Plants > Roots > Unclassified | place...
CGGGTTTTTCTATTTATGGTCGCAGTCAGATATGTTACTGTTATGTGCAAAATATTGACTTTGGTACATCATTCTCTTTATTTGTTTCATTGGCGGCCTTTATACTCAAAACAAGGAGAGACATGCTTCCTGCTACATCGTGAAGTTGAGTGTGAACAATTTTTCATCTTGCATCATTTGTAAGATTTGAGGTCCAGAACAGCCATATTGATTGTTAAAGCAGTCATTCAGCCGGAAATTGATCAGTTTGCACATGTGACTGGGCCGAAAACATTTGGAGAGCTGATGTAGATACGTGATATAGTCAGCAGAAAATGGGAATACCGCAAGGAACATTCCGGGATCGAGTAGCCATATGCAAATAGCATGCGGCAAACGACCGTCTCAGATACGCATATCGGCTCTCACAACTGGCACGATACCCATTTCATCACCGAATACCAAATGGAAGCCTGTTAAACCCGTAAGCTTTTACCCCTGCATATGTCTTCCGTACCTACCTACCATACAGGAAATGGATTCAGATGAACATATTGTATTGCCTGGTAGGTCATGTGTACACGACCTGAACAATTTGTGATTATTGACGACATAGCTCCGCAAAAAGTAGTTAGTGTATCTATTTCGATACATGAAAGAATTCTTTTGATTGCAGTGACTATATTGTGAGAAATGGTAATTCGTCTGTGCATGTGCAAGTGTCATACAGGCCATACGAACGGTCTAGACTCCAAAGCAAGATGATTGACAATGGATCAACGAAATATCGTCCTGCCTCTTATCGATACGCGAGAACGCGCAATCTAAACTAAAGATAAAATTTGCTAACAAAGTTTCACTTAGTGATGACATAGGAGTCATAGAAGGAGCAGCCATTGCGCAACGCAAATCAGTATGAATGACCACCATCATGTTGCATTCATCCATACAACCAACTACATCACTCCGCATTTAGACCGGGTGCACATAGTGAGCATTGTGATAATTGCTTATGGTACATCATGGAATTCGAGCAGATCAAACTGGATATGGCACACTGAATATGTTGGGCTATATTAATGAAAAAATAGGTCATGGCGCTACATGCGGTGAATTGCCAACTGAAAGCGCTGAAATGTCACCGTGCTAAGTTATCCATCGCTCAGAGAACTTCTGCATCAGTTGATCAAAAATTGATACACCATAAAGCTTTTGCATGCAACTGAGTATTGATACAAATTATTCATTGGCTGTCAATAATGACTATATGATTATTTGGACAAAATTATGCTCCATAAACCAACAGTTAGGACATGTTTATGGTGAATGTGAATCAACCGTCAATGATTGTTGGTCTTGTAAGTAAGTTAATTGGAAAGCGAGTTGTATGCTGTTATTCATAACCTACTTATTGGCTGCCTTGATAGACAAAAGAATATGTGACACGGATACAGCCCAATGCTGAAAATGCGAGTGAACGGGGTGATAATGATTTGTTGTGTTGTATGTATCTTAATTGGAAAGGGAGTTTTTCGCAGATATGCATAACCGAAGTATTGGCAGCCTTTATAGCCGAATGAGAAAGCGACATGGGAACAGCCCCATTTTTACAATGAGCGTCAACGGAGCGTCAATGATGTTTGGATATGTAAGCAACTTAATTGGAACATGATTTGTTCGCTGCGATTCATAATCAACAGATTGGCAACCTTTGTAGGCAAAAGGGACTGCGACATGGTAACAGCCACATTCTAATACTGAGCGACAACAGAGCGTCAACGATATTTTCTCTGGTAAGTAAGTCAATTGTAACCAGATTTGCTTGCTGTTATCCATAACCAATGTATCGGCAGCCTTTATAGGTAAAAGAGACATTGACAAGGTAACAGCCACATTCTGAAAGTGAGCGTCAACGGAGCGTCAACGGTTTTTGATCTTGTAAGTAAGTCCATTGGGATGCCATTTGTTCGCTGTTATCCATAACAAAAGTATCGGCAGCCTTTATGGGGAAAAGATAAATCGACACGGTAACAGCCACATTCTGATAGTGAGCGTCAACGGAGCATCAACAGTTTTTGATCTTGTAAGTAAGTCCATTGGGATGGCATTTGCTCGCTGTTATCCATAATCAACATATTGGCATCCTTGATGGGCAAAAGAGAAAGCAACATGGTCACATCCCCAGTCTGGAAATGAGCGTCAACAGAGCGTCAACAATTTTGGGTGTTGCATCCTGTATAATCCAAGGGCTGTGCTACAGCATTTACCCATAATTGAAGTATTGGCAGCGTTTATAGGTTATATCGTGTGTGTCAATACTGGTACACCTCAAAATGAGCATCAACAGAGTGTCAACAGATTGTCAACAGAGCATCAACACAGCGTCAACAGATTGTCAACAGAGTGTCAACGATTTTGGGTATTGCTTCTTGTATAATCCAAGGGCTCTGCTACAGCAGATATCCATAATCAACGTATTGGCAGCTGTTCTGTGCAAAAGTGATCGCGACATGGTCACAGCTCCACTCTGAAAATGAGCGTCAACAGAGCATTAACGATTTTGTGTGTTGCACCATGTTTAATCCAAGGGCTGCGCTACGGCATTTATCCATAATCGAAGTATTGGCAGCCTTTATAGGCAATATCGTGTATGTCGATACTGGTACACCTCAAAATGAGCGTCAACAGAGCGTCAACAGATCATCAACAGAGCATCAACACAGCGTCAACAGATTGTCAACAGAGTGTCAACGATTTTGGGCGTTGGATCATGTATATTCCAAAGGCCCTGCTATGGCATGAACCCATAATCAACTTATTGGCATCCTTTCTGAGCAAAAGCGATCGCAACATGGTCACTGCCCCAGTCTGAAATTGAGCGTCAACAGAGCGTCAACGATTTTGTGGGTTGCATCTTTTGTAATCCAAAGGCTGTGCAACGGCATTTATCCATAATCGAAGTATTGGCAGCCTTTACAGGTATTATCGTGTGTGTCGATACTGCTATACCACCAAATGGGCATCAACAGAGCGTCAACAGAGCATCAACAGAGCATCAACACCACGTCAACAGAGTGTCAACAGAGTGTCAACGATTTTGGGTATTGCATCTTGTATAATCCAAGGGCTCTGCTACGGCAGATATCCATAATCAACGTATTGGCAGCTGTTCTGTGCAAAAGTGATCGCGACATGGTCACAGCCCCACTCTGAAAATGAGCGTCAACAGAGCGTCAACGATTTTGTGTATTGCACCATGTATAATCCAAGGGCTGTGCTACGGCATTTATCCATAATCGAAGTATTGGCAGCCTTTATAGGCAATATTGTGTCTGTCGATACCGTTACACCTCAAAATGAGCGTCAACAGAGTGTCAACACGGTATCAACTGAGCATCATCAGAGCGTCAACCGAGCATCAACACCGTGACAACCAAGTGTCAACAGAGTGTCAACCCTTTTGGGTGTTGTATCATGTATAATCCAAAGGCTCTGCTATGGTACAGACCCATAATCAACATGTTGGCAGCCATTCTGCGCAGATGTGATCGTGACATGGTCACAACACCTGTCTGAAAATGAGCGTCAACAGAGCGTCAACAATTTTGTGTGTTGCATGTTGTGGAATCCAAGGTCTGTGCTACGGCATTTATCCATAATCGAGGTATTGGCAGCCTTTATAGGCAATATCGTGTTTGTCGATACCGTTACACCTCAAAATGAGCGTCAACAGAGCGTCAACACAGCATCAACAGAGCGTCAACAGAGCATCAACACAGTGTCAACACAGTGTCAACAGAGTGTCAACAGAGTGTCAACGCTTTTGTGTGTTGCATCATGTATATTCCAAGGGCTCTGCTACAGCATATGCCCATGATCAACATATTGCCAGCCGTTCTGTGCAAATGCGATCATGACATGGTCACAGCACCTGTCTGAAAATGAGCGTCAACAGAGCGTCAACGATCTTGTGTGTTGCATCTTGTATCATCCAAGGGCTGTGCTATGGCATTTATCCATAATCGAAGTATTGGGAGCCTTTCTAGGCAATATCGTTTTTGTTGATACCGTTACACCTCAAAATGAGTGTCAACAGAGCATCAACACAGCATCAACAGAGCGTCAACAGAGCATCAACACAGTGTCAACAGAGTGTCAACAGAGTGTCAACAGAGTGTCAACGCTTTGGAGTGTTGCATCATGTATATTCCAAGGGCTCTGCTATGGCATATGTCCATAATCAATGTATTGGCAGCCATTCTGTGCAAATGCGATCGTGACATGGTCACAGCACCTGTCTGAGAATGATCGTCAACAGAGCGTCAACGATTTTGGGTGTTGCATCATGTATAATCCAAGGGCTGTGCTACGGCATTTACCCATAATCGAAGTATTGGCAGCCTTTATAGGCATATTTGGTCTGTGTCGATGCCGCTACACCTCAAGCATCAATGGAGCCGCCACAATGTTTAGTCTTGTAAATAAGGTAATTGGTAAGTGATTTGCTCGCTGCTATCCATAACCAATGAATTGCCAACCACTATGGACAATATCTGTCAACTCAGCATCAACTCAGGATCATCAATTGCTGGTGATGCAGATCGGGCAATGAAGGCATCGAATGGATATTTGAGGTTATAATTGAACTACTGACCTCCTCCCTGGTCAAAAATACAAATCATTAAAAGAAAACCATGAATTAAAATATTCTCAATGTCGCTACAGGCAAAACATACAAAATGTGAATACTGGATGTCAAATGATTGATTTTGATTGACTACTATAATCAAATAGTAAAGGCAAGCATGTTATATGAATTTACGGATGTACCCACTGTACAACCCGCTGAGAACCCGCCCAATCAAGACGGGTAGGGAGCACTCGATGGATCCGTACCCGAATTGACAGTTCGGGTATATTGACGACCCGGACCGCCAATCTGGCTGCGGTTCGGTTCTGACCCGTACCCGGACCCGAAGTGACTGTCCAGACCCGTTGCTAACACTAATCAGAATGACACGTGTGTTACACTCTTTTGCAGGGGCTGCAGTTATGCTGTAGCCGTTTACACAACGCCTGGCGATGTTTATGCCTTTCTTCGGCCGATAGCCACATTTTACCTCTAGGCTATTGCTATTGGAATATATCAGATGCTGCTCTCGCCCCATATATGTTTAGCTTTGAGATTTTGTCACATATTGCAATACAGTCTTCGCTTCGGATACATCGCTTACCGTTGCATTTGTTTCGCCATTATCGTATTTTACACATCCGAAATATACAGTCTAATCTTCACACTCTCTAGTACTGTGACCTTAGTCCTCCACATTCTGCATTGATCCATCATCGGCTTGTGATGCTTATTCCTCCTCATCCGCATCCGCATTGTCGCCATCCTCCCACTCATACCTGTTGACATCACTGGTTCCCAGCTGCAACCTACTATGCCCTCAGTCCTTCACATTCTGCGTTGATCCATCATCAGCTTGCGATGCTTCTTCCACCTCATCGGCATACGCATCGTCGCCATCCTCGCCCTCATATCCATCGACATAACTGGTCCCCAGGTCAAATGTCTTGAGTTCAGTCATGGGCCGTCGTCGCCGCCTGGCGGTGGGGATGGCATCGCGCACGTCACTTTCATCACCTTCATCTTCATAATCCCCACTGCCCCCTGGCATCCCGAAATGAAGTTCGTCATCCGTGCAATTGTTGTCTACCGGGATGTTTGGGTCAGTGCTTCCGATCTCAGGCTCCTCAAGCGCCACTTTGGAGGTCAAATGGTCAAGAAGAATAGCATTGTCAACACGCGCTGCTTCCACGCTAATCACCACGGCAGGCGTTGGGTTCTCCACCTGTTGGATCTGACGCTTGACTGTAGCAAGAATGTTGATATACACCCTCTGTTGGTAGCTCTCCGGTTGTGTGTTCCAGGTACTCATCAAGTATGCATATGTGTCTGCAACGCCAGGCAAGGTTATCAACTTGCGACCCGTTGCAGCGCAGCAGGATGCGTTCATTCCACCGTCATTCTGGTAATTGAAGTAGTTCGAGCGATCAGGTCTGTCCGCTTTCAGCTTTGACTTGGAAGCTTTCAGATGAAGGCCTTTGTTCTTTTGCCACTCCAGGAGAGCATGGCGCAACGCGGTGCAGGTAAACATGATCAGTGGCGAGGGTACATGACCGTCTTTGTCGTCAATCATGGAATTATAGAATCCATCAGCATACTTACCGCGGTTACTCGTCCGATGATAAAATTTGATGTAGATAAACCCCGGGATTGCTTCCGTCAGGAAGTAATGTGAACGCTGGCCATTTGTTAGCAGCTTTCGACACTCTCTGCATTGGATTTGGACCACGTACACCACCTTCCACATGCTCTGCTAAAGGAAAAAGATACATATTGTCTGCCAGAAGGGAATCAATGAATTCCAAACGCTCTGCATCGGATTCAAAGTGGTGGAGATCATATAGCTCTGCTATATTGTCCCTTGCTGATTGAATTGAATGGGATTTAACCTTATCGACTTGTGCGCGAACCTGGTACCCATTTGAGCGTGTAATATCCAACCTGGGCCGTTGCTTCAGCATACCTCTTTCAAGATCCCCTTTGTGCATGCCTCAAATGCTATGGACCATATGTTGTTTTGCTGCATTGCGGTGTTCCAGTACGTCTCTATTATCTCCCAGTGTGGGGCTTCAGCTAATGTTTTCGCAACGCATTGTGTTGCATAACTTACTGTCTCCAAGTTGTTTGCACTCATAAACAGCCGTCTGTTCAACATGTCGAGCTCCAGGAGAGTGCCGGTTGCAAATACACAACGCGTCATTTCAGAGTGACCAAATTGATGAATGCTGTATCTGCCGGAGACCACTGATCGAGGTGTAGACACCGCCTGCGGTTGCAATTGCCACTGCCTCTGTCTCTGAATACATTCTGTAGCTCGCGTTCGCAGTGGATTTGTAATGATCGCGTGGGCTTCTGGATTAGGGATGAGGGTAGGCAGGATGTCAAGACCGCTGAGAAAAGTGGGAGTGCTAGTAATGCTGGATGCGGGGCTGGATACAACGCGACGCATTGAGTCTGTCTGTGAAGTTCCGCTGGGTGCTGGTGTGTTACGACTGCTTGTACCCAGCGAGGCGGTTGGAGGAATTATTGACCGTCGCTGTGTAGTGGACGGGGTGATATCTGCAACACGAGAATTGTTCAGCGAAGATGAGAGGGTGGAGTTCTGACCTTGGATTGTAGAGGCTGCGGAACTCCCTCCTTGAGAAGAATCCATCTCGCCAGCCGGTACAGGAACGCGTCTCTTAGCAGTGGGAAGTAGAGAATTCCTCGAAGGCCCACGCTTTTGTTGATTCTGACAATTAGGACGCCTTCGAACATTTCGTACGACCGGAGACGTGACAGGCTGAGAGTTGTGGGATGGCATCATCTGATTTGGAAGTTCGACGTTAGGACTGTGGGAATAATTTCCTCTGCATGCATATGCAACGGCAGGCGAGAGAGACTCCTATATGAGCGACCATGGAGGGATTCGACAAACAAGGAGGGGCAGTGTAAACCGCGCTTGACTCTATACCGTGACAATACTCGGGGATGAGATCCCTTCAAAAGCATTCAATTATGGGGTTAACTGTAATCAGATTAAGATCAGATTGGACTCAGCATTGATATTCACTGTTACAGCAATGTCTGAAGGTCTATTTGCACCGCTTGAAGGGTGTTTATGCCTTCTTAGCGTGATTATCATAGTATTGCAGTCATTCTTGGCACAATACCTCGAACCATCGATTGTGTATATCTTCAGCTTCCCGGTCGAAATCCCTCTTTGGCAGAGCTAAAAGCATCGCCGAGCGAACAATGGAGTATTCTTTATCCTATGACATCAGTTGCGAGTGCTGTTTCCACTGCTAGGCGTTGGTAGCCGTGTTGGATGGTTGCACAGTTGGGACAACCTGCGAACTTCTGAGTTTGCTCTGAGATGCATGAGGTCTGAGCGGTGAAAATAATGTGTGATGCAAACGCAATGCCCGGCGTCGTAAACTGTGCTCTCCGCAAGTACTAAATCTCGTCATGAGGCTTGTTGTTCATGAGGTGCCTGGTAGTTTTGCAAGATGAAGGCTGGGCCGTGTTGTGTTCGTTAACCAACAAAACTCCCAAGTTGAACCAAGAAGTCGCCGGAACTCGAGTATATATATCCCTTCTTCCCACCTACACCTCCTTTCTCTTTTCCTCCTGTATTATACACACTGACAGCGTCCTGATCTTGACCTCACATGACTTGCACAACACAACCCCTTTCGTTCCAAAACACACCCGATAACCTACACAACTTTGTACTTTCCCTCTGGGCTTCTTTCCGCTACATGAAACTGTATCACAATGCTAACTTTTCGGATGTAGATTCATTTTCAACTCACAGCGATAGCACCAGAGGGCAGCAGCAAAAGAAAGGGGAAGGCTAGGGCAAAGATGCCGACATCGGGTATAAATCGACGCTTGTTGTTGGATCAGCACCGTATAAAGGGATTCATCTCGGAACACATCTGTGGTGACTCATACGGATTTACACTGTTAATGGCGTTCAGGACGAGAGGGCATGGGACCTCTTTTATGATATAATCTTTCTTGATCCAGTCATGACTCGCCATTGTTCATAATTCCAGCTGATGTGGCCGCACCGCAGGAGCAGGAGTTCGCCTTTTCCCGAGTGGTGGGCTGCCTTCTGCTCATATATGGGGCAAATGTGTGACAAAACCCACCACCAAATGAACGATTGGAGGTGTGATAACCCCTGGGCCTTCGGGGATCAAGTCGATCGCTCCAATCCGCTGACAACCAGGTCGGGGAAGGTTAAACGCACCGGTGAGTGTTTCTCTTCGTACGGTAGGGATGATCCTGAGGCAAAGATTGAGCCGCCAAGCTGCCGGGAGTACGAACCAGGTGACTTCCTGGCCGTTAGACCACTGAATTGGGATGAGATAATCGATGAGGATGATGATGATGAGAACTGGGTGGACCCCGGAGCACTGAGCGGTGGAAGGAGCCGTCCTGGCAATGATAATGACAATGACGACAGCGAGGGTGAGGTGGACACACAGGGTGATGAGAAAGGGACTGGGAAAGGGAAGGGAACAAAGAATTGGAATGGGAAAGGGAAGGCGACTGAGGACAGGAAAGGGAAAGGGAAGGGGAAGGGGAAGGGAAAGGGAAACGGTAAACGGAAAGATAATGTTAAACGAACCCCAGGGGGAGATGATATCTCTCGTGCCGTTGCATTGCAGTTGCTGAAGGAAATGTCAGCGGCAGACTTGGACATGGAGGGCTAACTGGAGCAGGTATAATTAAACCCGGAAGCATTGCCCGCCGTGTCAATTTCCTCAGATGATGATACCCACTCTACCAAGTCGGACGGCGAATATAACTCAGAACGTGATTCTGATGTGGTTATGCGCATGGAGGATGATGTGGACGCACCGGACGGTGTTGCTTTACACAGCCATGTGGACATGGACAGGTACGGTGAAGATGCGGAAGATGAAGAGGAGGATCATGAGAAGGAGGAAGAGGAGGTGGATGAGGATGAGGAGGAGGATGAGGATGAGGATGAGGATAATGGCAAAGTACCTCGGACGATTGGCCAGGGAGAGATGGTAAATACATCGGCTGACGATGAGAATACCATGGTAGATGATCAGGCGACCGTGCTACCCGAGCAAGGCCAGGAGATGCCCGAGCATACCCCATGGCCACAACCTCCGGCGCCTGCCACATGGTCACCAACCCCATAGCCTTGCCCACGACCATGAACTCCGGAGACTCATACCCTCAGTGGGCTGGGGTTTTTGGGGCCTGTGACACCGCGAAAACCTCGCCCAGTGGCGGCAACTCTGTGAGAAGCTGAGGCAGCCGGAAACACCTCGGATGTCGATGTGGATCAGCAGCTACTCAGCAAATCGGGAGGTGGCGACAGTCTCCCCGATGTCCCTCTGCCGGATGTCCCTCTCCCAAATGTCCCTCTCCCCAATGTCCCTCACCGTGAGGCGCGCCCGAAAGGCTCGGTAGGCAAGGAGTGACCCAGTCCTCGCGTTGCATAGGAGGTGATGGTTGCTGTGTTCGGGTTTGGGTTGGGTTCTTGTCTTGTTCATTCCCTTTGTTCTGATCTATTTATCTCAGGCATTGATGATTACATGCGTCGCGAGGTTTTGGAATCGCTCAGGGTTTATTTTCTTTATTGGTTTTGTATTGGTTGTATTTTATTGATAGTATTATGGGACATCGCAAATGCAGCGTTTTTGCAACTCCTGACGTGTAAGGAATCTCCTTGTGATGGTGTTGAGGCTCAATAAATCTCTCAAGTATCGTGAGCTTATACCCACACCAGACTGTTCAGGCCAAGCACCAACTTCGTCCCTTTCTACAGTGAATACTCCACTCCTCGCGTGTCGTCGACAATGCCAGAGAAGACCCCTTTCCGTTGCCCCAAATTTTCATGCCGAAAGAAGTTCACCTCAGACAGCTGGCGACTTAAACATATCAAATTACACCATCCTGAACTCCTTTAAGTTGCACGCCAGAAGAATCTGACTGTTCGCAGCGCGGCCCATCGCATTGAACCCGCTCAGCATGGTGAATCCAACTCTAAGAAAGATTCAGTCGAAGACTTGGACGCGTTTCCCTACCTCGAACACCTTGAAAACATCACAGACTCGGAGTCTCAACCACCGCCAACTCCTCTGCAGCAGACGGAAACATACCCCGGCGCCAGTGCTCCGCTGAGCGATTACATTGCTGAGCCATGGGAACGCGACGTGCAGGGTTGCCTTGAGACGAACCTACAAAACAATCCCTACTACCCATTTGCGACGCGTGATGAGTTCAAATATATCCAGTGTGGGATGAAGAAGAAGGGCATGAAGACGTAATATGACAACGTGCGGAAGGAGGAAAACACCGATCTGCGTTTCCCAAGCTTCAAAAACAGGGATGGCGTCCAGATGCTCGTGGCTAGCATGCCAGATGATCTTGCTTTCAGGGAGTGGGAACTACACACTCTCGAGGATATGAGATGGAATGACAATCACCAACGCCCTATCAAATACTGGAGTCGAGACATCATCAAAACCATGACATGGTTGATGCGGCAGCCAGGGTACGCGAGAATCGTATTTACGCCCCTCAGCGTTGCTATAACAGCGATACCCCACCTAAACACCTCTATACCAAAATGCACACTGCGGACTGGTGGTGGGAGACACAGGTAAGGAGAGATACCTAAGTATGATGACATGCTAACCGACATTAAGTCAACGCTCAGAGTGGGGGATACACTGGTTCCCTTGATCTTCATGTCCGACGGACCGCATCTCGCAAATTTTGCTGGCGACCAGAAAGAGTGGCCTGTATATATGACAATTGGCAATCTATCTTTGAAGCTCCGCCAGATGCCCTCAACGCACAGTAATATAATGGTCGCTCTCCAGCCGATTCCGATCAAGAACCACAATATATCTCAGAAGCGGCTGGATGAGCAGTGGCAAACAAACGAAGAGGTGCTGAACGAGGTACTCCGGCGGGTACTCCACCCACTCACCTTTAAACGAAATCGCAGCGCCGAGAGCGCGTATGGCAACGTTCTCGTGCAGATGGCAACTTCAGGCGTTGCCAACCGGTTCTAGCAGCATGGCTTGTAGATTGCCCTGAGTATAGCGACCTGCATCATCTCGAGCGACATGTGTGTTTCTGGTGCGAGTGTCCAAAGAGTGAACTTGGAGATTATGCCCCTACTGACAAGCAACACCCCCGGCGGGATCACAACCTGTATCGAACGCTCAGCGATGCCAACACCAAGGCTGCCGATGCCGAACTCTTGTCGCGCCATGTTCACCGAGGATCTAACGTGCTTCGATATATTCCCTGTATCGTGAGTGACCTCCCAAAGCCCGACCACCTCCATACAATGCAGATCGGCATGCTTGATCACCTCCAGAAGTGGAGTTTCCACTTCATAAAGACGCACGAACGGCTCGACATGTACAATGCAATCTGGTTATCCATGCCTGCTTACCACAACCTCACACCAAAAACTAAGTCATATGAGGAAGTTTCTCAATGGAATGAGAAGGAGATGAAGGAAATGAGCCAGTACCTGCTTGGAGTTGTAACCCTATCTGTACGAGGGGGAAGCCCCGCTCAGCGTCCCATATTCAATCGCGCAATTGAGTGCACACGGGCATTGTTAGAATTCTATATGTATGCTCGATATATATCTCGCGATGACGCAACATTGAGCTACCTGGAAGATGCCTCGTGTTGTTTTCACCCCTTCAAAGATGTTTTCTTACTCGGGCAAGCCGGTAACAAGGCAAAGGCCAAAGCCAATGCCCTGAGAATGGAGCTCGTGAAGAAGCAACAGGTAGATGAGGAAATAAATGCTGGAACATGGACGCCGTCCATAAAGCAGCATGAAATGAACGCCTGGTGGGATTATATCAGCCACGAAATAGATGTTTCAAAGGAGTTAGATGCCGACTTCAACTTTCCGCCGATCCACTTGATGTCTCACTGGGTCGAACCGATTTGTTGATACGGAGCCTTGCAACAGTATTCTGCCAAGATACATGAACAAGCACATAAAACGAATCTCAAGGATGGTTGGAACTCCTCCAATCACAATCTAAACAACCTGCCGCAAGTAATCACCTATCAGCGTCGCATTCTCTGCTTCGAAATCAGAGAGCTCAATCTCCAAGCCCTCACTCAGCGCCAAGAGAACAGCGCTGCCACCTGCAAAGTCCTCCCTTCCGGTGCTGGTCTGGCTGCCCCCCTGCGCTCCCAGTCATATGTGAAGCCTGAATTCATGGGACCCCAAAACTGCCGTGATGGAAAGCATCCTGACGCTATGATCAAAGACTTCAGAGCATTACTCGACAATACGCAAAACGCAACGCACCGTGTGAAAATATACAATGGCACGCAAGAGTTTCTCAAGCATAAGAGTAGTAACAAGATGTATATATCCGATGAACAACTGCACGCAATGGAGCTCTGTATTTACGATGGTATTTAGGTTCAAGTTGAGGGTTTAGAAGGTGAACGCATATCTCAGATTTGTCGATGCACAGGAAGCCAGAACTGGCATGGAGGGGACCGACAGAACAACTGGGTGTGGGTAAAGCAACGCCCAGGGAAATGTTATGGTGCGCTGAATGGTCGTCTCCCGTGGCAACTGCAACAACTATTCAAAATCAAGCTTCTGAACGAGGATGGAGCTTTTGTTGAGTACTGGTTGGCCCTGGCGCTCACCGCAATCCCTGAAAACTCGGGTAACTTGGATCCCGTCTCGAAATTTGTACAAGTGAGAAAAGCACTGGCAGCAGTTGCTTTGCAAGTTTTCAGTGTGGGAAACATCGTCAGCTGCGCGCACGTAATTCCAGAGATAGCTACTAGTAGTAAGACGGGAGACTGACTGAATGAGCGATGGATTGTCCATAGCCACATAGATCTGGTGACTTTTGAATGATGTGTATAATTAGTAAAGAGAGAATTGCATTTTACGCGCAGGTAGAAGGAACGTGAGGAGAGATTTTCACAGCATCACCCATCGCATTGCAATCCTGATGCAAGCGGGTGCCCAATGAACCCTGTCCTACGTATGGTCACAGTTGCCCTTCAATGCCAGAGTGTTCGTTAAAAATAGGAGACCGCCAGAGCGGTAAGAAACGGTGAAACTGTAATGGGAGGGCGATATGCAACGCAACTGGTGGTATTGATGCCGGGCGCATAATATGCCACCACCGGGGTGTCTCTGATGGCTCTGACAGAGCGCGTCCACTCTAACGGAGCCATTCTGCCTGGACAGAATATTTTTTTGCTCATGCGGTGACACTCCTCCAAGGAACCAGGAGCACTATGCTCAACAGGGAAGAGCAACATTTCCTTATGGGCTTTGACTTTGTGCAACGTCTCTGACTTCGGCTACACCTAGATGCAAAAGCGGAATAGGTCCCCCATCGATACTGGCCACTGGCAGAAGCATAAGGTGGCAGACATCAGGGTGCCAAAAGATTGGTGGGACATTACCCGAGATCTAATCCTTTGCAGAATTCTCAGTGAGGACCCATACCCAGTCGATGTCAACAAACTGTCCGAGGAAAACTACAAGGACGCGCACGAAATTCTGAGTACAGCAATCAAGGAGTTTGACGTCTCAAAAGCAGCTATCCACACAGTTAGTATTCGCATGTTTCAAGCCCTGTTCAGTAGCACTGACAACCGACCTCGCGGATCGCCAATCAGCTGCCGGAGCGCTCTTTGCCGAACAGGCTCGTGAAATTGTGCCCGATCATTATGCCACTAGCTTTCTGACCCTTTCGCACGATGACCGCCAAAAGCTAGTAACGAGGCTAATCTCTCCTTGCACATACCGGGATCATCATTCAGACTGTGAGAGTGAAGTATGACTGAACACCATTGATTCTATTATTGACCTGACAATCAACTTAGATACCAAAAAAGATGTTTCTGTATTGTTCGCTATCGGGCATGATGGCAAAAACCTTCTTCGAGAACTCAAAGCGTAAGTTCACGCGACGGCCATATACGTTCCACCTCACCGATGAGGTGACAGCAGAGTGTTTGTTACCTGCTACAACTGCAGTAAAGCATTCCTTGGACAACTGGGCTGGTGGCAGTTTCCTCCGCGTGGTATTTGAAGCGGAAACATAACAGAGAATGCAGAACACCATTTTGGACACACGTATCTGACATTTTTGTAGGTACATATAGTGATCTATTCGAACAATGGGAAAGTATCCCACCAGAGATACAAAGAAAGATCTTGGTTATACATATGGACAGGATCGACGCAATCATTGGTCGAGGTCGGAAAGCACCAGCTGCCACACGGTGGGATCGGGAGACGGTAATCGACAATGAGGACCTGTAGCTGCTCATGTATATAGTATATATTCGATTGATAGTTTATTATTGGAATACAATTCATGGAAAACTGACTAATTTCATTCCACGCGTAGATGGTTCTAAAATCACGATTAGAATCGCAATCGGTGAAACACATGTCTAGATTCTGATAATTGACTGTGAGTCCTGACAAAGATCATGGCAAGTATACCTGCAGACTCTGACAGCTGACGGTGGGCTCTGACAAGATCAGGGGGATAGCATGAGAAGCCTCTGACAAGATCACAGCGACTATACGTGCGGACTCTGACAACTGATGGTGAACTCTGACAAGACCAGGGCGATAGCATGAGAAACCTCTGACAAGATAATGGGGACTATATGTGCGGACTCTGACAACTGACGGTAGGCTCTGACAAGTCCAGGGCGATAGCATCAGAAGCCTCTGACAAGATCACGGCGACTATACGTGCAGACTCTGAAAGCTGACAATGGGTGCTGACAAGACCAGGGCGACAGCATGTGGAGCCTCTGACATGATCACGGCGACTACTCAGGCAACTGACCGTCAGTTCTGACCAGAAAGTGCGATAGCACAAGTAGCCTCAGCCAAATGATCAATAGTGCAGATCTAGCATACTTGATTTCACCATGTCGTGCACAAACACTCTCGCGATCACCGCGAGAGTACTTAGTTACTACACCAAAGTAAAGGGGTACAGTAGAAATACTACAGTAAGCTTACCGTGTATTACGCGTTTATTTTCCGCATTACGCATAATGGCTCTGGGCCAAATTCCATTATCTGCCATTATAGCTGTTACAGGAGACTACCGGAGGTTATATACCTTACGGCAAATTACACATGGCAAAATGACTTGTTCCTGACGTAAAGCAGTCTGGGAAAAACGACCTCTTCTTTGGGAACGTTGCTGGTGCGCCTGGAAATCATAGCCACTACTTTGTTCAATGATTTTTAAAACTCATGTATTCAGTTAGTATTCTCATCTATCTATCTATATAGCTACCCATCTACACACAGTATATCTGGACTGGCTGCAGGCGGTGCTTGAGACCAATTCGAGGTGCGCATGAAAATCACGATTGAGTGAACTCAGATATACACTCGGAGGCCGAGATCGAGCGAGTTTGGAGATGCACTTGGAGACGGTAATCGAGTGTATTTGGAGATGGTACACTTGGAGGCCGTGATCGAGCGAGTTTGGAGATGCACTTGGAGGCAATGATCGTGCGAACTTGGAGGCTGTAATCGAGCAAATTTGGAGATACACTTCGAGGCCGTGATCGAGCGAGATTGGATCAGTACTTCGACGCGGTCGATGGCCAGCCCGCCAGGTGCTGAGTCTATATGCATCAGTTACTTGATTCACAAACGTGGGAATGTGACCAGGTGACTGTACCTTTCAGCCCTCATGGCGAGCTGGCTGATGGCGGTCGATCGTGTAGCATCAGCAAAAAACATTTCCGTCCGGGCGGAATGGCTCCGTCAGAGTGGACGCGCTCCGTCAGAGCCGTCAGAGACACCCCGGTGGCGGATTACTCCACGCCTGGTGTCAATACCACGCGTCGCGTTGCATATCGCCCTCTGATCGCCGTTTCGCCGTTTCTTCTTGCTCTGTCGGTCTTCTATTTCAAACAAACACTCTGGCGTTGTGGCCAACTGTGACCATACCTCAGAATGGGTTCATTGGGTACACGCTTGCATCGGGATTGCAATTCAGACCCTGGAGTAGAAAGACATCATCGCATTATACGAAGGGATTGCAATGCAGACCCCGGAGTAGAATGACATCATCGCATTATACGAAATACACACTCTATCTTTCCCATCTTTTGATCTCACTTACTCTTTCCATGATTTCGTGGATCCACGCATTTGCGTGAATCCTCGCGGCCGGGTAGTATCATAACTTCTCACCCTCATCCTATGCTTCTCGAGCCAGGTTGACTCTTGATCATGGCATGGAGAGATAGAGAGGGATGACTTAACTTTGTGTTCTTAGGTGATGGTAGAGGAGATGGGACGAATCATCATGAGAAACTGGGACTTAAGAGAATTTCATGTGCGAGTCAATTTACCATTCCCGATATGGCAGGTACGAGTCCCGACCCGGCGTGTAATAATACCGATACGAGGTCTTCCCAACCCAATCAGGCAAGTCGTACCCCTGATTTCTCATATCCACTCGCATCCTCCACATCGTTCTCATCTTCATCCACCATCTCTCTCTTTCTCATCCACATCTCGACCATCATCGCAGAATGCAAAGTTAAGTCATCCCTCTCTATCTCTCCATGGCATGATCATGAGTTGACACCGAGTACAGCATACACCGAGTACAGCATCCACCCAAGATTGTTTGTCTTCCCTTCATTCTCGTGATTACGAGTTGACCCCTGAATGTCGCGTCAGCTTCCGGTGTGCCTCCTTATACGATCGACCGCCATCAGCCAGCTCTCTATGAGAGCTGAAATGTAAAGTCACCTTGTCACATTCCCACGGTTGCGAGTTAACAAACTGATGAATAGAGTCTCAGCACCAGGCGCGCCATCCATCGACCACCTCCAAGTACTGGTCCAATCTCACTCGATCATGGCCTCCAACTGTATATCCAAACTCGCTCGATTACGGCCTCCAATTTCGCACCATCACGGCCTCCAAGTGCATCTCCAAACTCGCTCAATCACAGCCTCCAAGTGTATATCCAAACTCGCTTGATTACGGCCTCCAATTTCGCATGATCAGGGCCTCCAAGTGCATCTCCAAACTCGCTCAATCACAGCCTCCAAGTGTATCTCCAAACTCGCTCGATTGAGGCCTCCAAGTTCACACAATCACGGCCTCTAAGTGCATCTCTGAGTTCACTCGATCCTGCCCTCCAAGTGCATCTCTGAGTTCACCCGATCTCGGCCTCCAAGTGCAATTCTCAACTCGCTCAATCACAGCCTCGAAGTACATCGTGAATGAGCGACGGTGGGTGCACGGAGATACAGGGGTAACGGAGGTGGACGTTCACTCGATAGTCATCTTCAGGCGCACCTTGAATTGCTGACAATCACCGCATGCTGCCAGTCCAGATAAACTGTGTGTAGATAGGTAGCTATATAGATACATAGATACATAGATGAGAATACAAACTGAATGCATAAGTTTTGAAAATCGTTGAACGATAAGTAGTAGCTATGATTTCCAGGTGCACCAGCAGCATTTCCAAAGAAGCGGCGGCCGCAGAAAAAACGGCTTCAGCATAACTGCAGCCACTGGGAAGAGGGTAACACACTTGTCGTTCTGATGGTGCGTATACATCACCACAAAGTAAAGGAGGTACGTGTGCAATGGGTAGTGTGTAATTCTCCTTCAGAGGGTACGAGGTTCCTGCAGAGCCGTCAGAGCCGTCCGGAACACCCGGGTGTTTCTGACGGAAACTAGGGTCATTGCTGATGAGGGAGGCATGCCGGAAGCTGAAGCTTCATTCAGGGGTCAACTCGTAATCATGAGAATGAAGGGAAGACAAACAATCTTCGTTGGATGCTGTACTCGGTGTATGCTGTACTCTGTCTATGCTGTACTTGGTGTCAACGCATGATCATGCCCTGGAGAGATAGAGAGGGATGACTTAACTTTGTGTTCTGCGATGATGGTAGAGTTGGGGACGAGAAAGAGATAGATGGGGGATGAAGATGAGAATGATGTGGAGAACTCAAGCAGATATGAGAAATCTGGGGTACAACTTGCCTGATTGGGTTGGGAAGACCTCGTATCGGTGTAATTACACGCCAGATTGGGACTCGAACCTGCTGTATCGGGGATGGTAAATGGACTCGCACACGATATTCTCTAAGTTCCAGTTTCTCATCATGATTTACCCCACCTCTTCTCATCTCTCTCCTTCTTGTCCTCAACTCTACTGTCACCTAAGAACACGATGTTAAGTCCTCCCTCTCTATCGCTCCATGCCATGATCAAGAGTTAACACTGAGTACAGCATACACCTAGTACAGCATACACTGAGTACTGCATACACCGCGTACTGCATCATCCCAAGATTGACTGTCTCCCGCTCTCAGCCAGTCTCTCAGCTCTCAGCAGACCTTGTTTTGCTCAATTCTCTACATTCCCACAATTACAAGTTAACTAATGAATAGAGTCTCAGCTTCCATCGCACATGCCTCCTGATCTACCGCCTCCCGATTCACTGCTTCCAGATTCACTGCCTCCAGATTGACTGCCTCCACATTGACCACCTTCAGATCAATCGCCTCCAGATCAACCGCCTCCAAGAATTCCTCCAATCTTGATCGATCATGGCCTCCAGGTGTATATCCCAACACGCCCAATTAGGGCTTCCAAGTGCATCTCTGAGTTCACTCGATCTCGGCCTCCAAGTGGATCTCTGAGTTCACTCGATCTCTCGGCCTCCAAGTGCATCTCAAAACTTGCTCGATCCCGGCCTCCAAGTGCATTTCGGAGATTACTCAATCCCAGTCTCCAAGCGCTTCTCCAAACACGCTCGATCACGGCCTCCAAGTGCATCTCTGGGTTCACTCAATCTCAGTCTCAAAGTGCTTCTCTAAACACCCTCGACCACGGCCTCCAAGTGCATCTTCAAGAAGTGACGGCAGTTGTACGGATATACGGGGGTAATGGAGGTGGCCACAGTGCCGGGGAGTATATATTCGGCAGACCCCGGAGTAGATAGACATCATCTCATTTCCATCGCATCTTATCATCCAATGAAAATACACACTCTATCTTTCCCAACTTTTGGTCTCACTCGCTCTGTCTGTGGATCCACGCAATTGCGTGGATTCTCAACACCGGGTAGTATCATATCTTCCCACCGGATTCCTATGCTCGTCGAACCACAACCACACTTTCCCATGAGTTCTATTTGGCTGTCGCGAGAGGTGCGGCGGAGTGTTAATGGTTCATCGTTGCACCACAACAGCCTCCAAGCGGTGCATCTCTAAGTTCTCTCAATGGGCGTGTCCAGGTGCTCCTCCGATTATGCTCGAGTACCATCAGCGGCCAGATTGACTGTATGTATATATATTGAGTAACTTAAATAATGCATGCCATATTATGATGTAGTGAATCTTGGGACTTTAATGAAGACCAATATGATAAGATGAAATGCCTTGTGTTTATGTAACAACCACTGCTGCGAGAATACGGCACCAAGTCTCCGACTGATCTGCGCAGCGGTCTCAGCTTCTCTCAAAGTCTGCCACAGATCTGCCCAGAGGTCTCAGGAGCTCCAAAATTTGACTATTCTAATAGTCAAATCTCGTAGCATGCTGAATGCACCTCCATAACTACAGGCGCTTTCAGGAGCATCTGAGAATGCTCTTGAAGAGTCTGAAAGCACTTTGCTTAGCTCCAGGGGGGTCTGCGAGGATTTAGAAGTACGTAGAAGCACTGGTGAAGTCGCCCTGAGAGTCTGGGAGGATTGCGAGTTGCTTCCGGACTGATTTACATTTTGCTGATGTATCTGGACTACAGTATATATAAGTGTATTATCTCCCATAATAGTTATGTAGACAGAACATCCACTATATTCAAAGCAATCACTATCGAAATAAACAGCCCTGCTTGCTCACCACACCCTAGCCAAAGCCCAGTACCAGTCCAGGGTCCTCTGGATATGGTTGATACAGTAGTACCACTCACAGTTGGTCAGGAGTTTGACTCTTTCCATGATTTCAAGGCAGCAGTATATCAGTGGGCTGTCAACTGTAACCACTCTGTACGCTTGCAGAAATCAGACCGGCAGCAAACTTTGTTTTGCTGCAAGATAGCAGCAGAGTGTGAGAGTAAAGTCCGTGTGATTTGGAAGGCAAATAAGGAAAAAGTAAGTTGGACTAGTTACCAGACTGCTATATATTAGCAGGTAAGAGATATAAGAACTGATGGCTTTTCCATTCTCTCTCAGGTACAAATTACGGTTTTAACAGTACTCCATAGCAGTTGTATCAGACAACTGAAGAACTCTCGAGAGCCAGCTAGTCGTCATTCTTTTCTTCTTACCTCCATTCCGAAAGTACTCGCCATCACAAGAGCAACGAAATCAAAAGATGTACAAGCAGCAGTCCAGAAGTTGTAAAAACAAAGAATTACCTATCAGGTGTAACGGGCGGAATCTGATGCAGGTGATATAGATGTTGCAGGGCTAAAACTCGAAGTTCGTATCGAGGAACAAGGACAGGGACAAGAATCAAGAATGTATCCAAAGTCGTACTATTTCTTGCTATACAAGAGAACGAGTAAAGAGAGAAGAAAAGGAAATCCCCCAACACCAACCACCTCTCTTTATATACAGTTTCGTCTGCCACCCTCGAATCATTCCTCATGCTTCGATGTACCATCCGAATCTTTCTCCATGATCTTACACACCATCTCCCAATTCTCTTATCGAAACACTCACGCCACAACATCCGACGTCGCAACACTTCTTCCCACATCCTCATCTCATTCTTATCATCCTACATTACTCTTACACCACTACCAATTTCTTACGTTCCTCTAGAACCTTCGTCCCCGCTTCCTCTAATGAATGACTTCCTTTCCCCTGGTTCCTGCGCATCTTCTTGCGT
>Ga0307512_10002749_pt1 | contig 21519 bp, 23 predicted proteins | sample 14_EM_MG_FD_200267 | JGI IMG/M metagenome (GOLD analysis project Ga0307512, IMG submission 200267) | Populus trichocarpa ectomycorrhiza microbial communities from riparian zone in the Pacific Northwest, United States - 14_EM | ecosystem: Host-associated > Plants > Roots > Unclassified | place...
GTTATTCCTTATCGTAACAACCACGCCACATCGTCCGACATCACAACACCTCTAACCACTTCTTTTATCTTACTAAATTATCCCGCCACCATCTCGCCGCTTCCTCCGCGTCTTCCAACGTCTCCGTCTTTCCGTAACACAATTCCTTCCGCACCACCCGTATCTTTCTTCTATTATTCCCAGGTATCACCGTACCTGCCTACGCCGTAACAGCGTCGGTTCTGGTGTCGGCTCTCTGAGTCGCTCTGGTGGAGGTGCACCCATGCCTTTGCATCGCCAGCGTGTCTGGGGATTCTGTGCGGTGCCATTTTGGCAAAGATGGCAGCTGTCTGTCTGATTTTCCCAAAGCATAGCCAGGTGTCTTTCCATCGCAGCCTTCACATTTTCATGCCCAGGAAACTCAACTCCCAGCTTCTTCTCTTCTCAGACTTCCGCCCAATGTTTCTTGATTAGGATTTGCATTTCCTCTATTGCGACGCGCAACAACCCCCCTGTGGCCATTTTGGCCATATTCAATGCCAGGCGCATGTCAGACTGTTCTCGCTGTACCCGACCTCCTTGCCTTGCCATAGTTGCTGACATGTTGAAAACCTACAAGGAAATTAGTTGCTACATCTACATATTAGATCCGGCCATTACCTCAACCATGTACACCTCCGTAGCATCCTCTAATGTCGCTAAAGCCTGTTTGGTTCACTGTCGGGGATTCTTATCACTAAATTCGTCCATGAAGATCCCAGAGCTGAAAACATCATGTTGTTCAATGTCGCGGACTGTGAGGATAAATGCCTTGGTCGACTACGGAGGTTTTCCATTACGGGTGGATAGAAATCGGTCACGCAGCTCTCCACGTTCACCAGCTGAATGTAATATCATTTGTTGACGGTCGTCTACCTCGATTCGACTATACTCACATCTGATTGCATGCTCTGTCATATTCTTGCGTCTTCCGGTTTCACGGACAATTTGGAACTGTGCGTCCAGGGTCATGTTTTTGGTGGCTGCATTTGCAGTGTCGCGGTGAGCTAAGTGGTGTCTGCGTAGTAGTTGGGTCTCAGCAGGTGGTGTATTGGAATCAGCGCCCGTCGTTCTGCTCGATTCTGTTACATGTTCAACTTGCTGAGGTGTTTGTGGAGCAATGATTTGCGGCTGGGGAAGTGAAGAGATGGTGATATCGAAACGAAGTGGGCAGTCCGGAGGAAGAATATAATGAAAAGCACTGGGAAGTCCTGAGGAATATATAGTTAGCTTTAAGTCAAAATGGCATGCGTAACAGCCAACTTGCTTGTTCTACAGGAGATGAATCCTGTTACGCATAGCTGCCGGTTGAACAGGTTGCCAACTGTCCTGCAATTTGCACCAAGTCGGTCCAATGTTGTGTGTGTGTTTACATAGATCGATCACAGTGATCGACCGTCGAAATCTCATGTTTGTGTGATGAAAAAGGTACATTCTTCGTCCGAAACGAAGTCTGCTGATCCTTGTCTCAAGGAATCCCTCGGATCTTACATGATTCAGACCCTGATCATCATATCATGATGTACAGTTAGCATTGCTATTCGTAATGTTGTGACGGTCAAAGCACAGATTTTGCTTCTTTCAAGTCGATTAAGACTACCAACCTTGACATAAATGAAGCAGCTTGCCTCTATGTGGTCCATACCTTGCAACGTCCAACATCTTGTCCATCAACAAAGTCGACACAAAATACAATGGTCAATATTCCGAAAATGAACCTTTCGCCAATACAGGCAGGCAAATACGGCAAATTGACCAAGAGTTCCACACTACGAGGTCCTCAAGCGAATAAGCGCAAAAGCGGATTGGAAGCCCAATGGGTCCCAGCCTTTGAAGCGTTGCGTAGCTGGCGATCCAATAAGAAGCTTGTGGCGGGGAAACGATGGGAAACGCACTTTCTACGTAATGAAGAGAAGGAGAAATGGATTGAGGATTATGTGGAAAGAGATACTGCTGTGCCGAAAAAGCAAGCTGAAGACGCAGAGACAGCAATCAAACAAAAGCAGGATGATATCAGTAATGCTGAAAAGACAGGATTGACAACCACCAAGCCTGGAACCACATTTGAGGAGATGTTGAACGCCATCGGAGATAGTTTCAGCGATCTTGCAAGTTCCGACGATGGGGAGGATAGGGAAGACGATGATGAGGATGGAGAGGATGCTGCGGGGGGCAAGCTTAGCGAAGATGATGACACCAGGTGGGTGATTGGCACACACTCTAAAACGGTACAGTATTGCATGGAGCGTTTTCGGCAGAAGCAGAGGAAGCTTTACGAATCGACGCAACCAGGCTGGGGAGACGGGGCCGACTACTTCCGTGAGAGGGATAAGAAGTACGGGACGACTGAATTGAAGGTTGCGGCTGTCGTTTAACCTCACACAGCAGATGATCCAGCGTCATTTGTGCCGACGTCATTTAGTGAGCCTCTGGAGACTCTTGATAACGTCCCTGGAAAATTGCAAATACTGCAAGTGACTCCTTGACCTGGGAGTAGTCATATGGGGCTAGGTTCGCAGAAACCGCAGACACACAAACACGTTTGGTCCAGCCCACCCGCCCCATCGCTTGATTGGTCACGAATTCAGCAATCCAAGCATGTTGAACCCGTAAGCTTCAACCCCTGCATGTCGAATCCCAAGCAAATTACCATATGGAAATTGGATCCCGATGAGGTCACGGTGATGGCTCCTGCATTGCGGGAGCAATCGTCAGGCAAATTGGCATTTGTGACTATGTATCAATTTGAAATGCTATACCTGTACCTATTTTGCTACGTGTCAGCTTTTACTTGATTTCAGTGACCAAATTGTGAGACATGATAATTCGTCTAGGCATGTGCAAGGATCAGATAGGTCATGCCGATATTCTAGACATCACCGCTCATTGACTGACAACCAATGAACGTGATATCGTCCTGCCCATCACTATTCAGTGAGACAATTAAAACTAAATTACAGACGAAACTCACCAACAAGATATACGTCAGTGATGTCATACGACTCATCAATGCAGCGGTCAAAGCGAAATACGAAGCTGAATGAATCACAACAGTCATGCTGCATACGATCATGGATCCAACTGCCTGACTCACAGCACAGACCTGGTGCACATGGTCGAGATGTTGAAAATTGCTTATCGTAGGTTATGGAAATTGCAGAGAATGAGCTGGATGAGGAAAGGTGAGGAAGTCAGGCTAAATATATCAAAAACTAGTGGACAGATTCATATGCGGTTAATTGCTGGCCGAAAGCGCTGGAACATGATGGGCCAATGTCATTTATCACTCAGATGATGTGTGTAGTGGTGGATCAGAAATTGAGAGGGTTGGAAGCATTTGGATGCAAATGTTTGTACATAGAAACGATTTATTGGCTGCCAATGATGACTATATGCATGTTCACATACAATTGCTGAGCACCCACTGACTGTCAGTATGTCATTAAGTTGAGCATCAACAGAGCATCAATGATTTTTAGCTCTACATTTTCGGCAAACAAACAGCTGCATAGTCACAGCCTCCCAAAGTGATTGTATTGGCGGGTTCTATAGGCAAAAAAGATAGTGAGAGCTCGTTGACCAATCCTGGAAATGAGCGTCAACGATGCGTCAACAATTTTTGGTCTTGTGAGTCTGATAATGAAACAGAAGACATGGTCGCTGTAACACATAATCAAAGTATTGGCCGCCTTTAGGGCTCAAAATGCTAGCGTCGACATTGCTACTATCTCTTAAAATTGAGCGTCAATGGAGCGTCAACGATTCTTGCTCTTGCATCTTGGATAATCAAACACCTGTGTGACGATATAAAGCTATAATCAAAGTTTTGGCCACCTTCATGGGAAAAAATGGCACTGACGATATCGCTACCACCTCCTAAAAATGAGCGTCAACTGAGCGTCAACGATTTTTGGTCTTGCATCATGGCCACCTAAAGCGCTGTGGATTGAGATCAACCCATGATCAATGTATCGGCCACCTGTATGGGCAAAAATGCTTGTGACGATATCGTTACCACCTCCTAAAAATGAGCTTCAACGGAGCGTCAACAATTTTTGGTGTTGCATCTTGGAAAATCAAAGGGCTACGGAAAGGCATTAACCCAGGATCTACTTATCGCCTACCTTTATGGGCAAAAATGCTACTGACGATATTGCGGCCACCTCCTACAATTGAGCGCCCACCAAGCATCAACAATTTTTGTGGGGGCTCAGTAAGCTACACAGCAATGCACTGCATCACAGTGTTACAGAATTGAGTCTTACGCAGTCAGTCTTTTCAATATGTCCTTGTATCCAACCTCAACAATATGCATGCAATGTCTCACAGATCTGATTGTTTTGCTTGTGGCTGTAGAGTCAATATTCAAGAACCCGCAGTCTGCTTTACTGTTCCGTTCCCTTTGGCAGGCGTTTGAGTCGGATTACTCAGATTTCTGATTCCTACGACCATGTCTGATTCAAAATCTTCAAACACCTCATTGCTCGAGTTTATGATCTCTTCCAAAAATGAATGCGGCTTTATTCGTGATTTGAGCGACCTTACTTTACAAATTGTCTTTGATGCTTGGTGGGCTTCAATGAATGTAGGCTCAAAGTGGCCTATTGGTTGGAATACTTCTAGACATTCGCTTTCGTGGCGTGACTGTTCACACTGCACAATTGAGGAGACCGGCAGCCCTGGCATCATATGTATCGTTTGTCATCAAGTTCTTTGCCATCCGTCAGATCATGGGACCAGCTCAATGGGGAAACACCTGCGGGCAGAAGCTCAGATTGCAAAGTTAAACGAACTAACAGAGTCAGAAGTTACAGAATTGACTAGTTCAACGGTGAATGAAACAGCTTTGGCCATCCTGACGACGCAAGAACATTGAGGAAGATCATATTTCACATCCAGGTTGATCCATATTGACTGAAATGACAGACAAAACGTTCTAAACTGGCAGCTAAGGACTTTGAAACCTCCGAAGTTCACCAAGACACGTGGAATCGCTAACCTCATGTTGGGATTTGTTTCGGCTCATATTCAACGGAACGCTATATACAATCTAGAGCTGCAACGGACATATAAGGCATTATGTGATGACCTTGTGCTGCCATCCGCTACGACTCTCAGCAACATTTGCTAGAGGGACTATGCAGTGACCGTGGATGCAATCAAGCAGCAACTGCCGTCATGTAATGAAGTTAGTTTAACTTTGGATGGATGGACATCTCTGAACACACTAGCCATAATGTTGGTCATTGTTCACAATATTGATCAAAACTGGGAGTTGCATGAAGTTCGACTTGTTTTCGATGAGGTTTATTACCTGTTCTGTTCCCGTTTCGAAAGCTAATTATGGATGATAGGTGAAGGGCTAACATGCTGGAGCAAGGCTAGCCGTACATTTAAAAGACGTGCGTGAACATTTTGTGCTTACTGACGGCGGTTTGCTTGGTATTACGACTGATAATGTTTCATCAAATTACTCGATGACACATGACTTGCAATCAACACTCCAGGCCTCTGTAATCCAGTGGCCTGCTTTGACGAACGACATACCATGCATGGCGCATGTCATACAGCTGGCTTCAGGTGCATTCATGAACAGTCTTGGTGTAAAAGGCCGCACCAAGTTTTGACAAGCCCATGAGCGCGATCAGCAATTTGGAGAGAAGATGAGAGCATGGACATTTGGAATAGTCACACACTTCGAAAGAGGGCAACGCTAGAATCAATAATGTGTTGGCCAAGAGACCAGGTCTAGGCAAGAGAATTGAGAATGTGCGTATTTCATGATATTTCGGAAGTTCTGAAATTGACCTTCATATAGCAGAGAATGCTTGCTGTGTTGATTACGCTGACAACTGGTCGTCGAAACGAGTTCATTCACTGTCAAATGGCCCTAGTTCGCATCGCGTTACCACCAATTCTGGATGTGAACACATGGTGGAACTCAACACTGTATTTGCTCAAGCGCCCCCACAGATTACTGGAATTCACACGTGAGTGGCTCCAAAATCCAAATTTCACTGATTACTGGCCACTTGTCACCACTCAAGATGAGTGCACCATGGTCAAGTATGCGATGCAAGTATGAGGGGCCATTTCGATATTGGACTGTGTGGATGTCAAAGAAGCATACAGTCACATTCCATCACGTTATCACAGTGTACAACGACATGTTCGATCACATTGACGGCGTGATGAGAGCTTTGGCCAACAAGACGACTTAAAGGAAGGAAGACTTGTTCTTCGCTGTGAAGTCAGCTCGACAGAAGCTGTCCAAAAACTACCCTGAAGAGACTCCAATGACGGGCATGCTGCTGATTTCTGCACATATCCTCAATTCTTTTCGGAAGTTGGGATCGTTTAGAAAGTGAGACAAGGGAATGGATATTAATCCAGAAGACGAGACATCTTATACTACCCAATACGAAGAGGCCTTTCTGAAGTATGTTGAGAATGAATACTGTGCCAAACATCGATGTGTGCCAGTCAATAATCACGAAAGCTTACCCAGCTGCAATCTCATCCCCTCCGCAACGGCTTCAGGATCCTGTGAATCCTCCTTTGATCCATATGATTTGTCAAGCGATGATGAAGAATACTTAACGCCTGACAATGTGGCTGAGACGACACCTGGACAACGCGGTCGCGCAGCACGTCTATTGACCGCCACCAGGCTCTATTCGAATTCGCCACCTGAAGCACCAAAAAACTGGGGGCAAATTAATCCAAATTACAATGATTACCACTCCGACCCAATGGAGATTAGCAGTACATTTTGGTTACCGGACAACACCGACTGGTGGCATCAACAGGAGGAAAGGCACTCAAAGTACGCCGATCTTTCCAATGTGGCATATGATGTCTTCTCTATCATGCCACATGGTGTAGCAGTGGAGGCCAGCTTTTCCCTTGGCCCAGATGATATCGGCTGGAGGCAGTTATAACCCACAGGCAAGACACTTCGTGAAACAGTCGTTGTAAGGCAGTTTACTCGACCCAATGATGGGATTTTGGCAGGCGCTTACCAAGAATTGGAAACAAGAAACACTGCAAACGACTCGGAAATGAAGAAAGAAGCGGAAGAAAAGAAAATTGCACAGACTGGCCAAGGTTGACGACTTTTTGGAGATGTGGCAGGGCAGCCAAAACCTGCGTGATACCCACAAGGAATCTCGCGCTCAAAACAAGAAGATGACCGCAGTGGGATACACCTTGGACACGGAAGAGATCCTCATAGCATCGTGGTCCCTCTTTCAACATGATTGTGCTGCTGCATTCAAATTGTCAGAAAGATCTCCTTTGCCACCACCTTTGTCTGCAAAGGACCTCCCTGGAGGACGAACTCAAGTGTTAAATGTGCACCGAATCCGAACAATCAACCGTGATCCAGTCGAAAGTGCTGAGGATAGCGTACACGAAAGTATCTTGGACACTCAAGATTGGCTTCACCAGAACGGGGACTTAGACAATCCAAATGACAGTGAAGACGATTGCGCAGTGGATGTTGCATCTGATATGGAGCAAGACAATACCATCGAGGATCAGGGATACCCAGTGCAGCGGGATGTAAGCGCCACGCCAGATGTTCCACGATTGATTCCGCCTACACAGACGTCAAAGGGACAGGCCGAAATGGTGTTGATGTCAGTCAATGCAATCGAAACGAGGAGGCATAAGGGATTGAAGAAAAAGTAGGACAGAATGCCTCATTGTTTCACCAGCTTCTTTATGTATCTTGACCGAGAGTTGTAGTTATGGGTGAATTGTGGGCAGTAGTTTGTGAATACTGGTTGATAAACGTATGTATAGCAGGCACGATGAACCTTTTGACAAGCGAAATGAATTTTAGTCGTGTGAGAGCGAACAGTGCAAGAATGGTACTGCGCTCGGCTTTGCCACAGGGCCAAGTCTCAATCTGTGACAAAGACTACCAAGAAGTTCAAAACATGATGAAAACTATTATCGATGGCAGCAGATGTTGAATGGACAATACATCAATATGAGCATCAACAAAGCGTCAACGAGTTGTGGTTTGGTAACTAGGGTAATTACACAGTGATTTGGTCGCTGTTATGCATAACCGATGTATTGGCTACATTTGTGGGCAAAAGACACAGCAATGCGGTCACCACCCCGTTCTGAGAATGAGCGTGAATGGAGCATCAACAATTTGTGGTTTTGTAAGTACGGTAGTTACACAGTGATCTGGTCCATCTTCTGCATAACCGATGTATTGGCAGCCTGTATAGGCAAAAGAGACAGCAACACGGTCATCGTCCCATTCTGAGAATGAGCGTCAACAGACCGTGAACGATTTGTGGTATTGTAAGTACCATAATTACACAGTAATTCGGTCGCTGTTATGCATAACCAATCTATTGCCAGCTTATATAGGCAAAAGAGACAGCAACACGGTCAGCGCCCCATTCTGAGAATGAGCGTCAACGGAGCGTCAACGATTTGTGGTTTTATAAGTATGGTAGTTACACAGTGATTTGGTCGCTGCTATGCATAACCAATGTATTGGCAGATTGTATAGGCAAAAAAGACAGCAACACAGACACCGCCCATTTCTGAGATTGAGTGTCAACAGAGCGTCAATGATTTTTAGCTTTGCATCTTGGATAATTCTCGTTCTGATTAGTTGCAGACATTCATGTATCAGATATTGGCTGCCGTTACTGAGTAAAACTTCAGTGACATGCTCGCTGCCACATTCTGAGAATGAGCATCAATGGAGTGTCAACGATTTTCAGCTTCGCATGTTGGGTAATATATGTTCCGATTGGTTGCAGACATTCATGTATCAAATATTGGCAGCCTTTACTGGCAAAAGCAACAGCGACATGCTCCCTGCGGCATCCTGAAAATGAGCGTCAACGGAGCGTCAACAGTTTTATTTGTTGCATATTTGGTAATCAAGGCATCACACTGATCTTCGCGTTTATAAAGGAATTATTGACCGCTCTTATAGGCCAAAATACAATTTATCAAAGGTAAAACACTGATTCCAAATTAATTGATATTGCAAGCTGCAAAGCATGCAATAACATATCTTTGGTTGTTGAAAACGCGATTTTGATAAGATACTATTAACATACTCCAAAAACACGAGTCTTAATTGAATGTATGGATGGACCCGCTGGGCGACCCACTGACAACCCGCCCAATTCAGACAGGTTGGGAGTTTACCATCGAACCGTACCAGAGTTGACAGTTCAAGGTTATTGACAATCCGGATGGCCAATTTGGCAACAGTTTCGGTTGTTCCCGGACCCGGACCCGAAGTGACTGTCCGGAACCGTTCGTAACACTCCAAGTGGATACATATTCAGGACGAGGTTCTGGATCTTTCAAACTGTGCTACTCATCAGGACAAGTGAATGATCAGGACAGAATTGATTTCCACAAGCACCCGGCCAAGCTGAACCCCATCAAAAACACCACTACGGAGACCGCAAGGGCTCCAAAACTTCCATTTTACAAAGCACTGGCTTTGGACGATGGAAACGATGAAGTCCTCAGAAGCAGGCAACTTATTTTCGCTTGTCTAGTCCATCTGCACAGCACAACCAGCGAATAGACCATTTGACTACTGCCATTGACGATTGAAGTCCCAATTCCCAAAGGCTAATGAGTTACTGCCAGGACCCTGGCCGCACCAAAGAAAATGGCCATCACTCATAATTCTACCATTTCCAGGCTTACTGATGAGGATGGATACACCAAAATCTGTTTCCTTCGACCTTCTTCAACCACTCTCAGACAGATACATGGCCAGTAGATTCTCATGCTCATGGATAGGGGATCTGAAGTCTGCATTATGAGTAAAGAAGTTGCCAGGGTGCTGAACATTGCCTGAACATATGCTGAGCGGAAGCTGATCACGACTGGCAGCAATCAGTCTAATGTGACCAATTTCAAAGAATCCATGCCACTCGTTCCCCACAGTATGTCATTCCCATTCCGATCTTTTAACCAAATACTGAAGCAAAAAAGGTTGTCTTGGGCTGCCTCTCGGAAACATATGCGTATATGTGTGAGAGGTACCTACATGATGGTAGTTGTGAGATCACCAACTCCTCCTTTGATGGGTCAGAGCAGGTAATGTTTGTTGCTACCTTTCCATCGCACCACATAGATTGATTTCCCAGCACCATGGACTTATACTCCTATTTAAAGTCAGGGAGACTAAAAATAATACGGCTCAACACTAGGAAGGAAAAAGGTTGGAGATTTCTAAGAGGAAAGAGTGCAATGAGAAGGGGCCAAATAGTAAAAAGGGAAAAGAAAAGTAGTTGATTGAGGTGAAGCAAGCATTTGAAGAGAAAGCAGAAGGCATAGAGAACAAGAAGGAGTAGGGATCATTTAAAGAAATGGGGAAACATTCAGTCATCCAAGGGGGGCTATCAAAGGCTGTGGGATAGCTGACAGGAAGAGGCTTACTTTGGGAGGATGGGTTGGAACAGAGGAAGGACTGGTAGTAGGATAGTTGGGCAGGAGGATAATAGCAGAGGAGTGGTCGAAGAGAGAAGAGGCTCGGGTGAAGGCAGAGATGATAACTGGGAGAGAATCTCCGACTTTGGTATAGGTTTGTAAAAATATGATTCCTCTGGAACTTAGTCAAGTACTACCCTTTCCCTGGTACTCTCACTCAGCAATATTCAACTTCAACAACAACACAAAAGTGGCAATGGTTTCCACCCACTACCAATGCGTTTTCCCAGATAGAACAGCCTGTTCCCTTACTGAATGGAAGTTCACCAGATAACAGACCATCCAGAAGAGGAATAGCCATGACCCAGGCCATACTAATACCAGATGTTTAGGACAACTTCTATCTCCTGAGGTTCTCCGAAGGAGAAAGAGGTGGATCATTGACACGTGACAGAGTACAAGAACTGCGAAAAGGAAGCGTATTATGGCCAAATCAAGAGGACACTTATATCGGTATACTATCGCATGGAGAATTTGCACCCTCATGAACTTGTGTGACGTTTGGCCCATTTAGTGACTAGGTCAAGCCACTCTGTTGCATCTGGCTAGAGTCAGGCAAAAAAGTCTGGAGTGATCTACTATTCCATATACCCAAGAATGTCAGTCCCATGGGAAACAACATGCTGGAAGAGATGGTCTGGCAGGGCCTATTCGACCCCATCTGGGGTCTCTGTATGAATGGTACCTTCTGAGAATTACAGACAATTGATGTACTGCATTATAGTCTGGTGTGTGAGCATGAAGCAGTATATGTCGGAAGATGCATGGAAACCACCAAATGTCACAATGTTTCATGCAGCCATTGCTGGGCTACCGATATCTACGCTGAATGACTTTCACTCTGGGTCCCAACAAGAATTGTTGCACAAGGTTAGCTGAGACATTCTGACATATCAGACTGTACAATGGGTGCATCTGCCGACCAGTCTGGTACAGGGAGTTGCCAATCCAGTATGAACATTCATCAGAGAGTTTTGGAAAATACTGAACACTGACCTGGACTCCATCACAGATACTCTGGTTGTTGATGTCAGAGTGTAAAGTCTAAACAGTTGATCTGGAGAGGCAATTTTAAAAAGGCTGCCTGTAGTTTGAAAGTTTGTTATGGAAGTTCTCTGGAGCCTCAATAACATACTTGACAATGTGGAGTAAGCTGGAGCCATCCTGTCTGGAGTGGAATCTGGCTGGTGCAGGAATGTAGTCAAAATGATTCGGTTTGTCTGTGGAACAGTGTAAATGGGGCCATGAGGGTCAAAGGTAGACAAGGTGTCAACTTGGGCCTGGGGTGAGAACTGTACAATAATTGGTTGTTATTTAACCCGATGCTCCAAGTATCGAGCATGGATTGCGAAGTAATCAATTGTCACATGCCTTCTATCCTGGATCATATTGAAGGTCATCAAGAGTTAATGGGTGATTGTAGCAGAGAGTGCTACGTCAATCTTGAAGGAGGCTCTCAGCAATAGTGCTGCATTGAAGATATGAGACATTGATGATGGGGTTGCACAAATCATGATAGAAGTCAATGTCAACTCAGAATAATTGGGGGCTATTTCACTGCAAGATGATGGCAATTAGGACTGGCCATCATGCCGCTACGAAAGTGAGCTGCATGCAAATGCAGAGGACAGGTATGACCCCAAGATATGTGAGTGCTGTCGACTGATAAAGGCACTTACGCAGTTTCACAACAATGTATTTGGGGTCAGATTCCTCATGGAGACTAATGCTAACAAATTAGTGTATCCGCTAAACTTACCTGCCAATGAATTCCCAGAAGCACTAGTCACCTGCTGGATCACATCGATAGGACTATTGAATTGTGATGGAAAATATATTTCATGGAGGATGAATGGAGGTCCTGATACACTGTCAGGTTGGCAACGAGATCAAGGAGAGCCTGGTCAACCATTGGAGTACTATATTGAGGATAGAACTGAAGCAAGGTTAACAGGGATAAAGGTCAATCAAGGGTACAATATACAAAGGAGGGAGACAGCATATGAACCTGTTGTTACATTAAGACTGGCAGCAGTATACAATGGGAGATGGACATAGATAGGTGAATTTCTAGTGAACCTGAAGCAGCCAGGAGAGAATGACTAAGAAGGAAATGCAGCAATTTTGGCGAGAAGCCGTGAAATACCTCATTTCAGATCGAGTACTCTACTTGAGGTGGAAAACCAGAGAATGGGCAGCAAGGATATTAGTCAGTGAGCAAATGAGTGGGAAAGCAACACAATATGGGCCTGGACTGAGCAGGTACTGTTGGACGGAAGAAAAAATATAAAAGGTAGTTTAGCAGCGCTGGAGGCCAGAAATGTATGTTGATGTCCAAGACTGTGCAGAAATGTGCAAGCAGTGAAAGACGAGAGTATCTCTACAGTATAATGAATGCCTAACAATCCTAAATTTCAGTCAACAATTGCAGTGAGTGTGGATGGTCATTTCATACATGCCTAATGTGGAGGATGGGTACCACCTGCTAGCAATAGCCAGGGAATCACTCAGCAGGTCAGTAGAGGGACAAGAATGAAATCCAGAACAATCGGAGAGTCTGGCAGATTTTTCTTACGAGGGTGTGAAGTTCGATTCGGAAGCTTGGATAGTGTGGTAGCGGACAGCGGAGCAGAATACTATAAATGGACTGACATTCTGCTCACACATTACATCATCTGCAGGATCATGTAACCCCATACCATGCTGCCATTGATGGAGGAATCGAGCCAGGACAAAGACAGATTGCTGGTACACAATGTCCACTCATACCTAGCTCTGATGAACCAACAGAGAGGTGAATTGAGTACCTATCTGTAGTACTTTGGGCCGACAGGATCACTGCCAGATATACCACTGAATATCCACCCTTGCGCCTCGTTTGTTGGTCAAGATGCAGTACTTCCCATAGAACTGGAGAACTTAACATGGAATACCACCAACTGGACCCAAGGAATTGATGATTCAGCATAACTGCTGGTGGCTAGAGCAAGGCAGCTGAATGGACTGCAAGAATACATCAATGCTGCCATATACAATCTAATGGAGTCCATAGATGCCAACAAATAATTCAGGGACCAAGTTACCACACTCCAAACTGCTGACCTCTAGATGGGTAACTTCGGTTTTGTGCACAATATTGTGATGGAGCAGTCATACAGTGCCAAACTCGATACCAGGAGGCGAGGACTCTACTGTGTCACAGAAATTGGCCAAAGTGTGGGGACTTAATGGATGGTAGAACAAGATTGAGCAGAGCTCACCGGTTAGATGAATGGTAGTCCACTCAAGATGGTCTTCACTTGCAGCGAATGCATATGCAGTGCTCGAGAACTCAGTATGCCTATGTTACCACAACAGCAGGAATTGCAGGAATCGGGGGACTTTGTGTTCAATGCAGTAGGTTGCTGGACATATGTCCAAAGATGATTGATAGACCAATTTAAGAAGAAAGTCAGGCAGAAATGATGGTGGGAATGGGCAGAGAATATGGCCGGGTGTCAATACCGAGTGGCTAGAATGGAATCGCACACATCAGGTACCGGCCAACTACCGGTTCCAACATTGGTTGGCAAGACATGGGAGAAGCGGGAGGACAGGAGGAGATCTGTTGCACAGACTGTAATGAAAAGCGTTAAATGAACTACCAGCACACACCCTTGTGGAGTTGTGAGATGGAGAGAGAATATCAAAACCACACAATTGCATGGATTTGGAAAATGGAGGAGCAAGAAATATTCCTATTGGCTGAGTTGCACCCATGCTACACTGAAAATTCCTACCACTGTCTTCTAATCCGCTACTGATCTCAAGATAACAGAGCCTACAACTATTGCAGGAGCGAGCAGAATATTCACCGGTGATAACAGTAACACCAAGTACGATATGTCCAACCACCCAGTACCAACAGGGATAGAGGAGGTGAAGAAGTGAAGAAGCTGTAACAAGACATGAGAAGAGAATAGTAGGTATAACAAAAACCACATAGAGACTGGAAAAAGAAGGAATTGGTTCAAAATACCCCTCCAGGTGTATTAAGATCTTCCACCTCCTATGTTCCTAACAAGAGACAGCCACCATACTGTACCATTCGTCTCTGCCTACACCTCGATGAATGCACCCAATTTCACAATCTCAATGATACACAATATCCAACAAGAACCACTACCTGTACATCGATCAACAACATTACAATACTACTCAGTCACACCAAGGAATCTGAAGTGTCCATAGCCACTACCACTGCCACTGCAAGCTTCGACTCCACCACCGTGCCAGCAACCACCCCAGCAGCCACCACCCCAGCAGCCACCACCCCAGCAGCCACCACCCCAGCAGCCACCAGTACAGCTGTTACTACATTTCCCTCTTTCTTAGATATCTCTACAATTACTAGCGATTCCTCACCATTGTCTCTCTCATTGAATATATAATCATTACTCAGTAGCAACTTCTTCTCCGATAGACCTGTTGGATCACTATAATACACAGTCGAGTTTGGTACTCCGGAACTCTTGCCCGAAAACCAAGTGAATGTTATCCTCAAGATCTGTCATGGCTTTGGTGACATTGCCACTGCAGCCAATGCCCAGGCCTCATGACTATCTAAGTTCACAGACAGAAACATAGACCGGAAAAGGTGGAGATACAGATGCTACCATGACATCATTAAAGGTCTCATTTGCACTAGCAGGGTAAGCGAGAAGATCAACCAGCTCAACTTTGCTCCACTGAGGAAGTCACAAGCAATGAAGATGCTGGGATACCTCTAGCAACGCTATCTTGAACTCCAGGTAATCATAACTAATTCCAGCGGAAGTGACAAGTAGCTGTGATTGATTGCAACTGTCAGCTGGACATCCAGAGATCCCAAGTTAGCGAAGTGATGCCTCAGGTCTGAAAAGATCAAGTGCCTCCCGAAGGTCAACCAGAAGTCGAATTACAACAAGTGTCATACTTCTTGAGACTTTCATGATGTTCAGAGATTGTTAGATAAAGGCTACCCTCAACTCAATGAAGGAATGCACAATGAAGTGATGGGCATGAAATGGTATCAGAGGTTAGTAATGCCACGTATTTGATAGCTGGGCATACATGACTGCCATCACACCGGTCAACTTATTTCCATTTCATTTTCAGTATTACCTACTGACCATGAAATACCCATACCACCTTCATCCACCAATAAGAGCAAGATGCTGCCACTGCGAACTCCACAAACCAAGGGAATGGAAATGGACAGGAGGAAGAATGTACGTATCATTGGAGGGTGTTTAATGGATATGGCTGAGGATGGATCAGTGCATGGATCCATTGATTCTGCCGAAAAAGCGACCTCTACAATCCCTCCCACTCCCACTGAATCAGGGGCCATTACAAACACGCCAACTCCCACCAAGAAAGAGGCTGGTATGCCATCTGAGAAGCCTACACATCCCAAGCAGAAGGGTACCTCAAATTCTATCCTGACTGCCCCTACTAGTAGCAAAAGTAGCAGTTCCAACAACGACAAGAAGGATGAAGAACATATGAGCTGGTTCATTCAATCACTCGGCCACAACCCAGACTACGTGAGAATGTTGCATGATGAAATACAGTTGTTGGCACACCGTGACAGGCAAATGGGGAACAAAAGCATACCCACCATCCAACAAGCAGTAAACATGGACACATAGTGGTTTATAGCATCCCAGGTTGCAATCACAGCGGCCATACAACCAATGTGTAAGTAAATAGAGCGATTTGATACTTGGCTTCGAAATATCTTGTACGATGCAACAGATCATGTCAACAGACACGAAGTTACAGAGCATTCCAGGAGAAAGTTGCTGTTCAAGGAGCAAGAGTCCTTATGTTTCCCTGTTGAGTTTATGGTTGTCCTTTGGGACTACGTCTTTCCATTGGGTTTATGTTGTTCTTATATTCTTTCAGATTTGGGTATCAGGTAATTGGCAATGAAAGAGGCAAGGTGTGCATCGCCCAAATGGTCAGGGAGGAGTTGTGGCAGGAAAATCCTGTTCTCACCACGACTGCCAGTCAGTGTGGCGGTGGGAAGCTGGTGGGGTGTGTACAGAGAAGGAGGAATAATAGAGCCGGACTGCAAGATAGACAGTACATATTTGGAAAGCTGTGTGCTGGATAGACACCATCTTATCGTCCAGTGAAATACTCATCAAACTCTCCCAGCGGTTTTTCTCTCTCACTCCTTCCAAGATTTCCAAGATTGATGCAATTTGTGTGGTTCCTCATGACTGTGTACCCGCTCACACCCACTCATCCTCTGCCGATACACGTCAATGCAGAACCGCTCTTTATTACCAATCCCCTGCAGACATTGCAAGAGGTGTGGCTACCTATTGGCACTAGACTCCTTGCCTTCCAGCTCTGCCATTTCACCATACTGGTATGGCATGGAACATTCTATAGCTGGCAGGTTAGCATGCTGATATGATGTATTCCACTGCCAATCAGGGAAATTATACCCCTGGTTTCACACACCCCCTCCTAACATCCATATTTTTCCCATCTAGTTCCCCCCTCTCTCTCTTTCTTGTCCACAAATCTACCATCATTGCAGAACACGAAGTCAGGTAATCCCTCTCTATATCTCGACACCATGACCATTAGTTAAAACTGATTACACCACACACCGAGTATAAGCATTCACTCAATACAGCTCTCACCATGAATTCACCATCTTCAATTCATTCTCATTATTTAGAGTTGACACCTGAATACAGCTCTACCTTCTGGTGTGCTTCGATCCAGATTGACTGCCACCAGCCTGGACTCCATGAGGGCTTAAATGTAATGTCAACTTGTACATTGCCATGGTCATGAGTTAACCAACAGATGAAGAGAATTTTAACACCCATCCCACCTCCCAATTGACCACCTCTAGATTGATCATATAAAAGTACTCATCCAACCTGACTTAGTCGTGGCCTCCAAGTGCATTACAAAACTGGCTCAATCATGGCCTACATGTGCATCTGTATGTTCAGGCAATCATAGCCTCTGAGTGCACAATTGTATTCACTAGATTTGTGCTGCCAGGTACATCTCCAATGTCATATGATCATGGTCTCCAAGTTCATTGCCAAACTTGCTTGATTTCAGCCTCTGAATGCATCTCAGAGTTTACTCAGTCTGAGCCTCCATATGTATAGTCAAATTTGTTTGATGATGGCATCCAAATGAAGATCTATTGTCACCGGATCGCCATCTTCCGGCACACTTCCCATTGCCTTCCTGCACCACCTGCATCCTGTTCAGATATAATGTCTGCGGATGGATAGCAACATCCATGCATAGCTACATAAATACTTACATACATAGATGTATCGATGCAAATATAAACTGATTATAGGAGTTTTGAAACATTTTCAAGATGGGTGGTGTTGACAAGTCCAAGTTGTTTATACAGCGATTCAACTGCCAAGCTTTCTGCCTGAGTATCCAGGTGCTCCTCTGATTGTCACATCGGCAAAACTGCAAATCGACGGAATACTGCACTACACCCACACACGGGCACAGGCAGGTTATAGAAAGCTTCCTGTGGACCCCAGTGTGACGTGCAATCAATGACCATCCACAGTTGGTTCTTAGATATCTGCCTGTGCGACTATGGGACTATATACAGCTGGCTGTCAACAATCCTCCACCAGCCTTGACAGCCAATAGTCTGCGCTGGTACTAACACAGTTGTTGAGAGCATCTTGTGTGGCCACTTCTGAGGCCACTTGAGAGCCAGGTAGAGAGCCGGCTTGACAGCCTAATTCAGAGCCTACTTGGAAGTCTTCATAAGAGCCTGCTTGAGAGCCTGCATCACAGCCTGCTTCACTGCCATGCTTTGGAGAGACGAGCTTCGGCAACGGTGGCATCCACAGACCAATTTTTATGCTGATCAAACTCCGAGTGTGTGGAAGCTCAGGCCAATATACGGCTACAGTCGGTTCATGCTTTGACATTCACATTGACATCGCCAACATTCTTGACTAAGTGCTTTTGGTGCCATCACAATCACAGTCACCATCACCACCACCCTCACCAGCACCATCACCAGCTCCATCACATTTATCACCACCAGCCCCAGACTGAATGCTTACATATACACCCAAAATCGATGGGAAACCTGCTGCAAAATCAACTGACAATATTCAGTAGGAGATCAACTTGCCCCGATATCCAATTGACTATGTTTCGTCCAGAATCTCAAGCTGCTATAGTGAACAGCATGACCTTCAGGCATTGTGAGATCATGTTGTGGTGCCCACACTACAGATAAGGTTCAGACAATGATAGTAACCGATGTCATGGTTTTGGTCAATGTCCACTGGTGGCCACTTACCACACACCACACCCCATACACCTGCTGCCACCCACCTGCCAAACACTGCCGGCCTATCGCCACCAGCCTCACGCCTCCCACTGACTGGCATCTGCCACTCACCGAGTCTCTGGATTGAGCATGCAGGAGCATACATGGAAGCATATAATCAAGTGGGATTGAGAGTGTCTTCCCTCTTCAGAGTGTACTTGGGAGTGTCTTGAGAGCCAACTTGGGAGCTACGGTCAAGGAGGCTGGGAGGCATCATCAGGTGCAATTGGAAGTGTCTTTGAGAGCATGCTTGGAAGTACACTTGAAAGTGTGTTGAGAGCTTACTTGAGAGCGTACAGTCAAGCAGGCTGGTATTGTGTCATCGAGTGCAATTGGCAGCATCTTTGAGAGCATGCCTGGGAGTGCACTGGGGAGCATCTTGAGAGCTTACTTGAAAGCGTAAGTCAAGCAGGCACATCAGCAAAATGTATTTTTGTCTCTGGGAGTATTTGAGAGTTGTCAAACCAGAATTCCAGGGTAGTCAAATCCCAGAGTTGCCTGGACCAATGCATTGACCTCCAGGTGCAACAGGGACCGACGCAGTGACCTTGAGGTGCACCCGGGAGCACGGGCAAAATATCTCCAAGAACCTAGGATGCCCGGTGACAACAAGGGGAGCACATGGAAGTGCCCGCAACATGCCTGGCAGGGCCAAAGACAATCATTTGGAACGCCAGCGACCAGCCTGGCAGCACCTCGAATCACTGTAGAGCAGGCTGGGAAAAACAAAATCTTCTTTGGGAACACTGCTGGTGTGCGTGGAAATCATAGCTACTACATATCATTCAACAATTTTTAAAACCCAAGTATTCAGATTGTATTCTCATCTATGTATCTATGTGTCTATGTATCTATATAGCTACCAAATTACACATGGTATATTTGGACTGGCTGCAGGTGCTACTTGGGAGCAATGCGAGGTGAACCTGAAGATGATAATCAAGTGAACTCAGAGATGCACTTTCCGGCCAGGATCGAGCAAGTTTGCAGATACACTTGGTGGCCGAGATCATGTGAACTCAGAGATGCACTTGGAGGTCATGATCTTGCAAACTTGGAGGACATGATTGAGCCAGTTCGGAGATGCACTTGGAGGCCATGATTGAGTCAGATTGGAATAGTACTTGAACGTGCTCCTGGTTGATGGGATGCGTGCAGGGTGATGAGACTCAATCAATCAATGAGTTACATTAACTCACAACCCTGGGAATGTGATGAGATGACTTTACCTTTGAGCTCTTATGGAGCGCTGGCTGGTGGTGATCAATCTTGGAAGGAGGCACGCCAGAAGCTGAAGCTACATTCTGTGGTTGACTTGCAATCTTGAGAATGATGGTAAGACAGACAATCTTGAGTGGATGCTGTAGCACTCAGTGTCTGCTGTGCTTGTTGTAAACTCATTGCATGAAGATATAGAGAGAGATGACTTGACTCTGTGCTCTGTGATGATGGTCGAGGTGTGGACTAGAACAATATGGATTATGAAGTTGAGAATGATATGGAGGATATAACGGGATATGAGAAATCAGGTGTAGGAAATGCCTGATTGGGTTTACAAGTCCTCGTGTGGGGGTTAGTATCCAGAGGATTGGGAGTCTTACCGGCCAGATCGGGAATTGTGAATTGACTCAGATACAAAATTCTCGTATGATCCAGCCTCTCAAGATGATTTGCTATCTTGACTCATCTCTCTCTTTGACGTCCTCGAATCTACCATCACACAAGCACACGAAGTTAGGTCATCCCTCTCTATCTCTCGATGCCATGAACATGAGTCAACACAGAGTGCAGCTTACACCAAGTACAGTGTATGGCACTATGTACTCCATACACCGAGTACTGCGTCATCCCAAGATCAACTGTCTCCTGCTCCCAGCCAGTCTCTCATCTATCAACAGTCTTTATTGTACCCAATTGGCTACATTCCCACAATTCCATGTTAAAGAATGAATACAGTCTTGGCTCCCATTCCTCCTCCGTCCTGATTTACCGCCTCGCGATCAACTGCCTCAAGATCAACTGCATCGAAGTACTGCCCCAATCTCGATCTATTATGGCCTCCAAGTCTATCTCAAACCTTGCTTGATCACAGCTTCCAAGTCTGTATAATCATGGCATTTAAGTTCATCTCTGAACTCACAGCAATGCAGCCTCCAAGTGCATCTCTGATTTTGCTGGATCTTGCACACTAAGTTCCCACAATCATGGTGTCGTGAAACCGTGGAGCTCTCATGGCATCCAAAGGGTATATGTGAGAAAGAGTGATCGTTGCTCGAGGAGTGTAGACAGAGGGTGAGTGAATATGAAGGGGTACCTGGCCGTGAGGAACCACACAAATTGTGTGGATCTACAAATGCACAGCCAGAGTTCATGAGGACCCACAAACATTGTGTCAATCTATGAAAGCTCGGCAAGATTGTAAGGGATGGGATGAAGAGCTGGGCAAGATAGAGTGTATATTTCATTCAATGAGATGTTGTCTATCTACCCAGGGGTGTCCCAAATATATAGTCCCCCTTGCTCAGTCCTTGTCAGTTATTCATGTACCTCCGTATGCCCCCCCCTCATCACTGAGTCCATCTCCATTATCCCTACATTGCCGCATGCCCCCCACCAGCTTCCTCCTAACA